>Ga0307374_10001172_pt1 | contig 49391 bp, 55 predicted proteins | sample OX3MG_FD_202532 | JGI IMG/M metagenome (GOLD analysis project Ga0307374, IMG submission 202532) | Soil microbial communities from Risofladan, Vaasa, Finland - OX-3 | ecosystem: Environmental > Terrestrial > Soil > Coastal area > Acid sulfate soil | place: Finland: Risofladan, Vaasa | collected...
GTTGTTGAGCAGCAACTCCTTGAGCGGCGGCCGCTTCATGTCCTGCGCCAGGCCGCGGTAGCGGCCCCAGTGATAGGGCGCGGCGCCGCCGCCATGCGGAATGATGAACTTGAGCGTCGGGAAATCCTTGAACAGGTCCGACGTCAGGAACTGCATGAAGGCGGTGGTGTCGGCGTTGATGTAATGCGCGCCGGTGGCATGGAAATTCGGATTGCACGACGAGCTCACATGCACCATCGCGGGCACGTCGAGCTCAACCATCTTCTCGTAGAGCGGGTACCACCACTTGTCGGTGAGTGGCGGATCGATCCAGCGGCCGCCCGAGGGATCGGGATTGAGATTGCAGCCGATGAATCCGAGCTGCGTGATGCAGCGCTCGAGCTCGGCGATCGAATTCTTGGGCGGCACGCCGGGGAACTGCGGCAGCTGGCACACGCCGATGAAGTTTTCGGGAAACAGCCGGCACGCGCGATGGATCATGTCGTTGCAGATCCGAGCCCAATCCTGGCTCGTCGCCTCAGTGCCGAGGTGATGCGCCATTGCCGAGGCGCGCGGCGAGAAGATCGTCACATCGGTCCCGCGCTCGCGCTGCAATTTGAGCTGGGCCTGCTCGATGCTCGCGCGGATCGCATCGTCTGGGATTGCGAGCGTGTCCGGCGCCGGCAGCGGCGATTTTTCCTTCGCCGCGGCGAGCTGTTTCTCGCGGAATGCCTCCAGCGCCTTCGGTGCGGTGGTGTAGTGGCCGTGGCAATCGATGATCATCGCGGCGGATGCTAGGGAGCAAGTCTTTGGTTGTCAAACCGCGGGCCAGCGCTGCTAGGATGCGCGCCGCTCGCAGAACAGGGGAGGGAGCATGGCCGAAATTCCGCGTCTCAATGGCGTGATCCGGGCGCTCGAGCAGGGGCAGCCGACCTTCACCGCGTTCACCATCGCCGACATCGAAAACGCGCTCGCCTTCAGCCAATCCAAATACGACGGCGTCGTCTTCGAGATGGAGCACAATCCCTGGGACGTCCGCATGTTGCGCGACTGCCTGCAATACATGCTCAACCGCCGTCAGATCGCCGACGCGAAATCGGTCGCGCCCGCCGTCACGCCAATGGTGCGCATTCCGCCGAACGGCGGCGAGCTGAGCCAGGTCTTCGCCAAGCAGGCGCTCGACCTCGGCGTCTACGGGATCATCTGGCCGCACATCGCGACGGTGGAGCAGGCGCGCAACGCGGTCGCGGCCTGCCGCTATCCGCGGCTCAAGACCGCGCCGCTGTATGAGCCCGCCGGGCTGCGCGGCGACGGACCGACGGCCGCGGCGCGCTATTGGGGTCTGACGCAACAGGAATACTATGCGCGCGCCGACGTCTGGCCGCTCAATCCGAAAGGCGAGATCTTCGTCATCCTGATGATCGAGGACACCGAGGGCATCCGGAACCTCGATGCCATCCTGACGCAGGTGCCGGGCATCGGCGCGATCCTGATTGGCGAAGGCGATTTGAGCCAGGAGCTCGGCGTGCCGCGCCAGTACGAGCATCCTGAGGTGCTGAAGCACATGGCGCAGGTGGTTGCGACCGGCCGCAAGCACAACGTGCCGGTCGGCCATCCGCACGTCGACGCCGCTAACGTCGAGCGCGTGCTGAAGGAGGGCTATCGCTTCCTCATGGCGGCGCCGACACGCGGCTACGCGGCGCTCGAAAAGGGCAAACAGCTCGCCGGCCGGAGCTAGCGCCGCGCGGCTTAAGCGACGCGCGCGGCCACGCTATTCATCGCGCGGATCGGCTTGCCCGCGAGGAACGACCGGATGTCCTCGACCGCTTGGCCATAGATCAGGCGATAGTTGTCGGCGGTCACGTAGCCCAGATGCGGCGTCACCAGCAGGTTGTCGAGCGCCAGCAGCGGATGGCCGGCTGGCAGCGGCTCGCGATCGAACACATCGAGAGCCGCGCCGGCGATGCGTCGCGCCTTGAGGGCCGCGATCAGCGCCGGCTCCTGCACGATCGGCCCACGCGACGTATTCACGAGATAGGCGGTGGGCTTCATTCGGCCGAGCTCGGCCGCGCCGACCAGGCCGCGCGTGCGGTCGCTGAGGACGACATGAATGGTCGCGATATCGGCGCGCTCGAAGAGCTCGTCCTTGGCTACCAGCGTCGCGCCCGCCACCTGAGCGCGCGCTTCGGTCAGGTTCTGGCTCCAGGCGATGACGGTCATGCCGAAAGCCCGGCCGATGGTGGCCATCTGATTGCCGAGACGACCGAGACCAATGACGCCCAGAATCTTGCCCTGCAATCCGATGCCGAGCGTCGACTGCCAACGACCGAGCTTCAGCGCCGCGAACTCCTGCGGAATCTTGCGCGCCAGCGCGATAATCAAGCCCCAGGCGAGCTCTGCGGTCGGCGTTCCGAGGGTTTCGGTGCCGCAGACCTGGATGCCGCGCGCCGTCGCCGCCGCGACATCGACGGCGGCGTTCTTCATTCCTGCCGTGACGATGAGGCGCAGATTGGGCAAGCGCTCGATCAGCGCCTTCGGAAACGGCGTGCGCTCGCGCATCAGGACGACACACTCGAATGTGTGCAGGCGCCGCGCCAGGATGTCGGGATCGGCGATGTGATCGGGAAATGTCTCGACCTGCACGTCAGGCTCGAGACTCTTCCAGTCGGCGAGCGCCAGCGCCGACCGCTGATAATCATCGAGTACCGCGACTTGCATCATAAGCTGTCTCCCGGCCTTCGTTTAGCATTCCGGCGATTGACAGGGAATGGCGACGGCGGCCAAAGCTAGCGGGGAGGCGGGAGATGGCAGGGCCGCTCGACGGAATCCTGGTCGTGGCGCTGGAGCAGGCGGTGGCGGCACCGCTGTGCAGCTGTCGGCTGGCGGACGCCGGCGCGCGCGTCATCAAGATCGAACGGCCGGAGGGCGACTTCGCGCGTTTCTACGATCGCGCGGCTAAAGGCGGGTCGAGCTATTTCACCTGGCTCAACCGCGGCAAGGAATCGATCGTGCTCGACATCAAGAGCGCCGGCGACAAGGCGCTGCTCGACCGGATGATCAAGCACGCCGACGTGTTCATCCAAAATCTGGCACCGGGCGCGGCCGCGCGCGCCGGCTTCGATCCCGTGACGTTGCACGAGCGGCAGCCGCGCCTCGTCGTCTGTTCGATCTCGGGCTATGGGGAGACCGGTCCCTATCGCGACATGAAGGCTTACGACCTGCTGATCCAGGCCGAGACCGGGCTTGCGTCGATCACCGGACCGCCGGAGGCGCCGGGCCGCGTCGGCGTGTCAGTTTCAGACATCGCCGCCGGCCTTGCCGCCCATGCCGCCATTCTCGAGGCGCTCTATGCGCGGGAGCGCACCGGCCGCGGCGCCGCGCTCGAGATTTCGCTGTTCGGGGCGACCGCCGAGTGGATGGCCGTGCCGCTGATTCATCACGACGCCGGCAGCACGCCGCAGCGAGAAGGATTACGCCATCCCTCGATTGCGCCTTATGGCGCTTTCGCCACCGTGGACGGCAAGGCGATCGTGATCGCGATCCAGAACGAGCGCGAATGGGTGCGGTTCTGCGAAACGATCCTGGGCGATGCGGCGCTCGCGCGCGACCCGCGCTTCGCCGACAACACGAATCGCGTCGCCAATCGGCCGGCGCTTGATGCCAGGGTGGCCGCAGCATTCGGGCGCGAACCGCGCGACGCGCTCAGCCGTCGGCTCAAAGCCGCCGATATCGCGTTCGGCAATCTGAACGCGGTGGCGGATTTTGCGCATCATCCGGCACTGCATCGCATCGCCACGCCGACGGCAGGGGGATTGGTCGAGGTACCGCTGCCGCCGGGCCGCGCTGCGGCCGCGCTTGGTGGCCGAGCCGTGCCGCGTCTCGATCAGCACGGTACGGCGCTTCGTCGCGAGTTCGCCTGATCTGCAGTTCCCGCATTTGTGCAATGCGAAAATGTTGGCCGAATTGCGTCCGTTATCGAGCCGGACTGTGGCGAAATAACGCAGGAAAACCAGGGTATATGACGGCGATCACCGATTTTTCGCATTGCATTGTGCGCCGCAATAGGACATATATTGCGACGCGACATGGCCGTCGCCCGACGGCGTGTCGTACGTCTTCTAGGCGTTTCCTCCCTAAACTTGGGCCGCACTTCGGTGCGGCCCTTTTCTTTTGCGCAAACGCAACTGCTCGCCCATGTCCCGCGCCCGCGACCTATGCGGGCGACAGGCTGGCCACGAATTTGAGAGTTCTGTGGAGGGAACGCGACGCTGACGACGGCGCGGGAATTACGCCGATTCTGCCGTCTTGGGCAGAGTCGCCGCACCGGCGCCGAGTGCCCGCTGCATCAGCACGCTGTCGACCCAGCGCCCGTGCTTGAAGCCGACCGCCGGCTGCACGCCGATCCGCGTGAAGCCGAGCACTTCGTGCAAACGAATCGAACAGACGTTCGCACTGTCGCCGATCACCGCCACCATCTGGCGGTAGCCTAGCGCGGCGCAGCGTTCGATGAGCCGCGCGAGCAACGTGCGGCCGATGCCGCGTCGCGTGGCATCGGGCGCGACATAGATCGAATCCTCGAGCGTGAAGCGATAGGCCGAGCGTGTCCGGTAAAGTGCCGCATAGGCGTAGCCGATGACGCGCCCGTTTGCGACGGCGGCGAGATACGGCAGGCCCATCGCCAAGATGGCTTCGCGCCGGCGGCCGATCTCTTCGACCGCTGGCGGAATCTCCTCGAATGAACCGAGCCCGACGCGCACATGGTAGGCATAGATCGCAGCAATGCCCTCCTCGTCGCCGGGCGCCGAGTCGCGCAGCGTGAAACGGATCTCGGCGCCGCCGCTCATGCCGGTCGCAGCAGCTCCGGATCGATGGCCGACAATGCTTCGGCGAGATCGCGCATGTCCTCGCCCAACCGGGCAAGAAACGGCTTTCGCTCGAAGCTGCGCTCGTCCATGTAAAGCGCCCGGTTGATCTCGATTTGAAGGCAATGATTACCCGCCGCGGGACGGCCGTAATGCGTGGTCGTGAAGCCGCCAGCATACGGCGTGTTGAGCGCCGCCGCGTAGCCCTTGGCATTGAGAATGCGATGCGCGGTTTCGGTGATCGTCGGATGACACGAGGTGCCGTGGCAATCGCCGAGCACCATGTCGGCGCGCGACGTACGGTCGCGCCGGTCACGGTCCGCGCTCGCCGAGGGCATCGAGTGGCAATCCAGCAAGATCCAGAAGCCATAGCGCTGTTGCGTCGCGTCGAGCAGCCCCTTCAGCATCCGATGATACGGGCGATAGAGGGTCTCGATGCGATGCGCCGCTTCGCTGAACCTCAGCTTGCGGGAATAAATCTCCTCGCCCGAGGCGACGACGCGGGCGATCGTGCCGAGGCCGACGCGCACGCGCGGCGAATGGCAGTTGACGAAGTTCGGCAGCAGGTCTTCGAACATCGTCGGGTCGAGCTCGAACGGCTCGCGATTGGCATCGACGTAAGCGCGCGGGAATCGGGCGCGCAGCAGCGGTGCGCCGATGGCCGGCGCCGTCGCGAAGATCTCGTCGACATAGCTGTCTTCAGACCGCCGCAGGGTCAACGCGTCGAGGCGCGAGGCGGCCAGAAACTCCGCAGGATACTCCGCGCCAGAGTGCGGCGACGCGAGGACCAGCGGCACCTCTTGTCCGCCATTGGCGAGAACGTCGATTGGTTCAGTCGCCGTCAACGGGCCGTGCATGTCGTCAAGCTTAACGAGGAACAGGCAATGCTGTCACGCGGGAAGCGGCACTTTTCCAAGGAAAAATGCCCGGCGTGCCACATAGCCGGCGGTAAACCCTTCGTTTAAGTCTCCGCCCTATGCTCGCGGCGAGGAGACACCATGGCTCGCATTCTACTCGCCGAAGACGACGACAGCATTCGCGTCTTCCTGGCCCGCGCCTTGCGCCGCGCGGGGCATGACGTCTGCGCGCTGGGTGACGGCGAGACCGCCCTGTCGTGGGCGACCCAACATCCGGTCGACTTGCTGCTGGCCGACGTTGTCATGCCCGGGATCGACGGCATCGAGCTGGCGCGCCGGGCCAGCGACATGCATCCGCTGTTGCGCGTCATCTTCATCACTGGCTTTGCCGCCGTGGCGCTGGGCGAAGCCGAGACCCTACCGCGCGATCCGGCGGTGCTCGCTAAGCCATTCCATCTGCGCCAACTCGTCGGCGAGATCGAGCGCTTCCTCGCCGCCTGAGAATGCCGGCTGTATCCTTGCCAACGAGCCGGGAATTGGTCTAAATCCGCCAATCGCGCGGGCGTGTAGCTCAGTGGGAGAGCACTTCCTTGACATGGAAGGGGTCGTAGGTTCAATCCCTGCCACGCCCACCATTTTTTTGTTCCTGACGCGCCCGGCCGGACCGTACGCGATAGCGCCGTAAATATTGGGTCAACCAATACCTTTCGGCCGATCGGTCGAAGGCCCGGCTAATTCGTCAGCGCTTGCAGCGGCGCCGGAATCCGTCCGCCGCGTCGGATGAACCGTTGGCTCGAGTTCCGGTTGACCGGAATGACCGGTGCCCGTCCGAGCAGGCCGCCGAAATCGACCCAATCACCCACCTTTTTCCCCAAGGCCGGAATCAGGCGGACCGCCGTCGTCTTCTTGTTGATGGCGCCGATGGCCGCCTCGTCGGCGATGATCGCCGCCAAGGTTTCCTCCGGCGTGTCGCCGGGGACCGGGATCATGTCGAGCCCGACCGAGCACACGGCGGTCATCGCCTCGAGCTTGTCGAGCGTGATCTCGCCGCGCGCGGCGGCGGCGATCATGCCTTCGTCCTCCGACAGCGGAATGAATGCACCGGAGAGGCCGCCGACATGGCTCGACGCCATCGCGCCGCCCTTTTTCACCGCGTCGTTCAAGAGCGCGAGCGCGGCCGTCGATCCATGGGTTCCGACCTGCGCCAAGCCCATGGCTTCGAGCACGCGCGCGACGCTGTCGCCTTCCGCGGGCGTCGGCGCCAGCGACAGGTCGATGATGCCGAACGGAAGGCCCAGCCGCTGCGCCGCGGTGCGCCCGATCAGCTCGCCGGCGCGGGCGATCTTGAACGCCGCGCCGCGAATGATGCTCGCCAGCGTGCCGAAATCGACGTCGCCCGCATCCGCGAGCGCGCGCAGCACCACGCCGGGGCCGCTGATGCCGACGTTCACGACGCATTCCGGCTCGCCGATGCCGTGATAGGCGCCGGCCATGAAGGGATTGTCGTCGACGGCATTGCAGAAGGTCACCAGCTTGGCGCAGCCGATCGAATCCGCATTTGCCGTCCGCTCGGCAAGCCGCTTGATCGTCCGGCCCATGAGCGCGACGGCGTCCATATTGATGCCGGCGCGCGTCGACGCGACGTTGACCGAGGCGCAGACCCGCTTGGTCTCCGCCAAGGCTTGCGGGATGGCCGCGATCAGCCGGCCGTCGGAGTCGCCGATGCCCTTTTCGACGTGGGCCGACAGGCCGCCGATGAAGTCGATGCCGATGCTGTCGGCAGCGCGATCGAGCGCCTGCGCGACCTGCACGATGCCGTCCTCGGTCAGGTTGCCGGCGATAAGCGCGACCGGCGTCACCGCGACCCGGTTATTGACGATCGGGACGCCGAATTCGCTGGCGATCGCCGCGCTCACCTGCCGAAGCTTGCCCGCGACGGCGGTGACCTTGTCATAGACCTTGCCGGAGACCTGCGCGGCGGTTTCGCCCGTGCAGTCGAGCAGACTGATTCCGACCGTGATGGTGCGGATGTCGAGTCGCTCGAGCCGGACCATGTTGACGGTCTCGAGAATCTCCTCGGCCGAGAAGTTCGTGTATTTCATGGGCTGTCCGGGGCTAGATGCGGTGCATCACCTTGAAGATGTCCTCGCGCTGGATCGACACCTCAACCGCGAGGTCTTTGCCCTTCGCCTGCAGCCGCTCGCGCAAGCTGTCGAAGGGAATCGTCGACCGCTCGAGGTCCACCATCATGATCATGGCGAAGAACTCGCGGAGGACGGACTGGCTGATATCGATGATGTTGGCGTTGGCGTCAGCCAGCACATTGGCGATGCCGGCAATGATGCCGACGCGATCGGGTCCGACGATGGTGACGATGGCGCGATTGCCGGTGGCTGGCGTGGTTTGAGGGGCGCGCGGGGGCTGGGATGGTTTCATAAGAGCGGCCTGCAAGCGGCGGTGTCTGTCGGGTGCCGACATTGTCATCCGCGCGCACCGGCGGCAACGGTGGTCGAATGATCCGCTCCACTCCATAATCGACAAATCTAGAGCGCCATCGGCCCGTCAGTGCCGGCCGCCTCGGGCTGAGCCCGTCACCAAACCGACTCGAAACCGGAACAAATCGGTCATCGCCGCGTGTTAGCAAGGCGGCATGGTGAGATTCGTACCAGCGTCGGGGGAATAAGCCGCGCGATGGACCATATCGACGGCATCCATCGCTACCGATCGATTTGGATCTCCGACATTCATTTGGGCACGCGCGGCTGCAAGGCCGAGTTCCTGCTCGATTTCCTCCGGCATACCGATTCGGATTTCCTCTATCTCGTCGGCGACATCGTCGATGGCTGGCGCCTGCGTAAGAGTTGGTACTGGGTGCAAAGCCACAACGACGTGATCCAGAAGGTCCTGCGCAAGGCGCGCAAGGGCACCAAGGTGTTCTACATTCCCGGCAACCACGACGAGTGGCTGCGCAACTGGGTCGATCTGCAGCTCGGCGGTGTCGAGCTGGTGCAAGACGCGGTGCACGTCACCGCCGACGGACGGCGGCTCCTGGTGCTGCACGGCGACGATTTCGACGGCATCGTGCGTTATGCCAAATGGCTCGCGCTTCTCGGCGACGGCGCTTACGAGCTGTCGCTCAAGCTCAACCACTACTACAACGTCGTGCGCCGCCGCTTCGGCTACCCGTATTGGTCGCTCTCGGCCTATCTCAAAGGCAAGGTCAAGAACGCAGTCCAGTTCGTCAGCGATTACGCCGACGCGATCGTCGGCGAGGCGCGCCGGCGGCAGGTCGACGGCGTCGTCTGCGGCCATATCCATCAGGCCGAGATCCGCACGATCGAAGGCGTTCTCTATTGCAACGACGGCGACTGGGTCGAAAGTTGCACCGCCCTGGTCGAGCATTTCGATGGCCGGCTCGAAATCGTCCGCTGGGTCGAGCTCAACGCGCTCGATCCGCTGCGCTCCGTTGCGCGGGCGGAGAAGGCGTTCGAACCCGCCGCGTGAACATCCTCATCGCCAGCGACGCCTGGCCGCCCCAGGTCAACGGCGTCGTGCGCACCCTCAAATCGATGCTGCCCGAGCTCGGCACCATGGGCCACGCGGTAACGACGCTGACGCCCGACATGTTTTCGACCGTGCCGTGTCCGTTCTATCCCGAGATCCGTCTCGCGTTCGGCGCCGCGCGACCGGCCGCCACGATGATCGAACGGGCACGGCCCGACGCGATCCACATCGTCACCGAAGGCCCGCTCGGCTTTGCCGTGCGGCGCTGGTGCCTCGATAGCGCTTTCGGCTTCACCACTGCGTATCACACCCGCTTTCCCGAATACCTCGCGGCGCGCTGCGCCATCCCGTCGCGCGTCACCTATGGTGTCCTGCGGCGCTTCCATGCGCCGGCACGCGGCATCATGGTTGCGACGGAATCGATGCGCGTGGCGTTGTCGGCGAAGGGGTTTCGCAATCTGCGGCCGTGGAGCCGCGGTGTCGATCCGGCGAAATTCGACCCCAGTCATCGGCACGAGGATATCGGCTTCAAGCGGCCGATATTCCTTTCGGTCGGACGTGTCGCAATGGAGAAGAATCTGCCGGCGTTTCTCGATCTCGATCTGCCGGGCTCGAAGCTGGTCGTGGGCGAGGGGCCGCAGCTCGACCGACTCAAGCGCAAATATCCGGACGTGCACTTTCTCGGCCGTATCGAGAACGGTGCGCTGGCCCGGCTTTATGCTTCGGCCGACGTTTTCGTCTTTCCCAGCCGCACCGACACATTCGGCCTGGTTCTTCTCGAAGCGCTCGCTTCCGGTTTGCCGGTCGCGGCATTTCCCGTGCCGGGGCCACTCGATGTCGTTGGCGGGACCAGTGTCGGCGTGCTCAACGAGGATTTGCGTTCGGCGGCGCTGGCGGCGCTCGACATTTCGCGCACCGCGTGTCGCGATTATGCGCTCCGGTTCACGTGGGCGCAGTGCGCGCGGCAGTTCGTCGAGCAGCTCAGCGTCGTCAGCTGAGGTCGGTCACGGGCCGCAGCTGATCCGCGTGTACTGGCCGGTATGCGGGTCGTTGTAGGCGAGCGCGGCCGCCATCACCGTGCATATGCTGTGCAGGGTTCGGGCGGTGAAGGCCCGCGGCGCCGCCATGCTGCTTCTATGGAAGCGGACGTCCATGCGCGTCAGGTGGTCGCCGGGAACGGGCACGAATGGAATCGCCAGAATGAGCAAGACGAGTAACGAGATCGCCAGATCGCGTCCGGCGGACCATTTGATCTGCATGGGACCCTCCCGTGCATTCGCCAGGCGTCGCTGCCGGGCTCGACACCAATCATACAAATCCTATGCCGTGGCGCAGCATGGCATCCCCGCACCCCCGTCGAAAGCGGCCTGATAACTGGATTAATCGGCGTTTAGCCTGGGGTAGCGGGCGCAAAAGCCATAGCTTTGGCGCGGACCGCGGCGGTAGGATGACTAAATTTCGCGCCGCGCTCGCCTCGTTTCCGTTCACAGCCTAGAATGGCTGCGCCCGAGTCGCGAGCCCGAACCGCCTTCCCGAGTCGCCGCATGGATGAATTTTATCGCCTCAAGAGACTGCCCCCCTATGTCTTCGCCGAGGTCAATGCGCTAAAGGCGAAGGCGCGTGCCGAGGGCCGTGACGTCATCGATTTGGGCATGGGCAATCCCGACGGTACCACGCCGGCGCACATCGTCCAGAAGCTGGTTGAATCCGTGCAGAATCAGCGTGCGCACGGCTATTCGGTGTCGCGCGGCATCATGGGTTTACGCCGCGCTCAAGCCAAGTATTACGCACGGCGCTTCAACGTCGAGCTCGACCCCGATCGCGAAATCATCGTGACGCTCGGGTCGAAAGAAGGCCTCGCCAATCTGGCGCAAGCGATCACGGCGCCGGGCGACATCGTGCTGGTGCCGAATCCGTGCTATCCGATCCACGCCTTCGGCTTCATCATCGCCGGCGCGTCGGTGCGCAGCGTGCCGATCGGCCCCGGGGTCGACTTCCTCAAGGCGTTGAAACAAGCCGTCGAGCAAAGTTCGCCCGCGCCCATTGCCCTCGTCCTCAACTTCCCGGCGAATCCGACGGCGCAGGTGGTCGATCTCGATTTCTACGGCGAGGTCGTCGAATTCTGCCGGTCGCGCGGCATCTATCTGCTCTCCGACCTCGCCTATGCCGAAATCTATTTCGACGACAACCCGCCGCCCTCGGTGTTGCAGATTCCCGGCGCGCGCGACATCGCGGTCGAGTTCACCTCGCTCAGCAAGACCTACAACATGGCTGGCTGGCGCATCGGTTTCGCCGTGGGCAACGCGCGGCTCATCGCCGCGCTGTCCCGCATCAAGTCGTATCTCGATTACGGCGCTTTCACGCCGGTGCAGGTCGCGGCAACGGCGGCGCTCAACGGGCCGCAGGAGTGCATCAAGGAGATTCGCGCCCGTTACAAGAAACGGCGCGATGTCCTGGTCGAAGGACTGCGCCAGGCGGGCTGGCCGATTCCGGCGCCGCCGGCGTCGATGTTCGCCTGGGCGCCGATTCCCGAGCAGTTCCGGGAGATTGGCACGCTCGCATTCTCCAAGCTCATGCTCGAGAGAGCCAACGTCGCGGTGTCGCCCGGCGTCGGCTTCGGCGAATACGGCGAAGGCTATGTCCGCATCGCGCTGGTCGAGAACGAGCAGCGACTCCGCCAAGCCACGCGCAACATCAAGCACTTCCTCTCCGGCCGGAATACCGCGGGTGGCCGGCCCAAGGGCGAAAAGGTGCTGGCGGCGCCGGCGCGGGATTGATTTCCGATCGACGGACGGTTGACTCGGTCATCGTTTCTCTCCTATTTTCGCGACCTTCCAAAGGTCCTTTGCAGTCTGGCCCAATCATGAAAATCAAGAACTCACTCAAATCGCTGAAGGCGCGCGACAAGAATTGCCGCATCGTGCGCCGCAAGGGCCGCGTCTACGTCATCAACAAGGTCAATCCGCGATACAAGGCCCGACAGGGCTGACAGCCGCTGGTGCCATCGCTTAGAAAAACCGCGCTCCGGCGCGGTTTTTTGTTGTTGGCAGCAACCACGCCCGCGCCCAACATGGGGCCATCATGCTGATGCCCGAGCCCGATGCTGCGGTGATCGCGCGCCGGAGCGCAATCGCGGCGGACCTGCGTCGGCTCTGCGCCGCGCCCGACGCCGTGATCGAGTCCGAGAACGAGCGCCGCCCCTACGAGAGCGATGGGCTGACCGCCTACCGCGCGCTGCCGCTCCTGGTGGTGCTTCCGTCGACGACCGAGGAAGTCTCGCGGGTTCTCGCCTATTGCGATAAATCGGCGCTCAAGGTGGTGCCGCGCGGCGCCGGCACCTCGCTGTCCGGCGGCGCGTTGCCGTTAGAGGACGGCATCGTCGTCGGTCTGTCCAAGTTCAACCGCATCCTCGAGATCGACTACGACAATCGCTGCGCGGTCGTGCAGCCGGGCGTCACCAATCTCGGCATCACCAACGCCGTGCAGCACGCCGGTTTCTATTATGCGCCCGATCCGTCGAGCCAGATCGCCTGCTCGATCGGCGGCAATGTGGCCGAGAACTCGGGCGGCGTGCATTGCCTCAAATACGGATTGACGACCAACAATGTGCTCGGCGTCGAGATGGTGCTGATGGATGGGACGGTGCTGCGTCTCGGCGGCAAGCATCTCGACAGCGGCGGTTACGACTTGCTGGGCGTGATGGTCGGCTCCGAGGGGCTGCTCGGCGTCGTCACCGAGGTGACGGTGCGGCTGCTGCGCAAGCCGACGACGGCGCGCGCCATGCTGATCGGCTTCCCCTCGAACGAAAGTGCCGGCGCCTGCGTCGCGGCGATCATCGGTGCCGGCATCGTTCCGGGCGGGATGGAGATGATGGACAAGCCGGCGATCCGTGCGGTCGAGGATTTTGTCCATGCCGGATATCCGCTGGACGTCGAGGCGCTGCTGATCGTCGAGCTCGACGGTCCGCCCGCCGAAGTCGACCACCTCATCGGCCGCGTCGAACAGATCGCCAAACAATCCGGCTCGCTGAACCTGCGCGTCTCGACGAGCGAGGAGGAACGGCTCGTGTTCTGGGCCGGGCGCAAGGCCGCTTTCCCGGCGGTCGGCCGCATCTCGCCCGATTACTACTGCGTCGACCCGACGATTCCGCGCGGCAGGCTGCCGGAAGTTCTCAAGTATATGGCCGCGCTATCGACGAAATACGGCTTGCGCGTCGCCAACGTATTCCATGCCGGCGACGGCAATCTCCATCCGCTGATCCTTTACGACGCCAACCAGCCGGGCGAACTCGAGCGCACCGAGCAATTCGGCGCCGACATCATGCGATATTGCGTCGAAGTGGGCGGCTGCCTGAGCGGCGAGCACGGCATCGGCATCGAAAAGCGCGACCTGATGGGCATGGCGTTCAGCGAGACGGAGCTGCAACAGCAGCAGCGGCTCAAATGCGCCTTCGATCCGCAGGGCCTCCTCAATCCGGGCAAGATGTTTCCGCAGCTCCACCGCTGCGCCGAGCTCGGCCGGCTGCATATCCATCACGGCCAGGCGCGCTTTCCCGATTTGCCTCGGTTCTGAGCTCTGAGCGCGCGCTTGAGCCGCTATCGTCCCACCGATGAGAAGCAGCTCGCCGAGATCGTGTCGGCCGCGATCGCCGCCGAGGAGCCGCTTGAGGTGGTCGCAGGCGGCAGCAAGCGGGATCTTGGTCGTCCGTTGCAGGCGCCTCACCTACTCGACGTCACCGGCTTCGCGGGTATTCGCCTGTACGAGCCGCAAGAGCTGGTGCTGAGTGCGGGCGCGGCGACGCCGCTGATGGAAATCGAGCGGACTCTTGCCGCCAAGCGCCAGATGCTCGCTTTCGAGCCCGGCGACTGGCGGGCGCTGCTCGGCTCGACGACGGCGAGCCAGACCCTGGGCGGCGTCATCGCGTGCAATCAAGCGGGACCGCGCCGCATTCGCCAGGGTGCGGCGCGCGACCATTTCCTCGGGGTGTCGGCGGTGAGCGGGCGGGGCGAGGCATTCAAGGCCGGCGGTCGCGTGGTCAAGAACGTCACCGGCTACGACCTCTGCAAGCTGCTGGCCGGCTCGTACGGAACGCTCGCAGTAATGACCGCGGTCACCGTCAAGGTGCTGCCGGCACCGGAAGCGACGCGTACGGTCGTCCTCGCCGGCCTCGACGATGCCCGCGCCGTCGCCGCCATGACCCATGGCCTCAATTCACCGCATGAGGTTTCGGGCGCGGCGCACCGGCCGCGGGTCGATGGCCGTCCGCGCACCATGCTGCGCGTCGAGGGGCCGGTGCCCTCGGTCGAGGCGCGATCGGGCGCGCTACGCGACGAGCTGAAGCCGTTCGGTACGGCGGAAATTCTTGGCGACGCGGATTCCGTAAAGCTTTGGGCGACCGTGCGTGACGCCGAGCCGTTCGCGGCGGGTGACCGGACGATCTGGCGCGTGTCGCTGGCACCGACCGCCGCGCCTGGCTTCCTCGCCGCCGTGCGCGGTACGCTCGATGTCGACTATCTCCTCGACTGGGGCGGCGGCCTGGTTTGGCTTGCGGTGCAGGGCGCCGAGGATGGCGGTGCCGGCGTGATCCGAGCGGCACTCGGTGGCCGCGGGCATGCGACGCTCATCCGCGCGCCGCTTGCGTTGCGCGGGACGGTTCCGGTGTTCGAGCCGCTGGCGCCGGCAGTCGCCGCGCTGACCGCCCGCGTCAAGGACAGCTTCGATCCCAAGCGCATCCTGAATCGCGGCCGGCTTTACGCAGAGCTTTAGCCCCTTCCATGCAGACGCATTTCTCGCTCGCTCAGCTCGCCGACCCGGACATCGCGGAGGCAAACAAGATCCTCCGCAGCTGCGTCCATTGCGGCTTCTGTAACGCGACCTGTCCGACGTTTGTCCTGCTGGGTGACGAGCTCGACGGGCCGCGGGGCCGTATCTACCTCATCAAGGACATGCTCGAGAACGATCGGCCCGCGACCAAAGAGGTCGTGCTCCATCTCGACCGTTGCCTCTCGTGTCTCGCTTGCATGACGACGTGCCCCTCCGGCGTCCATTACATGCATCTGATCGACGAGGGCCGCCGTCGCGTCGAAGCGACCTATCGCCGGCCGCTCGTGGAGCGGATTTTGCGCGGCTTCCTGGTTTTCATGATGCCGCGCGTCGACCGCTTCCGCCGCGTCATGCGCCTCGCCAGGCTAGCCAAGCCGATCCTAGGCGCGATGCCCGGCCGCATCGGCGCCATCGGCCGGCTGATGCCGGGCAAGCTTCCCGCGCCCGGCGTCACCGAGCGCCCGCGCGTCTTTCCCGCCGCAGGACCACGCCGCAAGCGCGTGGCGTTGCTGGCAGGCTGCGTCCAGCAGGTGCTCGATCCCGCCATCAACGACGCGACGGTGCGGCTGCTCACGCGGCACGGGTGCGAGGTGGTGGTCGCGGCCGGCGTCGGCTGTTGCGGCGCGCTCACCCATCACATGGGCCGCGACGCGCGCGATTACGTACGCGCCAATATCGACGCCTGGACGCGCGAGATCGAGGCCGGCGGACTCGACGCCATCGTTGTCAATGCATCGGGCTGTGGCACGATGGTCAAGGATTACGGCTTCATGCTCCGCGAAGATCCGGCCTACGCCGCCAAGGCCGCTGCGATTGCGGCGCTGACAAAAGACGTGAGCGAGTTCGTCGCGACGTTGACCCTGATGCCGAATTCCGCCGCCGCGGCCGGCCGTCGCGTCGCCTATCACTCGGCCTGCTCGCTGCAACACGGGCAACGCGTCCACGCGCAACCCAGAGCTCTCCTCGCCAAGGCCGGGTTCACGGTGCTCGATCCGCCCGAAGGGCATCTCTGCTGCGGCTCGGCGGGCACCTATAACCTGCTGCAACCGGCGATCGCCGACCGGCTGCTGGAGCGGAAGGTCGCCAACATCGAAAGCGTGAAGCCCGAAATCGTCGCCGCCGGGAATATCGGCTGCATCGCGCAGATCGCGGCTGGAACGGCGCTGCCGGTGGTCCACACCGTCGAGTTGCTGGACTGGGCGACCGGTGGGCCGAAGCCGAGCGCGCTTGTCTAGGGCTTCCAGACCCGCGGCAGCACGATCGAAACCAAGAGCGCAGCGGTGCCGATAGCGATGGGCACGCGCCAATCCGCATGACCGCCGGCCAATCGACCGCCGGCTGCGGCCAGATCGACATAGGCGATGGTCATCGGTAGCTGGCCGAGGAACGAGCCGACGGTATAGGGCCCGAGGCCGATGCGCGTCAGGCCGAGGGCATAGTTCGACAGGCTGTGCGGAATCACGGGAATGAGGCGCAGTGCCATGACGGCGCGCCAGCCGCCGCGCTCGGCCTTGAGTAGAACGGGTCCGATGCGTGGCAGACTTTCGAGATCGAGCCAACCGCTGTTGACGTAGCGCGCGACCAGGAAGCCGCCGATGGCGCCCAGCGTGCCGCCGAGCGTGGCCCAGAACAAACCCCACCACACGCCGAACAGCAGGGCGGCCGCGACGGCGAGCAGCGTGCGCGGAATGAACAGCAGGCTCGCGGCGACTTGCATCGCGAGGAACGCCAGCGGTGCCGCCGGATAGCCGGCGACGGCGTTGCGGATCGCCACCGGATCGAGCGCGGCGCGCTCATACCACGCCGCCACCAGCCCGGCCGCGATCATCATCAGCCACAGCACGCGCCCCACCATCCTGACGCGGCGAAACGGCGGTGCCGTGCCCGGCAGATCGGTACGCATCATTCCTCGGAGACTTCGGGAACGACCGCGCGCCGCTTGAGCCACAGCACGCCGATCAAATCGACGATACCGACCCACAGCCGGTCGAATACCCGGTAATTCGACACGCCGCCGCCGCGCGGCCGATGGTTGACCGCGACCGACTGCACACGGGCACCCTGACGTAGCATCAGCGCCGGCAGGAAGCGGTGATTGTGATCGAAGAACGGCAGATCGAGATACAGCGTGCGCGGGAACAGCTTCAAGCCGCAGCCGGTGTCCGGCGTGCCGTCGTCCAGCAGATTTGCGCGGACACGGTTGGCGATACGCGACGCCAGCCGCTTGACGACGCTGTCGCGGCGTTTCTGACGCATTCCAGCGATCATCACGTGCGCGTTCGGCGTCGGCCGCACCAATTCCCACAGCCGCGGAATGTCGGCCGGATCGTTCTGGCCGTCGCCGTCGAGCGTGGCGATCCAGGCACTCTGCGCCGCCTTGACGCCGGAGCGAACGGCCGCGCTTTGGCCCGAGCGCCGCGCGTGACGCAGCAGACGGAGGCGGGCAAAGTCGGATTTGAGGCCGCGCAGCGTTTCGGCCGTGCGGTCGGTGCTCCCGTCATCGATCACGATGACTTCGTAGTCGAGCCGGCCCTCGAGGGCAGCGCGGATTTCTCCGACCAGAGGCCCGATATTCGCCGCTTCGTTGCGGACGGGGATGACGATCGAAAGGTCCATGGATATTAACCGCCGGGCGGCGAGGGGATGTACCACATGTCACAAGGCCGCGACCACGGAAACAGGCGCCGTCGAGTGCCGCCGCTCCGTCGCAATGCCGGCGTCGAATCGGCAGGCCAAGCTGCTCGACGAAGTGCGGCGCACCTGGCCGGCTGGTGTAACATGGACCGATGGCTGCGCGCCGCCTGTTGCGCCCGATGGTCCTGGTGTCCGGCCTCCTTGCCGGCTGCGCGAGCGATTACCATCCGGCGGTCGATCTGACCGGCGTCGACGCCGCGAGGTACAACGGCGATCTGGCCGCATGCGCGGCGCGTGCGCAGGAAGCCTATCCGGGCGGTGCGATGGTCGTCGGTGCCGTGGCGGGCGCGATGATCGGCGCCGGCATGGGCGCGGTGCTGGGCAGCGGCTGGGTGGGCATCGCGTCGAACACCGGCCTCGCCGAAAGCTACGGCACGATCGCCGGTGGTGTGGCCGGCACCGCGGCCGGCACCGTGGTTGGCACGCGCGACCAGCGTGCCGTGATCGACGATTGCCTGATCCAGGATGGCTACAAGCTGACGGCGTCGGGGACTTAGCCCTCGACCCAGGCGATCCGGAGCACGTTGGTCGCGCCAGGCGTGCCGAACGGCACGCCGGCAGTGATCACGACGCGTTCGCCTTTTTCGGCGAAACCTTCGCCGTGCGCGGTCTGCGTCGCTTTCTGCACCATGTCGGTGAAGTTGTTGACGTCGGCGGTGTGGACGCAGTGCAGGCCCCAAGCGATCGCCAGACGGCGCGCCGTGAACAGACTGGATGTCAGCGCGATGATCGGCACGTCCGGCCGCTCGCGTGCCGCCCGCAACGCCGTCGTGCCCGAAGTCGTATAGGACATGATCGCAGCGGCACCGATCGTGTGCGCCACCAACCCGGCCGCGGCACTGATCGCGTCGGACGGCGAGTGGTCGCTCGCCGCCGCGCTGGCGTGCAGCGACGGAAAATATCCCGGATCCGCCTGCACGCGCCGGATGATGCGGTCCATCATCTTCACGGCGTCGACGGGATATTCGCCGGACGCGGTTTCGGCCGAGAGCATCACGGCGTCGGCACCCTCGTAGACCGCTGTCGCGACGTCGGAGGCCTCCGCTCGCGTCGGTACCGGCGCACGGATCATCGACTCGAGCATCTGGGTCGCCACCACCACGGGTTTGCCGACGACGCGACAGGCGCCGATGATGCGGCGTTGGAGCGGCGGAACGTCCTCGGGCGGCATTTCGACACCGAGATCGCCGCGCGCCACCATGACGGCTTCGCTCAACTCGATGATCTCGTCGAGCTTGGTGATCGCCGCCGGCTTCTCGAGCTTCACCATCACGCCGGCGCGACCGGCGATGAGCTTGCGCGCCTCGGCCACGTCTTCCGGACGTTGCACGAAGGACAGCGCGACCCAGTCAGCGCCCATGTCGAGCGCAAAGGCCAGATCGGACCGGTCCTTGGCGGTCAGCGGCGACAGCGGCAACACGGCGTTGGGCACGTTGACGCCTTTGCGGTCGGAGAGATTGCCGCCGTTGATCACCCGGGTCTGGGCGAAATCCTTGCCGCATTTCTCGACCCGCAATCGGATATTGCCGTCATCGAGCAGAAGGTCGGTTTCGGGCGACAGCGCCGCAAAGACTTCCGGGTGCGGCAGACTGGCGCGTTGAGCATCGCCAGGCGTCTTGTCGAGATCGAGCCGGAAGGCCGCGCCCTCGGCGAGCCGCACGCGGCCGCCGGCGAAGGTGCCGACGCGCAGCTTTGGACCCTGCAAATCGGCCATCACGCCGATTGGCCGTCCCGTCGTCTTCTCGAGCGCGCGCACGGTGTCGAGCCGCGCCTTGTGGTCGGCCTGCTCGCCGTGGCTGAAGTTCAGGCGAAAGACGTCGACGCCGGCGTCGAACAGCGCCGCAATCTTTTCGGGTGTCGCGGTTGCCGGTCCCAGCGTGGCGACAATTTTTGTCGAGCGTCGGCGTCGCATCTCATGCTTCCTTTAGCACCAGGATAGCGCGGAAGTCGTTGACATTCGTTCGTGTCGGGCCTGTCACAATCAGGTCATCAAGCGCATCGAACGCCGCCCATGAATCGTCCGCTGCCAAGAGCGCCTTGAGATCGACGCCGCGTTTGGCCGCGCGCGCCAACGTGTCGGGCGTTACGATGGCGCCAGCGTTGTCCTCGGTGCCGTCCGTGCCGTCGGTATCGCAGGCAAGTCCATAAATTCCCGCCGCGCCCTTGAGCGCCAAAGCCAGCGCCAGCACGAACACACTGTTGCGGCCGCCGCGGCCGTCATGCGTCACGGTGACGGTGGTCTCGCCGCCGGACAGCAGCACCAGCGGCAACCGCGGCGCCGCCGTGCCAATCCGCAGATGGCCGAGCGCGGCGGCTTGCGCGATCCCGGCGTGGACGATGGCCACGTCGCGCGCTTCGCCTTCCAGCGCATCGCCTAGAATGATGGGCGTGACGCCGCGCTTGCGCGCCGCGTCCGCCGCCGCCTGCAATGCGGCTTGCGGTGTGGCGATCATCACGTAGCGCGCAGCGGCCAGCCGCTTGTCGCCCGGCTTCGGACTTTCGTCGCGCGCGGCATCGAGATGACGGACGATCGGCGCCGGCGGCGTGATCTTGTATTTCGCCAGAATGGCGCGCACCTCGGCAAAGGTCGACGGATCGGCCACCGTCGGTCCCGAGCCGATCACGGCCGGGTCGTCGCCCGGCACGTCCGAGATGGCGAGCGTGACGACCCGCGCCGGCGCGGCGGCGGCGGCCAATCGCCCGCCCTTGATGGCCGACAGGTGCTTGCGCACGGCATTGAGCTCGAAGATCGACGCGCCGCAGCGAAGCAGCTGTTGGGTCAGCGCACGCTTGTCCTCGAGCGTGATGCCGGGAGCGGGCAATGCGAGGAGCGCCGATGCGCCGCCCGAGATCAGGCAGAGGACCAGGTCGTCGCGCGTCAGGCCCTCGACGCTCTTCAAGATGCGTTCGGCCGCCGCACGACCTGCCGCGTCGGGCACCGGATGGCTGGCCTCGACCACTTCGATCCGCTTGCAGCGCAGGCCGTAACCATAGCGCGTCACGACCAGGCCGGAGATTTCGCCGCGCCAGTGATCCTCGACAGCCTTGGCCATTGCCGCCGCCGCCTTGCCGGCACCGATCACGATGGTGCGGCCCTTGGGCGGCTTCGGCAGATGCGGCGGCAACACGCGCGCCGGATCGGAGGCGGCGATGGCGGCATCGAGCAGGAAGCGCAGGAATTCGCGCGGCTTTCGCGGAGGTGACAAGTCTGCAACCTTTCGCCCGACAAGACCGGACAAGATAGGATGGCGACCGAGACCGGCTCAACCCCCGTCGGTGCGATGAACCGCCGCTTGACTGAATCCGTTTCATCTGAAGTGCTCACGGCCACGGATCCCGATCCCGTCGAATTGCATGCGGCCACCGCCGACGCGCGCGTCATCCTGACCTGCGACCACGCCAGTAACCGCGTGCCGCGTGCGCTGGCGCAGCTCGGCTTGAGCGACGAAGCGCTCGCACGGCATGTCGGCTGGGACATCGGCGCCGCCACCGTGACGCGCCATTTGGCCGCCGCGCTCGGCGCGTCCGCCGTGCTCGCCGGCTATTCGCGGCTGGTGATCGATTGCAACCGCGACCCCGACGATCCATCGTCGATTCCGGCGGCGAGCGACGACGTCGTCGTTCCCGGCAATCGCGACCTGACCGACGAAGCCCGCATCGCGCGGCGTGGCGCGATCTTCGAGCCCTATCACGCGGCGATCGCGCGGCTGATCGACGCGGGGCTGGCGCGCGGCGTCGCGCCGGCCTTGATCTCGGTCCACAGCTTCACGCCGTTGCTGGGCGGTCGGCCTCGGCCGTGGCACGTCGGGATTCTGTGGGACGGCGACGGCCGTATTCCGACGCCGTTGTTGGTGGCGCTACGCGACGATGCGGCGCTGGTGGTGGGCGACAATGAGCCTTATTCGGCACGTCAGCCGGCGGGCTATACCGTGCGCCACCATGCGCTGGCGCGCGGCCTGCCGCACGTCGCGATCGAGATTCGCCAGGATGAGATCGCCGAAGCCGCCGGCGCGCGCGTGTGGGCCGATCGTCTCGCCAGGGCACTGCAACCGATTCTGTCTGACGATGCGCTCTATCGCCTCTGGCAAAAATGACGCCGACGCACCACAATGAATTAAATCCGAATGGAGACCACGCATGGACGACAAAACCCGCACCGAGCTCGAGGCCGCAACGTTCCGCCGCCTGGTCGCGCATCTGCGCGAGCGCACCGACGTCCAGAACATCGACATGATGAATCTCGCCGGCTTCTGCCGTAATTGCCTGTCGCGCTGGTATCGCGAGGCGGCGGCGGAGACGGGCGTGACGATTCCGGATCCGGAGGCGCGCCAGATCGTCTACGGCATGCCCTATGACGAGTGGAAGGCGAAGCACCAGAAAGAGGCCTCGTCGGACCAGAAGGCCAAGATGGCCGCGGCGCCCAAGCACTGAACGTTCAAGGTTAGGGGATTTTTCATGGCGAATGTCGGCGGCATCGCGGGGGATCGGCTGCGCTCCTTCATCGAGCGGATCGAGCGGCTCGAGGACGAGCGCCGCGCGCTCAGCGAGGACATCCGCGAGGTCTATTCCGAGGCCAAGGGCGCGGGCTTCGACGTCAAGGTCATGCGCCAGATCGTGCGCATCCGGAAACTGGACGAGAACGAGCGCGGCGAGCAGGAGGCGCTGCTCGAGACCTACATGGCGGCGCTCGGCATGACCGGCGGCGACACGAAAAAGCGCGCCGCCGGATAGCTCGCACTGCGTTCAGACGGCGCGAGCGCTGCTTTGTGATAGTGGCTCAGGTTGATTTCGGGTTTCGACCCAAATCGGTCTTCGGAGAACAGGGCCAGCGATCCCAAAACCGGACGTTCGACGTCAGTGTTGTCGAAGCATTAGCGCCACGAAGCGAAGGTCCGGCTTTCTTGGTTAAGCAACGTGCGGATGACGACCGAACTGCGTCTTGAGGCGCTGCAGCATCGTGTGGCGCTGGCGGCCGTATTGCAGGACCTTGGCGGTCTCGAGCGTGACGAGGCCACTTTCCATCATCGTGTCAAGCACCGGCAAGAAGGAATCGATCTTCTCCGGGCTATCGACGATCTCGATGACGACGGGCAGGTCCTGGCGCACCGGCAGCAGTTTGCCCTCGTGCAGCCGCACAGAATGGCCGAAGCCGATCGGTCCGCGCAGCACGGTCGCGCCGGCCAGGTGCATCTCCCGCGCGCGGTGGACGATCGCCTGATAGAGCGGATAGGCGCCGCAGCGATCCGCGGTGCTGGTGAAGATGCGGAGCAGAACGGCGTCGTGCGGCACGTCCATGGCGCCCTCCCTCAGGGCTTGCGCGGTCCCCGTTTGCGGGTGACCGGATGGTCTCGAACTCAAGGCGGCGCGGCGCGGCGATAATAAATGGCGCGGACCTTTTCCATCGTCATCAGGCCGCTTTCGATCATGTCGCCGACCAGCGGCAGAAAGGCGTTGATGCGCTCCTCGGTGTCGACGATCTCGACCACAAGCGGCAGGTGTGCGCCGGAATCGACGTTGCGCTCGGTGCGCACGTAGCGCGAGCGGCCGAAGCCTTCGGGCGCGTGCAGCACGGTCGCGCCCGCCATCTTCCGCTCGCGCGCGGCCGCGACCAGCGCTTCATACAGCGCATGGCCGGCGTGGCGATCCTCCTCGCCGAAGAAAATCCGGAGCAGGACGGCGTCGGACTCGGTGCGCACCACAGGTCTCCCCGATAGCCGAGTAGCGGACGGAAAGAACGACCTGTAGGAGTCATCAGCCCTTGCGAGCGGTTTCGGGGGACTCCATCCCCGTCGCGACCAATCATAGGGCGACTTTCGCCTCAGCGGCAATGCCGCGTGATCCGCGCCGCATTCAGCGCGCTATTGACATTTGCGATGGACGCCTTGAAGCTGACGACACAGGCGATGGAGTTCGCCTTATAACCGCCCTCGGGGCTAATGACTCCTCCCAACGTCTGCGGACGGCAGGAGGAGTTTTCGTGAGAGGCCCTAAGCGACCCCCCGGAAGCGATCATGAGCAAGGCGTGCGCGAGCACGCACGCCGGCTGCGCCCTACGCGGAGGCCGCGATGAGCGCGCGCAACGTCCTGCTGCAGATCGCGCAGGTGCTCACGGTGCTGATCGTGGCACCACTGATTCAGGGCATCATCGTCCAGTTCGAGGAGCGCGTGCAGCGCGCGCAGGGGCCCGGCATCTTCCAGCCCTATCGCGACCTCTGGAAACTGTTCCACAAGCAGCTCGTCGTGCCGCAGACGGCGTCGTGGCTGTTCTGGCTGGCGCCGATCGTCGCCTTCACCTGCATGCTGACGGTGCCGATCCTGATTCCGGTGCTGACGAATTTTCCGCTGCCGGAAAGCGACATGGGCGACATCCTGGGCGGCGGCCTCATCTTGACCCTCGGCTCGTTCATGATCGTTCTCGCCGGACTCGACACATCGAGCGCCTATGGCGGCATCGGATCGAGCCGCGCCGTGATGGTCTCGATCCTTGCCGAGCCGACTCTGATCCTCGTCTTCGTCGGCATCACGCTGCTGGCGAAGTCGATGCTGCCGTTCGTCGTCAACCATCTGCTGGTTTCGAGCTGGGCGGTCTATTGGAGCCCGGCGCATCTGTTCCTGGTCGCGGCGTTCTTCATCCTTCTGCTGGTCGAGACCGACCGCATGCCGATCCATTCGAGCACGCATATCGAGGTCTACATGATCGAGGAAGGCCGCATCCTCGAATATTCGGGCCCGCTGCTCGCGCTGCTCAAATGGGCATCGGCGATGAAGCAGTTCATCCTCTACACCATCTTCTGCAACGTGTTGCTGCTGCCGTGGTGGCTGTCGATCCAGGGGACGGCGATCGGCGCCTTCGGCGCGGCGCTGGCGTTGATCGCGAAGTTTATCTTCGTCGCCTGCTTCGTCGTCTTCGTCGAGACGGCGCAGTCGCGGCTGCGCTTCTACCGCTACCAAGAGCCGCTCGCCGCCTCGTTCGTCTTCGCCGTGCTCGCGATCATCGGAACGCAGCTGGGCTGACGCCATGGCGATCCAGAGCCTCAGCCCACTCGCGTCGTCGCTCTTCGGCCTGTTGGCGATCGCGAGCCTGCTGCTGTCGTTCGTCATGCTGGGCTCGCGTTGGCTGAAGAATTATCTCTATGCGTTCGCTGCCGAGTCCTGGGTGATCGCGGCGCTGTCGGCGGCGGTCGGCTATTACAGCGGCTATTCCGAGCTCTACCTGATCGCGGCGCTGACGCTGCTGTTCCGCGGCCTGCTGTTGCCGTACCTGATCTGGCGCATCATCCAGCGCCTCGCCGTCGACCGCGAGATCCACGTCATCCTGCAGCCGAGCTCGAGCCTAGTCGTCGGCGCGCTTTTCGTCATGTTCGCCCTGTCAGTGTCGTACCGGGTGGCCGCCGTATTCCATCTCGAGCTGACCGTCGCCGTGCTGGCGCTGACGGTCATGCTGTCGATGAAGCTTATCGGCTTTCTGATGCTGGCGGTGCGGCACGAGGCGATCAGCCAGGTTCTCGGCCTGCTCGTGCTCGAGAACGGCATCTTCCTCGGCTCGCAGATTCTGGTGCCGGGCATGCCGCTGCTGATCGAACTCGTCATTCTGTTCGATCTGCTCATCGTCGTGGCCTGCTTCGGCGTGCTGGTCGGCTACCTTGTGACGCATGTCGGCACGACCAGCAGCCTCGAGCTGAAGCGGCTGGTCGGATGAGCCTGGACGCGCTGATCCTCGGCCTCGCGCTCGCACCGCTGGCGGCAGTGGCGGGCTGTCTGATCGTGCGCCGGCCTCGCGGGGTGGAGGCGATCAATCTGGCGGCGAGCGTCGTGTCGTTCGGCTGCGCGCTGCCCTTGCCTTTTCTGGTCGATGATCGGGCGAGCCTGTTCTGGAACGATTACATCATCCTGGATCGCGCCTCGGCCTGGGTCGTCCTGTGCTCGGCGATCGTCTATCTGCTGGCGTCGATCTATGCGGTCGGCTACATGCGGCTGCTCGACGAGGATCGCCGCCTCTTCCGGTTTTACGCGCTCTTCGCCGGCTTCGGGATGACGACATTGGTCGCGCCGCTGATGAACAACATCGGCCTTTATTGGATCGCGATCGAACTCACGACGCTGGTCAGCACGTTTCTCGTCGCCTTCGAGCGCGTCGCCGAAAGCATGGAGGCGGCTTGGAAGTACATCATGGTGGTCTCGGCCGGCATCAGCCTCGCGCTGCTCGGTACTGTGCTGTTCTACTGGGGCGGCACGTTCGTGCTCGGTCCGACATATATGATGAGCTGGGCCGCGCTCGCCGCCGCCGCCCCCAAGCTCAATCCGGTGCTGACGGTGCTGGCCTTCCTGCTGGTGCTGGTCGGCTACGGCACTAAGGTCGGTCTCGCGCCGATGCACAGCTGGCTGCCCGACGCGCACAGCGAGAGCCCCGCTCCGGTCTCGGCGATGCTGTCGGGTGCGCTGCTCAACACCGCGATGATCGGCATCGTCCGCTTTCTCGGCATCGCGCGCGCCGCCGACCTCGGCAACCTGCCCGCGCTGGCGCTCGTCGTGTTCGGCGCCGCTTCGCTCCTGATCGGCGCGCTGTTCATCGTGCGCCAGGAGGGCATCAAGCGGCTGATGGCCTATTCGAGCATCGAGCACATGGGTGTGGTCGCGCTCGGCTTCGGCTTCGGCGGACCGCTCGGCGTCGCCGGCGCCTTCTATCACATGCTCAACCACTCGCTGAACAAGTCGCTGATGTTCTTCGGCGCCGGCAACGTGATGCGCGCCTACGGCACCAAGGAGATCGCGCAGATCGCCGGCGTCGGCCGCCGGTTTCCGACGTCGGCCGCGCTCTGGCTGGCGGGTGCCGTCGCCATAACCGGCGCGCCGCCATTCGGCCTGTTCCTCAGCGAGTTCACCATCATGCGCGCCGGATTGCGACCGTCCTTCGCCTGGGCGGTCGTCGTCATGGCAATCCTGCTGATCGTCATCTTCGTCGGTTTCCTCAATCACTTCCGGTCCATGTATTACGGCCCGGCAGACGGTCACGCGGCGCCCGCGGCCAAGCTGACCGCGTGGTGCACGGCGCCGATGTGGCTGGCGCTGGCGCCGCTGCTGATCCTCGGCGTGTGGTGGCCGGCCGGCATCTGGACTTACCTGACGTCGATCGCGCACACGTTGACGCCGGGAATGCCATGACGGCCGCACGGACCGCCACCGCAACCAACGGCGTCGAGACGATCGCGGTCGAGGCAGCCGATCTGCCCGGCGCAGTGCAGAGGCTGATCGAGAGCGGCGGCCGGATGCAGATGGCCTACGGCTGGCACGCCGCGCCCGGCCGGCTCGAGCTCCGTTATCTTGCGAGCCGCGCGCCCCGGCAGCCCTTCATGCAATGGCGCTGCACGCCGCGCGGGTCCGTGCCCAGCGTCGCCGCCATCAGCCCGCTGCTGGGCTGGTACGAGCGCGAGATCACCGACCTGTTCGGTCTCGAGTTCGTCGGCCATCCGGAGCCCTATCCGCTCGTGCTTCATCCGGGTGCAAAGCCGGTCAAGCCGCCGCTCGATCCCGCCTATCCGGCGGACACGCCGATGGCTTTCGCGGAAGCGGAAGGTCCGGTGCTGGAAATCGACAATCCCGACGTACAGCGGCTGCCGTTCGGTCCGGTGCGTGCCGACGTCGTCGAATCCGTCGAGCTGATCTTCTTCTATGTCGGCGAGCACATCCTGCATCTGCATCCGCAGCTTTTCTTCAAGCATCGCGGCATGGAGAAGCGCTTCGAAGGCCGCTCGCTGCCGGGCGCAACGGTGCTGGCCGAGCGTGTCTCCGCCGTCGGCGGCATCGCGCACAGCCTCGCCTTCTGCCAAGCCGTCGAACGGGCGACCGGCTGCAGCGTGCCGCCTCGCGCGCGAATGCTCCGAACGCTGCTCGCCGAGCTCGAGCGGCTTTACAACCATCTCCACTATCTCGGCGCCCTCGCCGGCACGACGACACTCAAGGTCGGCGAGGCCGAAGGCCTGCTGCTCGAGGAGCGCGCCAAGCAGATCAACGGCCGGCTAACCGGTAGCCGCTTCCTGCGCAGCCTGCTCATCCCCGGCGGCTTGCGCCGCGATCTTGATCCCAAGCCGTGGCTCGGCGCCGCGGTGGAGGCACTGCACCGCGAGATCGCTACCTACACGGCCATGCTCGAAAGCACGAACAGCCATCTCGACCGCTTGATCACGACGGGCCTGCTCAGCCGGCAGGCGGCGTTCGATCAAGGCGCCACCGGACCGATTGAGCGCGCGTCCGGCCTCGACCGCGACCTGCGCCGCGACCATCCTTATGCCGCCTATGATGGGCTGCCGCTCGCCGTGCCGGTGCGAACCGACGGCGACGCGCATGCGCGTGCGCAGGTCCGCATCGCGGAAATCGACGCAAGCATTGCGCTGATCCACGAGGCCCTGCGCGTATTGCCCGAAGGCCCGGTGAAGACTGACTGCACGCCGCCTGCGAATTCGGAAGGTCTCGGCTGGACGGAATCGCCACGCGGCTCGCTCTATTATGCCGTGCATTTCGACGCCACCGGCCGGCTGGCGCGGGTCAAGATCAAGTCGCCGTCCTTTTCGAACTGGCGCGTCTTTCCGCTCACGGTCCACGGCACCAACATGATGGACTACGCGATCAACGAGGCGAGCTTCGGCCTCACCGTCGCAGGCTGCGACCGGTAGGAGGCGGCATGCCGTTCTGGACTTTCTTCGGTCTTGGCAAAGGCAAGGCGACCACGCCGTGGCCGACGCACGACCGCAGCGCCGGCCAGGTCGGTGTCTTCGGCATGCCGCGCTTCAACGGCGAGCGCTGCAGCGACGGCTGCGTCGACTGCACCACCGTCTGCCCGACCCAAGCGATTACGGCGCATCCGGAGCGGGCCGGCGCGGCACGGCTCGAGATCGACTACGGCCGGTGCGTGGTCTGCCAGCTCTGTGTCGAAGCGTGTCCGACCGGTGCGGCGACCGTGTCGCACGATTGGGCCTTCGGCGTGCGCGACCGCGCCGACCTCGTACTGGCGCCGGCCGCGGCACCGACCGCGCGATCAAGTACGACCGAGCCGCGCGCTGGCTTCCGGCGCAGCCTGCATATCCGTCACGTCGACGCCGGCTCGTGCAACGGCTGCGAGTCCGAACTGCAGGCGCTCAACAATCCGTTCTACAACTTGCATCGGCTCGGCATCTTTTTCACGCCGTCGCCGCGTTTTGCCGATCTGCTGCTAGTCACCGGTCCCGTGACCTACGCCATGCACGAGCCGCTGCGCCGCACCTACGAGGCCATGCCTGAGCCGCGCTGGGTCATGGCGGTCGGAACTTGCGCCGTCTCGGGTGGCACCGCTGCCGGCGGCTACGCTTGCGGCAATGGACTCGAAGGCGTGCTGCCGGTCGATGTCTATCTGCCGGGCTGTCCGCCCAATCCGGCCGCGATCATCGAAGCGCTGCTGATGTTCGTCGATCGCGCGCCGCAGCGCGTGAACGGAGGTCGCCATGCCGGTTGACCTGCTCGCGCTCGGCGTCGCCGCCTGGCTGCTGGCAGCGGTGCTGGCGCTAAGCGGCCGCGGCCTCGTACTGGCGCGCGGGCTGCTCGTGCTCGGCGGCGTGCTCATCCTGATCATGGCGCTGGCGGCATTGCCCGGCAGTGTCGGCGCGATAGAGACACCGCTCGGCCTGGGCACGACCGGCGCCGCGTTTCAATTGACGCCCGACGCGCTGTGGCTGATGGGCTTCGGCCTAGTCGGCGCGATACTCGCCGTCGCGCTCGGTACGCCAGCGCACCGTCAGGCGGGCTGGACCTTCGGCGCCGCGGCGAGCCTGATCGGCGCGCTCGGCGTCTTCGGCCTCGGGGACGCGGTGAGCTTCCTGATCGCCTGGGAGGTGATGAGCCTCGGCGGTGCGGTGATGATCCTGGGCGAGGACCTTGCGCCGGAGAATGGCCGGCCGGTGCTGTTCATGCTGAGCCTGCTTGAAGCCGGCTCGGTCGCGCTGCTGATGGCGTTCATCCTGCTGGCGGCGCAGGCGCACAGCCTGTCCTTCACCGACTTCACCGCCGCGGCGCGGGCGATGCCCGTCAGCGAACAGCTCGTCGTCGGCCTGCTCCTGCTGCTCGGCTTCGGCGCCAAGCTGGGATTGTTGCCGTTCTACGAATGGTTTCCTAGCGCGTACGGTGCCGGCAGCGGCGCGACCGGCGCGCTGCTCTCGGGCGTTATTCTTAACGCCGCCTTCTTCGGCTTGAGCCGCTGCTTCGTTCAATGGCTGCCGCCGATCGCCGCGGCGCATGTCTCCGTGCCCGGCGTTTTCATCGTGGCGATCGGCGTCGTCAGCGCGATCCTCACCGCGCTCTATGCCTTCCAGCAGGAATCGTGGCGCGAGCTCTTAAGCCTGTCGTCGGCGGAGAACGGCTCGATCGCGACGTGCCTGCTCGGCATCGCGCTTATGTTCCGCAAAGACGGCTTGCCGGATCTCGCGGCGCTCGCCTGGATCGTCGCCCTGCTGCATCTCGCCGGCCATGCATTGGCGAAAGGCGCCATGTTCCTGGCGGCGGATGGCGTCTTTCGCGCTACCGGCGATTATCGCCTCGTCCAGCGCGGCATCGTGGGCCGCAGCCTCTGGCTCTTCGGCGTCGGGGCGTTGTTCGCGGCGATGAGCCTGGCGGCGATGCCGCCGCAAGCCGGCTTCGTCAGTGAGTGGTACGTCTTCCAGACGTTCTTCCAAGGCTTCCATCTCACCAGCCTCGCCGGCCGGCTGACCGCCGCGCTCGCCGGCGCCGGCGTGGCGCTAACCGCCGCGATCGCCTTCGCGACCTTCATCAAGGCGTACGGCATCGGCCTGCTCGGGCGCGGTCCCACCAGCGGCGCACGCGTCCCTGCGCCCAACGCGATCGCCGTCGGCGTGCTGGGCATCCTCGTGCTCGCCACCGCCGTCGGCATGCCGATCTGGCTCACGGCGCTCGAGCCGGTCGTGATGAACGACTTCGGATCGCGCGCGGCGTCGATGATGCACGACGGTTGGCTGCTGGTGCCGCTCACGGCCAAGTTCGCGTTCATCTCGCCGAGCAAACTCGTCATCGCCATGCCGCTTTTGGCGCTGCTGCCGCTCGCTTTGCTCGCGCTGTCGCGGCGCCGCGGCACGCGGCTCGCGCCGGTCTGGTACGGCGGCCGCGAGCAGGATCCGCTGCGCGCGGCGACGACGGCGTTGACGTTCTCGAACGCGCTGCGCACGTTCTACAGCTTCATCTATCGGCCGACGGTCGAGACCGAGCGCAGGGCAGCGCAGGAATCCCGGGGCCAGCCCTATTTCACGCGTCGGCTCATTTTCTTGCACGACGTGGCGCCAATCTTCGGCCCCTATCTCTTCGCGCCGCTGGAGAAGACCGTGACGGCTGTGGCGCGAGGATTGCGGATCATCCAGTCGGGCCACCTCAACTTCTATCTGTTCCTGATCGGCGCGCTGCTGGTCGCGATTCTGGTCGCTGCGCTTCTTTAGCGACTACAGACAACGGAATCGCGGTGGGTTAGGCGTAGCCTCAGATCGAGACTTCAAGCGAGTTATAGCAAGAGTGGTTGCGGGGGGACCTAACGTGCCAACTTCGGAAATGTCCGCGTACAGCCAGACCCGGCCTTGAGCCGGAGGTCCGGTTTCAGCATATCCGGCCCGAAAGCGGACTGGCAGAAATCCACCCAAAGCCGAAATTCAAACTGACCTCTTGACGATCGGTTCGGCCGTCGTTTAGTGTACGCATATTACGTTCACCGGTCAAGGCAGCAGGAGCGGCGGCCATGCAGCGGGCTTCGAGTCAAAAGTTAAAATCTGCGAAACGAACCCAATTTGGGCGGGCTGAGGTCACCGGTGCCGATTCCGCGAATGCCGCCGAAACCCAGCCTGCGGCGGCTGCATTATGCGTGCAGAGTTGACTTTTATGGGCGTCGATCTATGCGATGACAAAGCCCAGGGGTAGCATCCGCGCATGACAGTCGCCGCACCGGTCCACACCGCCAACAGCCCGCTCTTCGAAGACCTGCGCGCGCGCTTCGGCGAGCGCTTCTCGACCGCCATCGCCGTGCGCGAGCATCACGGCAAGGACGCCTCGTACCACGAGCTCGTGCCGCCGGATGCCGTTCTTTACGCGCACACCACCGAGGAGGTGGCCGAGGCGGTGCGGCTGTGCGCCGCCGCCAATGTTCCCGTTATTCCCTTCGGCACCGGCACCGGCCTCGAGGGCAATGTCGCGGCGATCCATGGTGGCATCTGCATCGACCTGTCGCAGATGAACCGCATCCTGCGCGTCTCGGTCGACGACCTCGATTGCACCGTCGAGGCCGGCGTCACGCGCAAGCAGCTCAACCAGCATCTGCGCGACACCGGATTGTTCTTTCCAATCGATCCCGGCGCCGACGCGTCGCTCGGTGGCATGGCGGCAATGCGCGCCTCGGGCACGAACGCAGTGCGCTATGGCACCATGCGCGAGAACGTGCTGTCGCTCACCGTCGTGCTCGCCGACGGCCGCGTCATCCGCACGGCGCACCGGGCGCGCAAATCGGCCGCCGGCTACGACCTGACGCGCCTCTTCGTCGGGTCCGAGGGCACGCTCGGCGTCATCACCGAGATCAGCCTCCGGCTTTATCCGATTCCTGAGGCCATCCGGTCCGCGGTCTGTGGTTTTCCGTCGATCGAAGCGGCGGTGGCGACCGTGGTCGCCACCATCCAGGCGGGCGTGCCGGTGGCGCGCATCGAGCTGCTCGACGCCGTGCAGATGGATGCCGTGAATCGCTATTCCAAACTCGACTACGCCGTGGCACCGACCCTGTTCTTCGAATTCCACGGCAGCACGGCGGGCGTTGCCGAGCAGGTCGAAACGGTCGCCGCTCTGGCCGCTGACAGCGGCGGCAGCGAGTTCCACTGGGCCGAATCGACGGAAGCGCGCAACAAGCTGTGGCAGGCGCGGCACGACGCCTATTTCGCGGCGCTCGCGTTGCGGCCGGGCTCGGTCGGCTGGGCGACCGACGTCTGCGTGCCGATCTCGCGCCTGCCGCAATGCATCGCCGAGACCACCGCCGATATCGCCAAGTCAGGATTGCTGGCGCCGATCGTCGGCCATGTCGGCGACGGCAATTTCCACCTCCTCTTCATTCTCGATCCGGCGCGGCCCGAGGAATTCGAGGAGGCCAACCGGCTCAATGACCGGATGGTGGCGCGCGCGCTGGCGATGGATGGCACGTGCACCGGCGAGCATGGCATCGGCCAGGGCAAGACCGAATTCCTGATCGCCGAGCACGGCGAGGCGGTTTCGGTGATGCGCGCGGTCAAGCGGGCGCTCGATCCCGACAACATCATGAATCCGGGCAAGATCCTGCACATGGACTGACGGCGATGGCGGCGGTCATCGAGGCCTTCCAGGGCGACATCACGGCGCTGGAGCTCGACGCCATCGTCAATGCCGCCAATTCGACGCTGCTCGGTGGCGGCGGCGTCGACGGCGCCATCCACCGCGCCGCCGGGCCCGGTTTACTCGAAGAGTGCAAAAAGTTCGGCGGCTGCCCGACCGGCGAGGCGCGGATCACCGGCGGCCACCGGCTGAAGGCGCGCCACGTCATCCATGCGGTCGGCCCCGTCTGGCACGGCGGCGCGCGCGGCGAGGACGAGCTGCTGGCCGGGTGCTATCGCGCGAGCTTCGCGCTGGCGGCGCGGCACGGCGTGCGCTCGATCGCGTTCCCCGCGATCTCGACCGGCATCTATCGCTTTCCGCGCGAGCGCGCGTGCCGCATCGCCGTGACCGAGACGCGCCAGTTCACGATGCGCTCGGCCGCGCTCGTGCGCGTGGTGTTCTGCTGCTTCGATGATGAGACCCTGGCACTCTATCGCGCCGAGCTTGGGGAATAGTCGCGCCTAGCGGCGGTCCTTGTTCCGCGCGGCGACGATGCGTCCGACCTCGGCGGCGGCATCACCTTCGCGCGACAGCGCTTCGACGATGCCGGGTACGTCTTCGGCCGGCCGGTTCTGGCTCATCTTCCATTTGCCTTCGAGCCGTGCGATCGGCAACTCGAAGCCGACGATCGCCTTGAGCATGCTGCGCGTGTAATCCGCCGGGGCGTCGCTGACGTGCCAGCGGTCCGGCCGGCCGGCCTCGTGCGTGTCGGTGAGCCGCGTCACCAGGGTCAGGAGGCGATCAGCGTCGTCGTAGAACGTCACCGGACCGTAGGCGTGCACTGCGACGTAGTTCCACGTCGGCACGACCTTGCCGGTCTTGCGCTTGGTCGCATACCAGGCGGGCGACATGTAGGTGTTGGGTCCGAGGAAGATCGCCAGCGCCGCGGTATCGGGCGACGCCTCGCGCCAGTGCGGATTGGCGCGCGCGACGTGGCCGCTCAGGGTGCCGAAGGGCGCGGGCTCGGCGTCGATCAGCATCGGCACGTGGCTGGCGACCAGGCCGGCCGGGCCGAACGTGACCAACGTGCCGAGCTTGATCCGCCGGATCGTCTCGTGCAGCACGCCGACGTCGGCTTCTTTGAAATTATCCGGCAGGTACATCGCAGTCTCCGCAGCGGACCCTATCAGCCGGCGGCCGGCCTAGTCATCGTCGTCGCGTTCGAGCTTCTTGCGTTCGAGCTCGCGCGCAGCCTGTTCGGCCTTGCGCCGCTCGACCTCGCGCTCGGCCTTGGTGCGGCCGAAGGCGACACGGTTCTCCGTCGCCTGCTTGTTCTCGGCCTGCCGCTGCTTCGCCTTGCGGAAGCGGTTGAGATTGATCGGCTCAGCCATGGCCCAGCTCGCCGCTGCGATAGCCTTCGAGCACCAGCAGCCGCAACGCGCTCGACAGGTTGCCGGCGCGCTCGGCGTCGATCTCGGCGACCAGCGCGTTGATCGACAGGCCGCGCTTCTTCGCCAAGGTGCGAAGATCACGCCAGAACGGCTCCTCGAGCGTCAGGCTGGTCGAATGCCCGGCAATCGTCACCGACCGCTTGCGCAGCAGTCCGGGCATCAGCCGGGCCCGACCATCGCTTTGGGATCCACCCAGCGGTCGAAGTCGCGGCCGCTGACATGGCCGAGCGCAATCGCCGCTTCGCGCAGCGTCGTGCCGTCCTTGAGCGCCTTCTTCGCCACCTCGGCCGCCTTGTCGTAGCCGATGTGGGGGCTCAGGGCCGTGACCAGCATGAGCGAGCGGCCGAGCAGCTCCTCGATGCGTGCCGCATCGGCCTCGATGCCCTCGACGCAGTGCTCGGCGAAGCTGGCCGCCGCGTCGCCGATCAACCGAATCGATTGCAGCAGGCTGTAGATGATCACCGGCTTGAAGACGTTGAGCTCGAAATGCCCCTGACTGCCGGCGACCGTGATGGTCACGTGATTGCCCATCACCTGGGCGGCAACCATGGTCACCGCCTCGCATTGGGTCGGATTGACCTTGCCCGGCATGATCGACGAGCCGGGCTCGTTTTCGGGCAGATGCAGCTCGCCCAGGCCACAGCGCGGCCCCGAACCCATCAGCCGGATGTCGTTGGCGATCTTCATCAGCGACGCCGCGACGACGTTGAGCGCGCCGGACAGCTCGACCAGCGCGTCATGCGCCGCCAGCGCCTCGAATTTGTCGGTTGCCGAGGTGAAGGGGAGGCGGGTGGCCGCCCGGAGCCGCTTGACGAAGGCGCCGGCGAAAGCCTTGGGCGCGTTGAGGCCGGTGCCGACCGCGGTGCCACCCTGCGCCACCGCATAAAGCCGCGGCAAGCAGGCTTCGACGCGCGCGATGCCAAGCGCCACTTGGTGCGCGTAGGCGCCGAACTCGGCGCCAAGCGGCAGCGGCGTCGCATCCTGAAGATGCGTGCGGCCGATCTTGACGATGCGGGCGAAGTCGTGCGCCTTGGCGGCCAGCGCGCGCTCGAGCCGCTCGAGGCCCGGCATCAGTCGATCGCGGATCTCGAACGCGGCGGCGATGTGCATCGCCGTCGGAAAGCTGTCATTCGACGACTGGCTCAGATTGACCTGGTCATTGGGGTGGATCGGCGCCTTGGCGCCGCGCTTGCCGCCGAGCGCCTCGTTGGCGAGCGCCGCGATCACCTCGTTGGCGTTCATGTTGGTCTGGGTGCCCGAGCCGGTCTGCCAGACCACCAGCGGAAATTCATCATCGTGCCGCCCCTGCGCGACGGCTGAAGCCGCGGCAGCAATGGCGCGTCCACGCTTCTTCTCGAGCGCGCCGATGTCCATGTTCGCCTCGGCCGCGGCTCGCTTCTGGAGGCCGAAGGCATGGATGAGCGCCAATGGCATACGCTCGCCGCCGATCTTGAAATTCTCGAGCGAGCGTTGCGTCTGCGCGCCCCAGAGCCGCGCCGCCGGCACCTCGACCGGGCCCATGCTGTCGCGCTCGGTCCGGGTTGGACCCTTGGCCATGGCCTGCCTCCTCGCCTGGCCCTAGGGCATAGACAGGCGAGCTAAGGCGGTCAAGGCGACGTCAGCCGATCACGGCGGCGGTGGTGGGCGGTGATACTTGGCAAGGTTGGCGAATTGTGCGCGCTGCTCTGGCGTCAGCGTCGCGAGGAACTCCTCGAGCCTCGCCGTCATGTCCTTCTGGAAGGCGCGATGGTTCGCATCGACGCGGTCGATCAGGCCGTCGATCGCCTTCTGGTCGGGCTGCGGCTTCGCCAGCAGATCCCAGACCTGGTCGAAGATCGGATGGTTCTCCTGGAACTGCGCCCGGCCGCGCTGGCGCATCGCGACAATCATGTGCTGGAAAGCGACGTGCTGCGCGTCATTCAGGTCGAGCTGACGGCTGATGACGATGAAGCGCTGGATCGGCGGCAGCGGATGGCGGAAATGGACGTGCGCCCAGATCAGGCCGCCGGCGACGAAGACATTGAGCGTCAGCGACAGCGCAAGCGCGACGATCAGGCCGCGGCTCCGGCGGGGAGCGCGGTCACTCGACTCGGCGGCGGTCATGTCGCGGCATCTCCGGACGTGAAGACGCCGGTGGACTGGTCGAAGAGCCCGCCGGTGATCGACTCAACCGTGCCGAAGAGGTTGGAATAGCTCTCGGTGCCAAGGGTGAACCCAATCAGGCCGGTCAGCACCAGGCTGGCCGCCACGGCGACCCGCGCCACGTGCACGCGCCACGCGTAATGCGCCGTCGGACGACGGAAGGGGACGACCCGGGCGCCGGCCGGCTCCGCCGTCACCAGCGCCGCGGCGCGGTCAATCATCGGTGGGGAAACAATCGCATCGCCGGCGCCAGGCGCGGCGATGATGTCGTCGAGCGCCTCCGGATGAACGGCCAGCCAAGCTTCGATCTGCTCGGCCGCGGCCTCGTCCAGCCGGCCCTCAGCGTAGACGGCAAGGTCCAGCGCCGCGGGCGCGCCGTCCGCAGCGTTGGCCAGTTGGGCCGCGCGATCAAGCATGCGAAAACGCCGCCAGAGGGCGGCCGATTCGGCCGATTTCGTAGCCCCTGGTTCAGTCATGGCCATCTCCTGCTCAATTTAGGCATGATTGCACCCATTCATCCCCCTCCGGAGCCCGATTTTGCCGGGCTTCCCGGGGCGAAATGCTCCCGCAGCTTCAGCATCGCCTTGTGGTGGGTGCTGCGGATGGTTTGCGGATCGACCTTGAGGGCGGTCGCCACTTCGGTCACGTCCATGTCGCGATCGTAGAGCATGGTCAGGACCAGCTTTTGCCGGGGCGACAGCAGGCCCTCCGGCAGCTTGACCCGCTCCGTCGGCTCGGCGGTCACGGCGAGTGCCGCCTCCGGCACCGCCTCATAGGGTGTGGTTAGCGGCTGGCGCCGGCGCAGCACGTCGCGCGCGGTGGAGCGCGCCACGATGGTGAGCCAGGTCGACAGTCCGGCGCGTGCCGCATCGTAGGTCTTGAGCAGGCGGTAATCGTCCTTGCACAGCCGGACGAACACATCCTGCAGCAGGTCTTCGACATCGGCCGCATCGCGCGCCTGCGTCCGCACCGCCGAAACGATCAACCCGGCATAACGCCGGACAAAAGCGTCCCATTGCGCCTTGTTGCCGCGAATCAGCGCGGCGAGATCAATGGCGTCGGCCACGCGCCGTCCTTTTGCCGCGCGCCGCTTTTCTTACGGCGGCGGCGTATGCCTTGTCGGCCCACGCAACCAGCATATCGCCGTCATCCAGCGCTTCGGCCGGCACGGCGTGATAGCCGAGTGCGACGCGCTTGTTGCCGCGGCTGTATTGGAACGGCGGCATGCCTACGGCCTCGTAGTCGCCGCGGTTGTCGTCGTCGGTCTTGAAATGGAGCACGTCGCGAATGACGATTCCGAACATCAAGCCGTCGCGAAACAGGCCGTAGCCGCTGAACATGCGCCGGGCATCGACGGGCGACCAGCCGCGCAGCAGATCGACGACGTGCGCGATGCTCTCGTCCGGCTCGGACTTTCGGCTGGTGCGACGCGCCGCCATCCGGGTTCAGGTCAGCTTGGCGAAGAAATCGTTGCCCTTGTCGTCGATGACGACGAAGGCTGGGAAGTCCTCGACCTCGATCCGCCACACCGCTTCCATGCCGAGCTCGGGATATTCCAGCACTTCGACCTTTTTGATGCAGTCCTGCGCCAGCCGCGCCGCGGGACCGCCGATCGATCCGAGATAGAACCCGCCGTGCTTCTTGCAGGCTTCGCGCACCTCGGCGCCGCGATTGCCTTTGGCGAGCGTCACGAAGCTGCCGCCTGCTGCCATGAATTCGTCGACGTAGGAATCCATGCGGCCGGCGGTAGTCGGACCGAACGATCCCGAGGCGTAGCCCTGCGGCGTCTTGGCCGGACCGGCGTAATAGATCGGATGGTTCTTGGCGTATTGCGGCAGGCCTTCGCCGCGCTCGATCCGCTCCTTGAGTTTCGCATGCGCGATGTCGCGCGCCACGATGAGCGGCCCGCTGAGCGACAGCCGGGTCTTGATCGGATATTGCGACAGCGTTTTGCGGATTTGCGCCATCGGCTGCCGTATGTCGACCTGCACAACGGCGCCGCCAAGCTTTTCCTCGTCGATTTCCGGCAGGTATTGCACCGGGTTCGCCTCGAGCTGCTCGAGGAACACGCCGTCGGCGGTGATCTTGCCGAGAATCTGGCGATCGGCGGCGCACGACACACCGATGCCGATGGGCAGGCTGGCGCCGTGGCGCGGCAAACGGATCACGCGCACGTCGTGGCAGAAATACTTGCCGCCGAATTGCGCGCCGATGCCCATGGCGCGTGTCAGGCCGAGGATCTCCTGCTCGAATCCTGTGTCGCGGAAGGCCTGGCCGAACTTGTTGCCCTGCGTCGGCAGCGCGTCGAGATAGCGGCAGCTTGCGAGCTTCACCGTCTTCAGGTTGAGCTCGGCCGAGGTGCCGCCGATGACGATCGCCAGGTGATAGGGCGGACAGGCGGCGGTACCGAGTGTGCGGATTTTCTCGTCGAGGAACTTGAGCAGCGCCTTGGGATTGAGGGTCGCCGGCGTCTGCTGATAGAGGAAGGCCTTGTTGGCCGAGCCGCCGCCCTTGGCGATGAACAGGAACTTGTAGGCGTCGCCGTCGGCGGCATAGATCTCGATCTGCGCCGGCAGGTTGTCGCCGGTGTTGACCTCGTTGAACATGGCGAGCGGCGCCACTTGGCTGTAACGCAGGTTGGTTTCGGTATAAGTGCGCCGCACGCCGGCCGAGATCGCCGCCTCGTCGCCGCCACCGGTCCAGACGCGCTGGCCCTTCTTGCCCATGACGATCGCCGTGCCGGTGTCCTGGCACATCGGCAGCACCTTGCCGGCGGCGATGTTGGCGTTCTTCAGCATGTCGAAGGCGACGAACTTGTCGTTCGCCGAGGCCTCGGGATCGTCAAGGATGGCGCGGAGCTGCTTCAGGTGCCCCGGCCGCAGCAGATGCTGGCAGTCAACGAAGGCCTGGCGCGTCAGCTCGGTCAGCGCTGGCAGGCCAACGGTAACGACGCGCTGGCCGTTGAAGGCGGCGCTACCGACGTGGTCGGCGGTCAGCTTGCGATAGGGCGTGTCGTCCTCGCCCAGCGGAAACATCTCGTGAAATGCGGGATCCATGCTGCGCTCATAAAGCGGGAAAAACGCGCTGGAGATTCGGCCCAATCGCGGGCCGTGGTCAAGCCCAGCTACTTCTTCCGGAACTGGTCGAGGGTGACGACCTCGGCGCCCTTTTCCGCAGCCTTCTCGCCGGATTTGCTCGTCTTGTCGGACTTGGCGGCGCGCGGCTTCTCCGCGCGTGCCGGTGTCTCGTCGGTCACCTGTTCGTCGGCCGGCTGCTCGTTGGCGGGCGCGACCTGCTGGAACTGGAGGCCGAATTTCACCGCCGGATCGGCGAAGGACAGGATCGCCTCGAACGGGATCACCAGCCGCTCCGGCCGGCCGGCGAAGCTCAGCGTTACGCCGAAGCGCTCCTCCTCGACGTCGAGGTCCCAGAACTGGTGCTCGAGCACCACGGTCATGTCCTCCGGATGCTTTGCCCGCAGGCTCGCCGGTATCTCGACGCCGGGAAACTCGGTCTTGAAGGTGATGTAGAAGTGATGCGCGCCCGGCAGGCCGTTGGCGGCGGTGCGGGCAAGGGCCTCGCGCACCACGCCGCGGAGCGCGGCTTCGACCATCTTATCGTAACGCAGAAGGTCCTTCATGCGCGCTCCCGCAAAACCAGTGGGGGGCTTCTGTTGCCCGGTGCCCCCCGAACCGCGCTTGCTTAGAGACTAAGCAGCGAGTGCGATAGAGTTATCGTTCGCACTTAGGTTTTGGCCCGATAACGGCGGTACCATGCCGAGCAAAAGACGTACCTTTACCGCGCGCGTCGATCCTGATTCGCCCCCATAACGCGCGGAGCCGTCGGCTCCGCGAAACTGGTGGAGGCGCCGGGTACTGCCCCCGGGTCCGCAACGCTTATTCCATACGCTGTTTATCGCCATAGCCGGTTTCCCGGCACCCGTAATATAGGCGCTTTCGCATCGGCTCAAAAGGGGCGACGAGTCGGCCTTTGCGCGCCTTTCGCGCGCGGCTAGAGTCGCCGCCCATGCCGCTTACGCCCGAACAGCAGGCCGAAATCGATCGGCAGCGCGCCGAGACGCAGCCGACGCGCCGCGCGGTCTCGCCCGGACTCGAAGAGATTCTTTACCAGGCGATCCCCGTGCTCGATCACGGCTTTGTCCGCGTCATCGACTACATGGGCGACGACGCCGCGGTGGTCCAGGCGGCGCGCGTCTCCTACGGCAAGGGGACGAAGAAGGTGAACGAGGATCGCGGCCTCATCCACTACCTGATGCGCCACCGGCACACGACGCCGTTCGAGATGTGCGAGATCAAGTACCACGTCAAGCTGCCGATCTTTGTCGCGCGCCAGTGGATTCGCCACCGCACCGCCAACGTCAACGAATACTCGGCGCGCTATTCGATCCTCGACAACGAGTTCTACGTGCCGGCGCCGGAGCAGCTGGCCGCGCAATCTTCGACCAACCGGCAGGGGCGGGGCGACGTGCTGCCGCCGGACCAGGCCGCGCACGTGCTCGATCTCTTAAGACGCGATGCCGAAGAGGCCTATCGCGGCTATGCCGAGATGCTGAACGAGGACGACGCCGGCAAGCCGATCGATCCGAAGCGCACCGGCCTCGCGCGCGAGCTCGCGCGCATGAATCTCTCGCTGAACTTCTATACGCAGTGGTACTGGAAGACCGACCTGCACAACCTGCTCAATTTCTTGAGCCTGCGCGCCGACGCCCACGCGCAATACGAGATCCGTGTCTATGCCGAGGCGATGATCGCCACGCTCGAGAAATGGGTGCCGATCACCGCCGAGGCCTTCCGCCAGTACCGGCTCGGCGGCGCGCATCTCTCGGCCAACGCGCTCGCGGTGGTGAAGAAGCTGCTCGCCGGCGAAACGGTGACGCAGGAAGCGAGCGGCCTCTCGAAGCGCGAGTGGACCGAGCTGATGGAGGCGTTGGGGAGAAATCCCTGACGCGTCAGCCGGCCCGCGGGAAGTGGCGCTCCAGATGCGCCGCGCAGGATTCGATGGCGGCGACGAATCCGTCGGCGAGGGAACCGGCTTTAGCCGCGGTAATGAATCGGTCGACGATTGTCTGCCATTCTGCCTCGCCGACGCGCGCATGCATCGCCGCGTCGGCCAGGATTTCCACATATCGCTCGCCCAGCGAGACGAAGAACAGGATGCCGTGCGGATGCGCTTTTTGCGCGAGGATGCGCGCGGCGAATTCGAGATGGGCGAGCTGGCGCGCGCGCGCGTGCTTGACGCGGCGCGGGACCAACATGAGACGTAGCGGCAGCCATTCCAAAGCCAGGGACAGCACCACGAACACTGCGCCTTCGCCGATGGCCCCGGTCGCAAACGGCAAGTTTGGCAGTGCCGCCGCCGTAATGCCGGCGGCGACCAGCGTGACGATCGCGGCTAAAAGGACCGGATAGAGGCGATATCGATCGCTCACCGGAACAATCGCGAGCGCGAAATGCGCGTGGGTCCGTGTTGCCACGGCAGCGGTCACCGTCTCGATCCGCTTCTGCTCGTCCGGCGTGAGCTGTCGCATCGCGCTTACCATCCGCCCGAAGCGCCGCCGCCGCCGAACGAGCCGCCGCCGCCGGAAAATCCGGCACCGGAAAATCCGCCGCCGAAGCCGGAGCCGCCGCTGCTGTAAAGCCCGCCGCGCCCTCCCAATAAGCCCATTGGCATGAAGAACAGCGGCCAGAAGAATCCGCGAAACAGGATGAAGATGACGAAGAACGCCAGATAGATTAGGAAGCCGAGCGGCGGCGCGCCGCCGCTGCGCTGTGCAGGCGGCACGGCTTGCGTCACGTCTACGCCGCCGAGCACGTCGAGGATCGCGGCGGTGCCCGCGAGCACGCCGGCGTCATAATCGCCGCGACGGAAGGCTGGCAGGATCGCGCGCTCGATGATGACGCGGTTTTGCGCGTCGGTCAGTTGGCCTTCGAGCCCATAGCCGACTTCGATCCGGACGCGGCGCTCATGGGGCGCAATCAACAGCAGCGCGCCGTTGTCTTTGCCCTTCTGGCCGATGCCCCAATGGCGGCCGAGCTGATAGCCGTAGTCCTCGATCGTATAGCCCTGAAGCGACTTGAGTATGACGACGACGACCTGGTCGCCGGTCTTTTGCTCCTCCTGCGCGAGCATCGCCGTGAGCCGGTCGCGCGTCGCCGGCGACAAGATGCCGGCATCGTCCACCACGCGGCCGGTCAGCGGTGGAAAGGTTGGATCGGCGACGCTGCGCGTCAGGAACGCGCAGAGCAGGATTGCCACGCCGAGCGCGATGCGCACGGCCGAAGGAGTGTGCCCGGCGAACCGCATCAGAATTTGACTTTGGGAACCTGGGTTGCCGCGTCCGTAATCGTGAAGGTTTCCTTCACCTTGGCGTCCGGATAGAACCACGCCGCGATCCAGCGACTGGGGATCGTCCGCAGCGTCGTGTTGTAGGTCTGGACCGCCTGGATGTAGTCGCGCCGCGCGACGGCGATCCGGTTCTCCGTGCCTTCGAGCTGCGACTGCAAGGCGAGGAAGTTCTGGTTCGACTTGAGGTTGGGATAGGATTCCGTCACCGCCAGCAAGCGCGACAAGGCGCCGGTCAGGCTGGCCTGGCTCTGCTCGAATTGGCGAAACGCCTGTGGGTTGCTCAGCACGTTGGGCGGCAGGGTGATCGTGGTTTGCGTCGCCTTGGCGCGGGCTTCGGTGACTTCGGTCAAGACACGCTGCTCTTGCTGGGCGTACCCCTTGACCGTCTCGACCAAATTCGGAATGAGATCGGCGCGCCGCTGATACTGGTTGAGCACTTCGCTCCAGGCGGCTTTAACGGCTTCGTCCTGGCGCGGGATGGCGTTGACGCCGCAGCCCGTCAGCGTCAGTCCGACGAGCGCGAACAGAATGCCGCGGCCGGCCGCGCGAATGATCGGTGAACGTGTCGCCAAGCTCCCCCTCCGTCTCCGTAATCGCTACTGCACTACAATTCTCGGTGCCCGCTTCTCCGCGCCACTGAGCTTCTCCCAAATCCGCGTCGCCATCTGTTTGTAGACTTTCGCGTGCGGGCTGTCGGGGTCGCTCACCACGATCGGCCGGCCGCTGTCCGATGTCTCGCGGATCGCGACGTCGAGCGGCAGCTCGCCCAAGAATTCGGTGCCGAGCTTCTCCGCCTCCTTGCGCGCGCCGCCGTGGCTGAAGATGTCGGTGCGCTCGCCGCAATGGGGGCAGAGGAAATAGCTCATGTTCTCGATGAAGCCCAAGACCGGCACGTCGACTTTGCGGAACATGTTGAGGCCCTTGCGCGCGTCGAGGAGCGCGATGTCCTGCGGCGTCGAGACGATCACCGCGCCCGCCAGCGGCACTTGCTGCGCCATGGTGAGCTGCGCGTCACCGGTGCCGGGCGGCATGTCCACCACCATCACATCGAGCTCGCCCCAGTTGACGTCGCGCAGCATCTGGCTCAATGCGCTTTGCACCATCGGCCCGCGCCATATCATCGGTGTGTCCTCGGCAACCAGGAATCCCATCGACATGCAGGCGAGGCCGAAGTTGTGCATCGGCTCGAGGCTCTTGCCGTCGCGCGAGGTCGGCTTGCCGGTGATGCCGAGCATGCGCGGCATCGACGGTCCGTAGATGTCGGCGTCGAGCACGCCGACCTTACGGCCGGTCGCAGCGAACGCCAGCGCCAGGTTCGCCGCGGTCGTCGATTTGCCGACGCCGCCTTTGCCGGAGGCGACGGCGATGATGAACTTGACGCCGGGCACCGCCGGCTTTTCGGCTTGCGGCGCACCGTGCGCATGGCCATGGCCGCGCGCCGGCTGTGCGGCACCTTGGGGCGGCGCTTCGGCGGTCAGCACCGCGCTCACCGACAACACGCCGGGCAGCGCCTCCACCGCCTTCTCGGCGGCGCGGCGCAACGGTTCGAGCTTCGGTCCGCGCGCGCGGTCGACTTCGATGGCAAATCCGACGTGACCCTCGCGGATCGACAGGCCGGTGATCATGCCGAGCGCAACGATGTTCTGCCCGCGATCGGGGTCGGCAACGCGCGTCAGCGCGGTGAGCACGTCCTTTTCTAAAACATCTGTCACAATGGTCCTCAATTCCTTGACAACAGCGACCGCTCGGTCCGCTTATACCGGGGCAGTGGGGATATGGACAGCGCGCGATGAGTTGGCAACCTCCAGGCGGTGGCGGCGGTGGGCCGTGGGGCGGCGGCGGTTCGCCTTGGGGTCGCGGCGGCGGCATCAAGCCGCCCGATTTCGAAGACGTCTTGCGCCGCTTGCAGGAACGTGTGGGCAAGCTGCTGCCCGGCATGGGTCGCGGCAAGGGATTCATCCTCGTCATCGCGGCCGTGGTCGTGCTGTGGCTCGCCAGCGGCTTCTACGTCGTCGATCCCGACGAGCTTGGCGTGGTCCTGCGCTTTGGTGCTTATAACCGCACCGCGACGCCCGGCCTCAACTACCATCTGCCGGATCCGATCGAGAAGGTCCTGATCCCCAAGGTCACGCGCGTCAACCGCATCGAGATCGGCTATCGCAGCGAGGGCACGCCGCAGGAGGTGCCGGCGGAATCGTTGATGCTGACCGGCGATGAGAACATCGTCGACATCAACTTCACCGTCTTCTGGTTGATCAAGGACGCCAAGAACTACGTGTTCAACATCCGCAATCCCGACGCCACGGTGAAGGTCGCGGCCGAAAGCGCCATGCGAGAAATCATCGGCCACACGCTGATTGCCAGCGCGCTCGCCGAAGGCCGCGCCAAGATCGAAACCGATACGCAAACGCTCCTGCAGCAGATCCTCGACAGCTACCGCAGCGGCATCGAGATCACCCAGGTGCAGCTCCAGAAGGTCGATCCGCCGGCGCCGGTGATCGACGCATTCCGCGACGTGCAGAGCGCCAAGATCGACCAGCAGCGCTACAACAACGAGGCGCAGACCTATTCCAACAATCTCGTGCCGGTGGCGCAGGGCGATGCTTCGCGCATCGTCCAGCAAGCGCAGGCGTACAAGGCACAGGTCGTGCTCCAGGCGCAAGGCGACGCGGCGCGGTTCCTCTCGGTCTACAACGCCTACAAGGCGGCGCCGGATGTCACGGCGCGACGCCTCTATATCGAGACGCTCGAGAGCATCCTCCAGAACACCAACAAGGTAATGATCGACAAGTCGGCGAGCGGTTCTGGCGTCGTGCCCTATCTGCCGCTGCCCAAACTCGCTGCGCCTCATGCCGCGCCCGCGCCCGCGCCCGCGACTGGGAGCCAGCCATGAGCACGCGGCTCACTGCGGTGATTGCCGCGGTCGTGGTGATCGCGCTGGCGCTCGTCTACACGACCTTCTTCACCGTCGACCAGATCCAGCAGGCGCTGGTCTTGCAGTTCGGCAACCCGGTCGGCCCGCCGATCGAGGCGCCGGGGCTGCACGTCAAGCTGCCGTATCAGGACGTCGTCATCTACGATCGCCGCATCCTCGATTTCGCCCCGCCGCAGGAAGAGGTGATCGGTGCTGACCAAAAGCGCCTGGTGGTGGACACCTACGCCCGCTGGCAGATCGTCAATCCGTTGCAGTTTTATCAAACCCTCGGCACCGAAGCGGTGGCGGACGCGCGGCTCGGTGCGCTTATCAGCGCCAGCCTGCGCCGCATCATCGGCACGGTCGCGCTCCAGGATGTAGTTGCCGACAAGCGCGCCGAGATCATGCAGCAGGTCCGCAACGAGGTCGGCGTCCAATCCAAGCCTTTCGGCATCGATCTGATCGACGTGCGCATCCGCCGGGCCGATCTGCCCGAGGAGAACAGCGAGGCGGTCTATTCCCGGATGAAGTCCGAGCGCCAGCGCGAAGCCGCGACCTATCGCGGTGATGGCAAGCGCCAGGCGACGACCATCCGCGCCGATGCTGACCGCCAGCGCATCCAAATCCTCGCCGATGCACAAAAGCAGTCGCAGATCTTGCGCGGCCAGGGCGACTCCGACGCCATCAAGATCTATGCCGATGCCTACAATCAGGACAAAAATTTCTTCGCCTTCTATCGCTCGTTGCAGGCCTACAGGAACGCGCTCGGCGGCTCGAACACGACGTTCGTGCTGTCGCCGCAGAGCGATTTCTTCAAATATCTCGAAGCGGGGCCGCAGGGCCTGGCGGGCTCAACCAAGCCCGAAAAAGCGCGCTAACGCCGCCGCATGAAGGATTTCGCCACGGCGCTGGCGCTCGCCGCCGTCATCGAAGGCGTGCTGCTGGCGCTGTTTACCCGGCCAATGCAGAAAATGATGGCCGAGACCGCATTGCTGCCGACACTGGCACTGCGCTGGGCGGGCGTGGTCGCAACCGGCGTCGGCGTTGCGGCGATCTGGTTCATTCGCCATTGAGCGATGCGGTACGGCCGGGACTGGTTTGCTGGCTGGTTTGCGCCTAACATGTCGTTCGGCCTTCCCCCTTCCGTTCGGAGCATTTCGTGACCGTTGCTCATCGTCTCGTGTTTGCGAGCCGCGCGCTTGCCTTGATTCTGGCCGTGGCCGTGGCGACGCCGACCCTGGCGCGCCCGGCGCCCGACAGCTTTGCCGACCTCGCGGCACGCCTGCTGCCGGCGGTCGTCAACATCTCGACCACGCAGACCCTGCCGGCAAAGGGTGACAAGGGCAGCCGCGGGCCGGACGTGCCGCAGTTTCCGCCGGGCTCGCCGTTCGAGCAATTCTTCAAGGACTTCCTCGACAAGAACCGGCCCGGCGGCCAGCCGCAATCGCTGCCGCGTCACGCGACCTCGCTTGGCTCGGGATTCATCATCGATCCGTCGGGCCTGGTGGTAACCAATAATCACGTCATCGCCGACGCCGATCAGATCACCGTCACCATGCAGGATGACGCCAGCTTCAAGGCCGATGTTGTCGGCAAGGACAGCAAGACCGATCTCGCGCTGCTGCGCATCAAATCGCCGAAGCCGCTGCCGTTCGTGAAATTCGGCGACAGCGACAAGGCCCGCGTCGGCGACTGGGTGCTGGCGATCGGCAATCCGTTCGGTCTCGGTGGCACCGTCACGGCGGGCATCCTCTCGGCCCGCGCACGCGAGATCAATTCGGGTCCCTATGACGATTTCCTCCAGACCGACGCCGCGATAAACCGCGGCAACTCGGGCGGCCCGATGTTTGACATGGACGGCAACGTCATCGGCATCAATACCGCGATCTTCTCGCCGTCGGGCGGCTCGATCGGCATCGGCTTCGCCATTCCGGCGAGCGAAGCCAAGCCGGTCATCGACCAGCTCCAGAAATACGGTCACGCGCGGCGTGGCTGGCTCGGCGTCAATATCCAGAGCGTGACTGACGAGATCGCCGAGAGCCTCGGTCTCGACAAGCCCAAGGGCGCGCTCATCGCCAGCGTGCACGAGGGCGGTCCGGCACAAAAAGCGGGCATCCAGCCTGGTGATGTCGTCCTCACCTTCGACGGCAAGTCGGTGATCGACATGCGGCATCTGCCGCGCATCGTCGCTGAAACGCCGATCGACAAGACCGTCAAGGTGATGGTGTGGCGCAAGCGCAAGGAACTGACGCTCGACGTCAAGGTCGGCGAGCTCAAGGACAACGTCGAGCAGGCGTCGGCGACACCCAAACAACCGCCGGCGCCGCCCGGCACGGCGGTCAAGCCGCTCGGTCTTTCGGTCGCCGACCTGACGCCAGAGCTTCGCGAACGCTATCAGCTGGCCGAGGACAGTGCCGGCGTCGTCGTGACGGACGTCGATAAGGACGGTGCCGCGGCCGAGAAGGGCATGCGTGCGGGCGATGTCATCACCGAGGTTGCTCAGGAGGAGGTCAAGACTCCGAGTGACGTCGTCCAGAAAGTCGTCGCCGCGACGAAGGCGGGTCGCAAATCGGTGCTGCTGCTGGTCGACCGCCAGGGCGATCTGCGCTTCTATGCGCTGAAGCTCGGGGCCTGAGCGGCGATCACGTCGCGAAGTGAAAGGCCTGCTCGAGCGCGTCCAGGATGTATTGCGTGGCGAGCGCGGCGAGGATCAAGCCCATCACGCGGCTGATGATGTTGACGCCGGTATCGCGCAGCACGCGGTGCGCCCACCGTGCGCCGAGCAGACATGCGAGTGTCAGCGCCAGTACAAGCACCAGAAGCGCGCCGACCTCGAGCTGATCGCGCGGAGAATACGCGTCGCTGTCGGTTAGCAGCATCACCGTCATGATCGACTTCGGCCCGGCAAGATAGGGGATGGCAAGCGGGTGCACCGCGGGATTGCGGCCGTTGGCCGGTTCATGCTGCGTAGCTTCTTCGAGCACCATGCGCAGCGCCATCAGCAGCAAGATGAGGCCAGCGGCGATCTGGAACGCATGCAGCTCGATGCCGAGCGCCGCGAGCACGACCTGGCCGGCGGCGGTGAACGCCAGAAGCACGCCGCCGGCGATCAGGACCGCTTGGATCGCGATGCGTCGCTTCGCTGCTGCACCAAATTTGGCGGTGACGGTAACGAATTCAGGCACCACAAGCGCCGGATTGACCGCCACCAGCAGCAACACGAAATCCTGCAGCAGCCTCTGGGCCATGCGCTCCCCCGTCGCGGACGGTCATGATAACGGTGCCACAACCGGCCTGCATCAGGCGTTGACGATCTCGTCCCGCCGATAGCCCTGCGCATAGAGCGCCGCGGTCAAGTCGGCGTGATCGATGCGATGGCGGGCGCGCGGCGCGACGTTCGGATGCGAGTGAAAGGCGATGCCGAGGCCGGCTGCGCCGATCATCGGGAGGT
>Ga0307374_10001173_pt1 | contig 49383 bp, 47 predicted proteins | sample OX3MG_FD_202532 | JGI IMG/M metagenome (GOLD analysis project Ga0307374, IMG submission 202532) | Soil microbial communities from Risofladan, Vaasa, Finland - OX-3 | ecosystem: Environmental > Terrestrial > Soil > Coastal area > Acid sulfate soil | place: Finland: Risofladan, Vaasa | collected...
CAACATGGCCGGCCGCGGTACCGACATCGTGCTCGGTGAGGGCGTGACCGAGCTCGGCGGGTTGCACATCATCGGTACCGAGCGGCACGAGAGTCGGCGCATCGACAACCAGCTTCGGGGGCGCGCGGGGCGGCAGGGCGATCCCGGGTCGAGCCGGTTCTTCATCTCGCTCGAGGACGACCTGATGCGCATCTTCGGCCCCGCCGCAGATCGCATCGGGCGTCTGATGGAACGCCTGGACGTGGAGCCGATCGAGCACAAGTGGGTGGCGAGCTCGATCGAGAGCGCGCAGAAGAAGGTCGAGGGCATGAACTTCGACGCTCGCAAGCACGTGGTCGAGTACGACGACGTCATGAATCAGCAGCGTGAGATCGTCTATTCGGAGCGGCGCAAGGTCTTAGAGGGCGTCGACACCAGGAGCAACATCCTGGACTACATCCGTGAGGTCATCAGCCGTGGGGTGGAGGCTCACTGCGTGGGCCGCCACCCCGAAAACTGGGATCTGACCGGTCTGGTCGAGTACCTGGGCCAGTATTTCCCCCTGGCTCAGCACACCACTGTTCCTCAAGAGGCGCTGTCCGCCGGCCAGGCGGGGCTCATAGATCACCTCTACGACGCCGCGGTCGAGGCCTACGCGGCCAAGGAGGAGACGATGGGCGACGAGGACATCCGGCGCCAGGTCGAGCGCTTCGTGATGTTGCGCACGATCGACCAGAAGTGGATCGACTACCTGACCACGATGGAGCACTTCAAAGAAGGGATCGGGCTACGTGCCTACGGCCAGCGCGATCCCCTGGTCGAGTTCAAGAACGAGGCGTTTCAGATGTTCAACGAGCTCATCGAAGGCATCCGGACCGACGTGGTGGCCAATATGTTCCGGGTCCAGGTCACCGCCCAGGAGCCTCCCCCGACCCCACCTTCAGTGCTCGAGCGGGCGATGGGCGGGGGCGACCCTCGAGCGCTGGCCGCGGTCGGGGCGGGAGAGCGGGGCAAAATCGGGCGCAATGATCCCTGCTGGTGCGGGTCGGGGCGCAAATTCAAGCGCTGCCATGGCCGATAGCCGCTCGGCGGCCGAGCTGCTTCGCCGGATCCTGGCGCTGAAGGAGCATCTTTGACCTCTCCGCCAAGGCCGAGCGGGCGGCGGGGATGGAGGCCCGGCTGGCTGCTCCAGGGGCCTGGGATGACCCGGCGTCCGCCGGGCGGGCGGCGCGTGAATCCTCCGAGCTGCGCTCTGAGGTAGACGCCTGGGCCCGGATTGAGAATTCGGCCCGCGATCTGATCGAGCTGGCCGATCTCGCTGGCTCGGACGAGGAGATGGCGCGACAGCTCTCAAGTGAGGAGGCCGCCCTTGGACGAGAGCTGGAAAAGCGCGAGTTGGAGCTGCTCTTCAACGATCCCTACGCCGGACACAACGCGGTCATCAGCATCAGTGCCGGCCAGGGTGGAATCGACGCCCAGGATTGGGTCGAAATGCTGCTGCGCATGTACGGCAAATGGGCGCAGCCCTCGGCCGACGAAGTCGGGACGCTGCGGCCGGGAGCCGAGGTCGAGATCCTGGAGACGGCGGCGGGCGAGGAGGCCGGTCTCAAGGGAGCCACGTTCATCGTCCGTGCCCGGCGTGCCTATGGTCTGCTGCGCGCCGAGCACGGAGTGCACCGGCTGGTGCGAATATCGCCCTTCGACCAGAATCATCGCCGCCACACCTCGTTTGCTCTAGTCGAGGTGATGCCAGAACTCGACGAGGCGGAGGAGGCTGAGCTGGAGATAAATTCCGATGACCTTCGCATCGATACCTATCGCTCCACCGGGGCGGGCGGCCAGCACGTGAACAAAACCGACTCCGCCGTCCGGATAACCCACCTGCCCAGCGGCATCGTGGTCTCCTGCCAGAACGAGCGATCTCAGATGAAGAACCGCGAGCTGGCAATGAAGGTGCTTAAGTCGCGCCTTTTCCAGGCCCATCAGGAGGAGGAGAGGCGCAAGCGAGACGAGCTCCGGGGAGAGGTGATGCCGGCTGAGTTCGGCTCTCAGATTCGCAACTATGTTCTGCAGCCCTACACCCTGGCCAAGGACGTGCGGACCGGGATCGAGGTGGGGAACGTTCAGGCGGTGCTGGACGGAGCCATCGAACCCTTCATCGAGGCCTGGCTCAGGAGCCGCATCTAAGGCGTGGCACAGGCGGTGTAGACGCGCCCGGCCTTATCGCCCGGCGCGAATGTGCCCCGCACCCAAGGGGCCGTTCTCCCCGGCAAAGTTGACATGAGTCAACAACCTGACAGGCAGATGGCGGGAGGCGTCCGGGGCGGCCTCCGGCGTGGCGGCAGGCATCATGGCGGGGTGGTACCCGGCGAGGGAACGTTGACGCCATGGTGTGATTCTCGCTGAGGGAATGCGCGCGTTTGACCCAACTTCGTTCGGGAGGTATACTCCGAGCGGCGCTGGGGCGCCTTGCAACAGTCCTGCTCACGTCCTTCCACCATGCTCATAACGCCCGAGTTTTCAAACCGCGCCGTGATCAGCCTCCAGCACGTCTGGAAGCGGTATCCCAACGGCACCGAGGCGTTGCGTGACGTTGATCTCCGAATTCCCGAGGGCGACTTCGTGTTTCTCGTGGGCAGTTCCGGAGCCGGCAAGTCAAGCCTCATCCGCCTCCTTATTCGGGAGGAGAGACCAAGCTCGGGGAAGATTTTTATCAATGGTGTGGAACTGGGCCGTATGCGACGTCGGCAGCTGCCACGATTCCGGCGCCAGGTCGGCCTGGTCTTCCAGGATTTCAAACTCCTGCCCCGGCTCACGGTCTACGAGAACGTCGCCTTCGCCCTGAGGGTGATGGCCGAATCGGGTCGGGAGATAAAGGCGAAGGTTCAAGATGCGCTGGCCACGGTCGGGCTCGAGGGCAAGGACGACAAGTATCCGCACGAGCTTTCGGGCGGGGAGCAGCAGCGGGTTGCCATTGCCCGGGCTCTGGTTCACGCGCCCAAGCTGATCGTCGCCGATGAGCCGACTGGCAACCTCGATCCGGCCACTGCCTGGGAGATCATGCAGCTCTTCTTGCGCATCAACGCGAGGGGCGTGACGGTGGTCATGGCCACCCATAACCGGGAGATCGTGGACATCCTCCGACGTCGGGTGGTCGTGATTCAAGACGGCCAGGTGGTCAGGGACGACCGTTCCGGGAGGTACCATGAAGATCATTCGGCATCTGCTCTTCGCGCTTAAGAGCGCCTGGCAGAGCTTCTGGCGCAACTCCGCCGTGAGCATGGCCGCCGTCATCTCGGTCACCTTGATCCTCTGCCTCTGCGGAATGACGATGGTGGTTGGCCACTCCCTGGGCCAGGTGCTGCAGGGCTACCGGCAGAAAGTCAGCGTCATCAGCATTTCGGTCTCCGACAACACCCCGATGACCTCGGTTCAGGAGTTCACGAACCAGCTGCGCAGGCGTCCCGACGTCAGCTCGGTCCGATTTCTGACCAAGCAGCAGGAGCTGGCGCGCTTTCAGTCCGATCCAACCAACCGCCTCCTGCTCCAGGAGCTGAGTGGCAACCCGGTGGCCGCGCGGATCGAGGTCACCGTCAACAACCTGGCGGCGATCGCTCAGATAGACGCTCTGGCGCGGGGTTGGTCAGGGGCCGACCGCAACGCTCCCACCGACTATCAGGGCGACTTTATAAGCAATCTGCTACGCCTGTCGGCGTGGTTGACCGTCGCCGGTCTGGCTCTGATGTCGGTGCTGGTCCTCGCCTCGATAGTCATCGTCATGAACACGATCCGTACCGCGGTTTACCACCGGCGGCAGGAGATCGAGGTCATGAAACTGGTCGGTGCGACGGAGTGGTTTGTGCGTGGGCCATTCATCTTGGAGGGCCTGATGACGGGTCTGATCGCCGCCGGGCTGGCCCTGGGTTTGATTCTGTTCAGCTATCGTCCGCTGGTCGACGGCCTGCAGTCACAGCTTTTCTTCCTACCCCTGTCCTACGATCCGCGCTTTGCTGGGACCCTGGGTCAGGATCTGGTCTGGGCCGGGCTCCTGCTCGGTGGGGTGGGCAGCTACATCGGGGTGCGTCGATTCGTCAGGGTCTAGGCCCCACGTGAGCGGTCCCCTCGTGCTTGGAACCGGTAGGGTCCCGCGAGGCCGCACTTGAGTCTCCGGCGCGCGATCGGGGGCGTGGTCGCGGTCTTCCTGCTCGTGCTCGCCTTCGCATCCGGGATCTGGGTTGATCAATCTCTGCCCCAATACGTTCCCGCGCTGATCCTGCCTGGCGCCTCAGGCACGATGCGGGCGGAGGCCATGATGGACCAGGCGTTGCGGATCATCGGGGCCAACTATTACGATCCCGCCACCGCGGGTTCAAAACTGGGGCAGGCCGGGGTGGCAGGGATGGTCTCGGCCCTGGGCGATCCGTTCAGCCGCTATCTGGATCCTGCCGCGTACCGACGCCAGGAGCAGTCCCTGGCTGGTCTCCATCAAGGCGTGATCGGAGCCTACGTTGAATTTAAAGCCGGGCGGCCGGTCGTAACCGGCATAGTTCCCGGCTCGCCCGCGCAGGCCGCCGGGCTATCGGACGGCGACGTGGTCGTCACCATCGCGGGCCAGGATACCGCCGGTTTGACCCAGTCTCAGACCCTGAGTCTGATCTCCGGACCGCTAGGCAGTCAGGTCCTGCTGGGGGTGCGACGCGGCCTCGCCAGCCTGACCATCTCGGTCCGGCGGGCGAGCTTCAGCGCTCCCACGGTGATTACCGAGCACCCCGCACCCGGCATCTTGTACATCCGCGTCTACCAGTTTGGGGACCGCACCGCGGCCGAGTTTGACTCTGCGCTTCGCTCCCAGCTACCGGGTGCCCGAGGGATCATCCTGGACCTGCGCGACAACGGCGGGGGCCTGGTCAGCGCGGCCCAGGCGATGATCAGCCGTTTGGTGCCGTCCGGGGTGGCATTCGAGGTGCGCGGGCGAGGTGCGATGGAGCCGCAATACGTCGACGGCAGGGTGCTGGCACCCCACGTCCCGCTCGTGGTGCTGGTCAACGCAGAGACGGCCTCGGCGGCCGAGATCGTCTCCGGATCGCTCCAGGAACACGCGCGTGCCCGCCTGGTGGGTACCACCACCTATGGCAAGGGGTCGGTCCAGGAGGACTTCAGCCTGCAGGCGGGAGGGGACCTGCATCTGACGGTCGAGCACTGGTTCCTGCCCGGCGGCCGCTCCATCGACCACGTGGGTCTGACGCCCGAGGTGGCCGTTGCCGAGCCGGCTGGAGACCTGATGTATGACCCGGTGGGCGGAGCGACGAACGCCGACCTGGACGCCCAGATGGCGGAGGCATTGCGCCTACTTTCAGCTGGATAGACTTGCCCCACGTGGCTGGGGGCGGTTAGCTCAGCTGGCTAGAGCGCCTCGTTTACACCGAGGAGGCCGGGAGTTCGAATCTCTCACCGCCCACTTCCGGGCCTGCTGGCCGCAACCCCCTGAGCCTCCTGCGTCCCGACGACGGGGGACGCCTGGTCCAGGGCCGACCTCGCTAGTTGGGGCTGCGGACCGAGTTCTGGTCGGGCGCTCGGCGTGGCCGCCCCTAAGGGCCGTCGTAGACGCCGTCGCGCACCAGCTGGGCCAGGGATTCCAGGGCCGCGGCCAGCTCGGGACCGGGTCGGCCGTCGAGCACGGGGAGACCAGTGTTGGCGGCGTCGTCGAAGAGCTCGGAGTGGGGAATCACCAGCTCCGGCGGTCGATCGAAAAACTCGCTCGCCTGGGCCTGAGTCGCGCCGCGCGAGGTCGACTGGTTCAGCACCATGCGGATGCGCTCCGGCCGCACCTTGATCTTGACCAGCACCTCCATCAGGTCGAGCGTGGACTTGAGTGAGGGCAGGGCGCCGGAGGTGACGAGAATGACCAGATCGGCCGCGTCAAGCGCGATCAGGTTGCGCTCTGAGAACGAGGCGGGCGCATCGACCAGGATCACATCACTGATCTCGCGCAGACGGTCCAGGGCGAGCTGGATGGCGGGCAGGGTGACGAGCTCCGACTTCTCCGGGCGATCGCATCCGATGACGACCGAGACCCCGTGGGCGTCGCGCGCGACGAAGTCGGCGAAGATCTCCTGATCGACCTCGACCGATCCCAACTGGGCCAGATCGGCGATGCTCCGCGCGGGTAGCAAGTTGAGATGCATGGCGGCGTTGCCGAACTCGAGATTCAGATCGAGTATGGAGGTTCGCACCGAGCTCTCGCGGGCCAGTGCGGCGGCGCAGTTGATCAGCAGGCTGGTGGTGCCAACGCCTCCCTTGCCGTGCATGAATAAGACCACCTTGCCTCCGCTGGGTGTCTCTGCGCCGGCGCTGGCGTAGCGCCGGATGAGGATTTCCACCTTCGCCGCCAGGACACTGAGCTCGATCGGCTTGGGAATGTACTCGTCGGCGCCCTCGGCGTACCCGGCGAGTATGTCTGAGGGCTGTTTTAGAGCCGAGAGCATTATGATCGGGATTCGCGCGGTGCGGTGGTGGCTGCGCAGGCGTTTGGTCAACTCGAGGCCGCCGACGTTGGGCATGTTGACATCGGTGATGACCAGATCCGGCAATTGCCCGCGAACCAGGTGCATGGCGGCCAAACCGTCCGGGGCCAGCGCCACCTCGTAACCCTGGCGCTGCAGGTAGGTGCCGATCAGTTTTCGGATCGGTTCTTCATCGTCAACCAGTAGGACTCGCTTAGCGGCCATCTGCGTTGGCTAAAGTACCAGCCTTTGCCTCCCGGGCGATCATGAGGGCTTCTGGGGCCCGGCCCCGAGGGGGAGCGGCAGGGGGGGCACTCGGCCCTTGATTAGAATGATCCTCCGGCGTGCCGAGGTAGCTCAGCTTGGTAGAGCACTTGACTGAAAATCAAGGTGTCCCCAGTTCAAATCTGGGCCTCGGCACCACCGGGGACCCGAGCGCTACTCCTTGGGTGGCTTACCCGGGAGTCGGCGCCACTGGCGCGGCCCCACTCCAGCGCTCGGATTACCGAGGACAAACGGGACCGCCTCACGATCGACCCAGCACAGATCCTTGCGCACCACGCTGCGCTCGGCGTCGGCGTGTTCGACCACGACGGTCCGCTCCAGCACCGCCCGGACCCGCACCGGCTGACCATCAACAATGGCGTCGAAGCCGGCGGCGACCTCATGGTTTTCCGGTGGAACGATGCTGGCCAGCGTGACCAAATCCAAACTGCTCGCCATCGGTGCTCCCCGCGTCCCGGACGCCTGATAAAGCCGCGCCGGTAGCGACGCGGCAGTAAGAGGGACGATTCTACCGAATCGGCCTGCGATTCCGGCTACGTGGACCCGCTCGGGCGGCCGGTCCGGGGAGGGATCAGCCCGCGCGGCGGCGCCACCCACCCCAGGGTCTCCAACCGTGCTCGAAGGCAAACGCAAGAGCGATCACGATGGCCACGGCGGCCAGGGCCTGAGGCAGGAGATGGATCGGGAGCAGGTGTAGCAGGGCGTGGCTCTGCGCTCCCAGAAGGCGACCCAGCTCGAGAAAGATGCTCGCCCAGATGACCCCGGAGACCATTACGCTGGGGATGAATATGCGGCGGGGGACGTCGAAGATCCCGGCCAGGGCCGAGAGCACGACGCGAAGTCCGGGCACCTCGCGGCCCAGGATGATGGCCCAAAAGCCCCAGCGCTGGAACGCGATCTCGACCCGATGCAGACGCTTGGGTCGGAGCCCCATGTAGACGCCGAAACGGTGCAGAAAGGGGTGTCCATAGCGTTGGCTGAGGCTGAACAGGCAGAAGCTGCCGACCAGAGCCCCGGCGACGACGGCCAGATAGGCGCTGAGCAGGGACAGCGAGCCCTTGGTCGTGAGGTATCCCGCGTAGGCGATGGCGGCGTCGCCGGGGGCGGGCAGAGGCACCCCAATCTCTTCCGCCAGGATGATGGCGAAAAGACCAACCGCCTCGTGGCGGTGAAGCAGGTGGCCCAGGATGTGACCGGTCGGGGAGAGCCAGCGCGGGTCCAGTAGCCAGCCTGGGATGCTGGCTCCAGGTGGTGCGACGAGCGCCGGTAGGAAGGCGTCAAGCATCATCGACGGAGGGGACGGAGGGGCGCCGCGTCGAGCCCGCGGAGCCTAGTCTGCCGGCTCAGGGTCAAGGGTCCGCGGAGGCGTACGGGACTCGCTCGAGCGGAGCCGGTCGAGCTCCTGCCCTCGACCCCACTCAAGCTCCAGGCCCAGGCAGCGCGCGAGGTGGGGCGGTAGATCTTGGGCTGCCCGGTCGACATCGGGGCTGGTCCCCTTCAGCTCTCGGACCGAGGTCGCCCTCAGGCCGACGAGGCCGCAGGGCACGATGCCTTGGTTAAAGATGTCGAGGTCGCAGTTCAGGTTCAGGGCAAACCCGTGGCTCGTCACCGCGTGGGTCAGCTTGACCCCGATGGCCGCCACCTTGGCCTCGCCCGACCACACCCCGGCCCGGCCCTGCGCGCCCGCCTGGGCCTTGACGCCCAGGTCGGCCAGATAGCCGATCAGAGCCGACTCCAGGACCTGGACGTATTGCCATACATCGAGCTGAAGCAGGGCAAGATCGACGATCGGGTATCCGACCAGTTGGCCCGGCCCGTGGTAGGTGGCGTCTCCGCCGCGGTCGCTGCGAACGACCTCCACTCCCTCGGCGGCGCAGCGCTCCTCGCTCCAGAGCAGATTTGAAGCGTCGGCGCCGCGCCCCAGGCTGAAAACATGCGGGTGCTCCAGGAGCAGAAGCGAGGCTTCCAGCTCGCCCCTTTGGACCCCCTCGACCATAGCCAGCTGCAGCCGCCAGGCGTCGAGGTAGTCAATCCGCCCGAGCCAGTACGCGCGCAGCCGGGCCGAGGTGGTCAGATCCCGGCCGCAGCTGGGCGGCGCTCGATCGGCACCTGCTCATCGGCGTGATAGGAAGAGCGGACGAGGGGCCCGGACTCAACGTGGCGAAATCCCTCGGCCAGGGCCTCCTGCTTCATTTCGGCGAACTCCTGGGGGGCGTAGTAGCGCTCCACGGGTGCGTGCTTTGGGGTTGGGCGCAGGTACTGCCCGATGGTGAGGACGTCGATGCGGTGGGCGCTGAGGTCGACGAACACCTGTCTTAGTTCCGACCTGGTCTCTCCCAGACCGACCATCACGCCCGACTTGGTTATCAATCCAGGACGCATTGCTTTGACCTGATCCAGCAGCCCCAGACTGCGGGCGTAGACCGCGCGCGGCCGGATCGCGGCGTAGAGGCGAGGAACGGTCTCGGTGTTGTGGTTGAAAATGTCGGGGCCGGCGCTGACCACCGTGCGCAGCGCTTCGGGGTCGCCCCCAAAATCCGGGGTTAACACCTCGATCGAGGTCTGAGGGCTGAGTCGGCGGATGGCGCTGATGGTCTGGGCGAAGATGAAGGCGCCTCCATCGCGCAGGTCATCGCGATCCACGGAGGTGATTACCGCGTGTCGAAGCCCAAGCTCGCGCACCGACTCAGCCACCCGCATGGGCTCGCCCAGGTCGTACTCCGTCGGCCTGCCCGAAGTGACGTTGCAGAACCGGCAGGCCCGCGTGCAGACCCCACCCAGGATCATGAAGGTGGCGCTGCGCCGGTTCCAACAATCGAAGATGTTGGGGCAGGCGGCTTCCTCACATACCGTGTGCAGGCGCCTTTCCGACACCAGCTTGGCCAGACGCTCGTACTCGGGACCGCGATGCACGCGGATCTTTATCCACTCTGGTATGCGTCCAGAGGGAACGATCGGCGCTGCCGCCCCGACCGGCTGGTGGGATTGCGCGCTGGTTTTCGGATCAGTCATCGCTGTAGTTCCAATCCTCCAACCTCTGCTTTAAATCGGTGAGAAACCGCCCCGCAATCATGCCGTCGATGATCCGGTGATCAAAACTCAGGCAGACGTTCATCATCCTCCTCACCACCACCTGGCCGCCGACCACGACCGCACGAGGAACTATGGCTTCCATGGTCAGGATCGCCGCCTGGGGCTGATTGATGATGGGTTGGCTCAAGACCGACCCGGTGGCGCCCGTGTTGTTGAGCGTGAAGGTCCCACCTCGAACGTCGTCCACCCCGAGACGGTGAGTGCGAGCCCGCCCGACCAGGTCGGCAAAGCCCTGGGCGATCTGGGCCAGGCTCTTTCCGCTCGCCGAGGCCAGGACCGGAACCAGCAGGCCGTCGTCGAGGGATACCGCCAGCCCCAGGTTCACCCGATGCCAAATGAGGATGCCCTCCTCGCTCCAGGTTGAATTGAGCTGGGGGTAGGCGCTCAGGGCGTCGACCAGAGCCCGCGCCACCATGACCGGATAGGTCAAGGACGCTCCATGGCGGGCCTGGAAATCCTCTCCATGCGCGTTTCGGTGCTCGACCAGAGCCGAGGCGTCCACCTCCTGCATGGTCCAGGCGTGCGGGGATGTGGCCAGGCTGCGAACCATGTGCTGAGCGATCGATCTGCGCACGGGATCAAGTGGCACCAACTCGGCGTCGCGATCCGCGGCGCCACCGCGCCCCGCCGCTACGTGGGCCAGGACGTCGTCCTTGGTGATCCGTCCCTCGGCCCCCGTCCCGGCCACTCGGTCGAGATCAACGCTGTGCTCCAAGGCCAGCCGGCGCACGGCCGGGCTGAAGCGTGTGCTGTCCGCGCTGATGCCGGGGACGCTGCGCGCGGCACCCCCGCTGGCGACCGGCGCCGGGGTGGACGGGGCGGCCGGCTCCGGGGTCGGATCCGCCGCGTCCGCCGATTCGACCTCGAGCAGGGCCAGCTCGGTGCCGACCGCGACCGTGGCTCCCTCGGCGACGTTTATTCTCACCAGGCGGCCGGCCATGGGGGATGGGATCTCAGCGTTCACCTTGTCGGTCACCACTTCGAGCAGGGCCTCGTCCCGCTCGACCATGTCTCCCTCCGACTTGAGCCACCGGTCGACTGTGCCCTCGGTCACCGATTCGCCGAGCTGAGGCATCCTGACCGGAGCCAGTCCCATGCCCTAAACCTCCTCCTCAAATCGCAGGGAGAATGGAGGCGACGCCCAGAATCGAACTGGGGATGGAGCTTTTGCAGAGCTCTGCCTTACCACTTGGCTACGTCGCCTTAATCCGCTTCGGATTCTAACCGGCATCAGGACGTGGTCCCCGCGCGGCGGATCCCATGCCGTCCTCGGTTGGGTCCGCCCTCGGCCTGGTGCCGCGTCCGGGTCGGCGTCCTCCACGCCGGGGGTCAAGGGTTTAGAGTCGGTTCCAATTTCCGGCGCTGCCGCCACGCGGTCAGAGGTAATGGGAGGCTCACATGCAACGCGTCTCGCGGGTGGTGGTGGTGGGAGCTGGAACTATGGGGGCGCAGATCGCCCTTCAGATCGCCTGGAGCGGCATCGAGGTGGCGCTGGTCGACGCCTCCGCCGCGCAGGTGGCGGCCGCCGAGGACCTACACCGCAGTCTGTGCCAGCGCGCCCTGGAGCGGGGACGGATGTCCGCCGAGGGCGTGGCAGAAGCGCTCGCTCGGATCACGACGGGCACCGATCTGACGGCGGCGTCGGTGGGAGTCGAACTCGCCATCGAGGCCGTGTTCGAGCGGCTCGAGCCCAAGCGCGAGGTTTTCGCCGCCCTCGATCGTGCGACCCCCGCGGGCGCCATCCTGGCCAGCAACTCGAGCAGCATCGGCATCTCGCGGCTGGCGGAGGTGACCGGGCGGCCGGACAAATGCTGCAACCTGCACTTCTTCCATCCCGTCACCGTCATGCAGCTGGTGGAGGTTGTGCGCGGGCCCCAGACCTCAGATGCCACCATCGCGGCCGTCTTCGAGTTTGTTCGCAGCATCGGACGGATACCGGTGCTGGTCCGACGGGAGATTCACGGATTCATCGTGAACCGCATCCTGTTCGCAGCCACCGAGCAGGCCATGGAGCTCCTGGAGGGGGGGTACGCGAGCGCCGAAGACATCGACCTCGCGGTCAAGAAAGGGCTCAACTGGCCGATGGGGCCGTTCGAGCTGATGGACTTTTCGGGACTCGACATTCTGCATGCTGCCTTTGAAGACCGAGCGCGCCTGGAGGGTGGTCCACCCGTGCCGGCCAGCCTGCGTCGCTTGGTGGCAGATGGACACCTGGGCCGGAAGTCGGGCCGAGGCTTCTACGATTACGGCTCGAAACCGGCGTGAGATGGGCTGGGCGTCGACGCCTCGGTTGGCGCCGCGCAGCTGATTCGGGCACGAGCTCCGGCGGGTGTGGCGGAACCGGCAGACGCACGGCTCTTAAAAAGCCGGGCCTTATCGGCGTGTGGGTTCGAGTCCCACCACCCGCACCAATTTCAGCCAATCGATGCTTCGGGTCGGGCAGTCGGGTCCCCACAGCGCGGCCGGTAGAGCTGCTTCATCTGTCCCCGCCTGGCGCGGGGCGATCCAAGGGAGGTGACCGCGATGAGTAGCGAGGGGGTAGGCGGATCCCGAATTGAGGGTGTGCGCCGCCTGATCGAGGCTGAGGTTCGGCGCGTCGAGGCGGGGGCCGGGGAGCTTCATGCCCATCACCCGGTGCAGACGGACGACCACCGCGTGGGCTTCAACGGGCGCCTGGGGGCGGCCATCACGCGCGCGGTGGGGACGATGTGGGCGTTCTATGTTGCCGCGGGATTTATGGGGGCGTGGATGCTGCTCTCCCTGGTCGGCATCGTGCGCTTTGATCCCTACCCCTTCGCCTTCCTGCTCTTCCTGGGCAACATCGTCCAGCTGCTCTTGATGTTCGTGATCATGGTGGGACAGAACGTGCTCGGACAGGCGGCCGACGATCGAGCGCTCAACACCTTTCACGATGCCGAGGCAATCCTGCACGAATGCCGGCGCATCCAGCGTCACCTGGCCGAGCAGGACCGCGAGTTCTCGCGCATCATCTCGCACCTCGAGAGCCTGGTGCCGCCGAGCTGAGGCGGAGCAGCGTTGGAGCGGGGAGCCCCCCCGAGGTCGGATCCTCAGCACCTTACAATCGGATCATGCTAGAGCGCAGCGAGGAGGAGCCCGAGCCCGACCCGGAGATCGAGCCCGAGTCCGAGCCGCCTCAGGAGCCGCGGCTCGGTGCCCCGACCCCGGTGGTCGATTCCCCCCCCCGAACCTTCGAATACCGAACTGAGCGTGTGGCGATGGTCGAGCTGAGCGATGGGTCTACGCTCGCTGGGCTCCTGAGCCGTGAATCAGAGGCCGGGTGGGACCTGGTCGAACTGGTGCGAGGCGAGGCGGAGGTGGTGGTGCTTCTGCGCCAGGCCAAGCGCGCCGACCCCAAGATCCGCCCCGTCGGGTTCACCCTGCCCGGGCGCTAGCCGGCGCCCGGACGGGGTGCCGAGTCGGCCTCGAGCGAGTCCGCGCTGATGGGTGATTCTCGGCCGATCGGCATCTTTGATTCCGGCGTCGGAGGACTCACGGTTCTGCGCGCGATCCGCGAGCGCATGCCGGCCGAGTCCACCGTGTACGTGGCTGACCTCCTGCACTTTCCCTACGGGCCCCGGCCCCTGGACGAGGTCAAAGGGTTCGCCTTCGATCTCATCGAATATCTCAATTCGCGCCAGGTGAAGCTGATCGTGATCGCGTGCAACAGTGCCACCGCCGCGGCCCTAAGTCAGGCCCGCGAACGCTATGACGTGCCCATCGTGGGGGTGATCAGCCCTGGTGCGCAGACCGCGGTCGAGCGCACCCGAGGTGGGTTGATCGGTGTCATCTGCACCGAGGCCACGCTGCGCGCTCAGGCGTACGTTCACGCGATCAAAGAGCTCGACCCCATGGTCAGGGTGTTCCAGAAGGCGTGTCCCGAGCTGGTCGAGATCGTCGAGGCCGGCGAGGCCGATTCGCCCCGGGCCGAGGCCTCGCTGCGGGCAGACCTGCAGGAACTGGTGGAGATGGGGGCCGACACCCTGGTCCTGGGCTGCACCCACTACCCGCTCTTGAAGCCGGCCCTTGAACGGGTCTATCCCGGCGCGTTCGAAGTTGTCGACTCCGCCCAGACCACGGCCGAAATGGTGCAGCGTCGCCTGGAGCACGCCCGAATGGTGGCTGATGCCAACAGCAGGGCCGACCACCAAGTGCTGGTCACCGCCAGACCGGAGCATTTTCAGCGCGTGGCGCGCAGCCTTTTCGGGGAGGCGGAGATAGACGTGCGAGAGGAGCGGATCTGGCCGTGAGCCAGCACTCGGCCGTGTCCGCCGACCTGGCCCAGTTGGAGCAGGCGTTGAGGGAGACCTGGGAAGGCGACCCCGACCTGGCGTCGGGACCGATGCGAGATCTGATGGAGGCGGGAGGCAAGCGAATCAGACCGACCCTGCTCCTGCTCTGCTCCAGGCTTGGCGTTCACGACCTGACACGAGTGCAGCCGGCCGCGCTCGCGATCGAGCTGACCCATGCCGCCACCTTGGTTCACGATGACGTCATCGATCGCTCCGCGTTGCGGCGAGGACGTCCCAGCGTGTTCGCTTCCTCCGGCGCCTCCGACGCCATCCTGGTCGGCGACTACTACTTCGCTCGAGCCTATCGAGAGGCGTCGAGAACGGGGTTGGCGGTGGTGGTGGAAACCCTGGCTCAGAGCGTGATGGCAATCTGCGAGGGCGAGCTCGAGCAACAGGCGTTCCGTTTCGCCTATGGTCCGACGATTGAGCGCTATCTGCGGCGGTGCGAGCTCAAGACCGGGCGGCTGATGTCAGCCGCCTGTTCCATCGGAGCCGATCTCGGTCAGATGGACCGCGCCGGACGGGAGGCATGCGCGGCATATGGGCTCGAGCTTGGCATCGCGTTCCAGATCGTGGATGACGTTCTCGACTACCAGGGCGACCCGCTGGAGTTGGGGAAGCCAGCCGGCCATGACCTCCTCGAGGGCAGCGCGACGCTGCCCCTGATCCTGGCCCGGGAGGACCCGGAAGTGAGTCGCATGTTGGTCGACGGCCAGGCCCTGGACGAGGTCACGGTGGCGGACGTTGTGCGCCGAGTGCGGGATTCGGGCGCGTGCGAACGCGCCCTTGAGCACGCGCGCGCTCACGCCGAGCGCGCCAGCGAGCACATCCGGAAGGTGGCCGCCTCGCCGGCTCGGGCTGAGCTGGAGCACGTGGCGGCCCAGATGTTGGGGCGAAAATACTGATGACGGCGCGGGTCTGGCTGGTCGGAACGGGGCCCGGGCAGGCCCAGCTCTTGACGCGCCAGGCGGCGGCGGTCATCGCCGAGGCTGAAGTACTACGCCACGTCGAGGACTGCGACCCTGGAATCCTGCGTCTGGCGGCGAGGGGGGCCGACGTGGGTGCCTATCGCGGAGTCGAGGAGATCCTCGGACTGGCCGAGCTGGGCCGCCGCGTGGCGGTGCTGTATCCAGGGGATCCGTACATCTTCGGTTCCGGTGCCACGCTGGCCGATCGGCTGGCCCGAGCCGGCCACGACTTCGACGCCATCCCGGGGCTGCTGATGGAGACGGCCGCCGCGACCATCGGGGGGGTGCCGCTGAGCGTCGAGGGACGCTCGGCCTCGGTCATGCTGGGCATCGGTCGAGGCGACTCCGGTGCCGTCCGTCTGGCCCCTGGCTGGTGGGAGTCCGGGGTGCGCGCGGTGCTCGATTCGGGGCGTTCCCCGCAGAGTCCGGCGGCGATCATCACCCATCCGGGCGAGAGTGGACAGCGCCGCGTGACGGCCGCCTTGGGGAACGTCGTGGAGGCGGCGCGCAGGGCCGGACTGGAGGGGCAGGCCGTGCTCTTGTTGGGGCCCGGCGTGGAGCTTGGGGACCGGCTGGATACCGGCGCTCGCCGTCCCCTGCATGGGCGCCGAGTACTGATCACGCGCGCGCGGCACGAGGCCGGCCCCCTGGGCAAGGAGCTATCCGGACTCGGGGCCTCCGTGCTCGAGGCCCCAACCATCGAGATCCGCGCGCTACCCGTGGGGGCCCGCTTTAAGGCCGCGGTGGAGCGCCTGCCGCTCACCCGACTGTTGGTCTTCACCACCGCCAACGCCGTCACCGCCTTCTTTGAGCAACTCGGCAGCCTCGATCGGGACGCCCGTCACCTGCATCAATGCCGGGTCTGCGCGATCGGCTCGGAGACCGCGCGTGCGCTGGAGTCAAGAGGCGTGCGCCCCGACATGGTGGCGGACGACTACAGCGCCGAGAGCCTCTCCCGCGTTCTCCAGGGCGAGGAGTTGGAGGGCGCGCGGGTGCTGGTCCCGCGGGCCGAGGGCGCGCGGGATGCGCTCATGGGACTGCTGGTCCGGCGCGGCTTCAGAGTCGACCAGCTGCCGGTCTACCGAGCCGTGCGACCGGCCGGGTGCCGACAGCAGATCATGGCCCACATCGACGCGGGCGGGATCGACGTCGTCACCTTCACGTCCTCGGCCACGGCGATCAATTTCGTCAGCGCCTTCACCAACGGCGAGCTCCCGACGCGATTGCGGGAAACGCTGGTGGCGTGCATGGGCCCGGTGACGGCCGACACTCTGAGCCGGATCGGGATGAGGGTGGACATCGTGGCTCGGGAATTCACCATTCACGGGTTGGCGGCCGCCATCGCCGAAGCCTTAGGATGACCTGCGGTTATGTCTTCTGGTGGACGTCCGGCGCGCTCAGAGCAGGCGCGCGGTCGCGCGGCTACCGCTTCTTCACGCTCGGCTCTGGCGGTCGTGGCCGCGCTGGTGGCAATAGTGGCCCTGGCAGGAGTGGGACTGGGGCTGGCGCTCTATCCAAGGCCGGCGGGTGCCTTCTCCTCCTGCCGGACCGCGGCCCAGTTAGCGCCCAAGGTCTACGCCGCGCCTCCGCCCATGTGCATCGACACCAGGGCTTCTTATGCGGCTGTGATCGACACCACGCAGGGGCCCATCGGGATCTCATTCCTGACCGGTTCGGCGCCCCGAACGGTGAATAATTTCATCGTCCTGGCGTTACATGGATACTTCGACGGACTTGCGTTCTTTAACGTTCAGAGCTGGTCGATTCAGAGCGGAGACCCGAGTACAAATGGTCGCGGGGGACCCGGGTACACCATCCCGGCGGAGAAGCCCCTGGCCGCCGACACCTGGCCCGCGGGTTCGCTGGGCATGGCCCGCTTTCCCGATGGCAGCATCAGTGGCGGACAGTTCTTCATGGTCAAGGCGGCCTGGCCGGGAGGCAATCCGACGGTGTCTTACGATCACTTCGCCAATATCACAAGCGGCATCGACGTTCTGACCCAGTTGACCGCCTCGGACAGCATCGTAGACGTCAGCGTGACCCGGCACTGAGCGTTCGGCCAGCGGAGGGTCGGCCCACCGGAATGGAGAGGAGAGGACATGTTCAAGCGCGTTGACCACATCGGCGTGATCGTGGACGATCTGGCAGAGGCGCGGGGCTTTCTGGTCGACGTCGGGCTCGAGCTGGATCGTGAGTTTCACGATCCAGGCCGCCTGGATGCCGCCTTCTATCGCTGCGGGGACACCATGATCGAGGTCATCGAGATCAATGATGTCAAGGAGCGTGAGGAGCGCCTGGGTGGAGACCGGGCCCGGATTGAACACCTGGCGGTCGAGGTCGCGGACATGGAACAAACCCTGGCTGCTCTGGCCGCGCTGGGGGTCAGGACCAAGACGCCCGAGGCGCGCAAGATCGGGGCGACGTTGAACATCTGGACCGAGCCCCAGAGCTCGGATGGGGTCGTGTACCAGCTGGTCCAGAAGCTTTAGGGCTGAGATCTCGCCATCGTGCCCGGGCGTTGCGGGGACCCTGGGTATAATCGCGATTGAACATGCCATTCAACATTCATCCGCTCTTCCTGATCGTCATCCTGGCGATCGTCCTCATCGTCTTCGGCCCGGGCAAGCTGCCCGAGGTGGGAGGCGCCATCGGCCGCGGGATCAAGGAGTTTAAGAAGGCTTCAGCCGACGTCACGGCCGAGGTGACAAAGGCCGTCTCAGAGCCGGAGAGTGCGCCCTCCAGCCCCAGCCCGGCCCCGAGTTCGAGTCCGAGCGCGAACGCGAACTCGGCCCCTTCGCCCGCCCCCGACCCCGCCAAGATAGACTCGCCGCCGAGCTAGTACGGCGGTCAGCATGCCCCTCCTAACTCGGGGCCGGAGGCCTGCCTCCCAGCCTCCCGACCCCGAGTTGCGCATGTCCGTTATCGAGCACCTGGAGGCCCTGCGCCGGGTTCTGATCGTCTCCGCGGTGGCGGTCGCGGCTGCCTCGATCGTGGCCTGGTTCCTGCACGCGACGGTGCTTGATTACCTGATTCATCAGGCCCACCTGCCTCAGGGCCAGGCGTATTACAACTCGCTCACCACCCCCTTCCTGATCGGTCTCAAGCTCTCCTTGTATCTGGGCCTGGTACTCGCGTCACCGGTGGTTTTTCAGCAGATCTGGTGGTTCGTGAGCCCCGGCCTGCACCTCCACGAGCGCCGCCTGGTACTTCCCCTGGTCATCTCGAGCAGCATCTTCTTCCTGATCGGGATCAGCTTTGCCATCTACGCCCTGCCCCTTTTCACGCGGGTCCTACTCAGTTTTGCCACGCCGGATCTGAAGCCACTGATTCAGATCGACAGCCTGCTCGGCTTCGTGATCGGGATAATCCTGGCCTTCGGCATCGTGTTCGAGCTCCCGGTGGTGCTCTTCATGCTCGGTCAGCTCGGAATCGTCAGCTCGCGTTGGCTATACCACACCCGGATCTACTGGATCATCGGCATGGCGGTGGTGGCCAACGTGCTGACGCCCGGAGCTGACCCCCTGACCCCGATGCTTCTGTTTGTCCCCCTCATGATCTTCTGGGAGGGCACCGTCCTCGTGCTCCGCCTGATGGGGCGCTGATGCCACGGCCGGACGGGAGGGCGCGGGCGGACGAGCTTCGAGCGGTGCGTATGGAGCTGGGGGTCAGCGCCCATGCTGAGGGCTCGTGCCTGATTGAGGTCGGACGCACCCGGGTGTGGACCACCGCCAGCGTCGAGGATCGTGTGCCGGGCCACCGCAGGGGCACCGGACAGGGCTGGCTCACGGCCGAGTACTCAATGCTGCCTCGGGCAACCCACGACCGCGGCCAGCGTGAGTCAATGGCGGGACGGGTGTCGGGCCGCACTCAGGAGATTCAGCGGCTGATCGGACGCTCGCTGCGCACCGTGCTTGATTTGCGCCAGCTGGGGGAGCGCACCATCACGCTCGACTGCGACGTGCTCCAGGCCGACGGAGGCACTCGGACGGCGAGCGTGACGGGAGCCTTCTGTGCTCTCTACCAGGCGCTGCACCGCATGCAACGAGCCGGGATGCTGGCGGGGATTCCGCTCCGTCAGTACGTTGCGGCGGTCAGCGTGGGCATCGTAGACGGTGAAGCGCGGCTCGATCTGGACTACGCCGAGGATCACCTCGCGCACACCGACATGAACTGCGTTGTTACCGAGGACGGCCGATTGATCGAGGTCCAGGCCACCGCCGAGCGCGAACCCCTGACGCGGGCCGAGATGGACCGATTGCTGGATCTGGCAGCCCAGGGCGTGGGAGAGCTGATCAGCGCCCAGCGCCGGCTCCTGGCCGAGCTGGACTGAGCGAGGCTTGGAGCCAGACCTACTCGTCGCCACCACCAATGGGGGCAAGCTGGCCGAGTTTGAGCGTCTCCTGGGGCCGTGCGCGGTTCGCCTGATCGCGACCGATCCCCAAGTGGAGGAGGTGGGGGAGAGCTACAGCGCGAACGCGCTCTTGAAGGCCGAGGCGGCATCGGCTCAAGCCGAACTGCCCGCCTTAGGGGACGACAGCGGCCTGGAGGTGGAGGCCCTGGGTGGCTATCCCGGGCTCCATTCCGCTCGGATAGCACCCTCAGATCGAGAGCGCATAGAGCTCCTCTGGGGCCGTCTGCGCGAGTCCGGGCGGCCGAGGCCCTGGCGCGCGCGATTCGTCTGCGTCATCGCCCTGGCGGTGCCTGGGCGCGTGAGCCAGGTCTACCGCGGGGAGTGCGAGGGAGAGATCGTCACACCCGCTCGCGGCCGCTCCGGCTTTGGCTATGATCCGATTTTCGTGCCCGATGGAAGCGGTATGACGCTGGCCGAGCTGGGTCCGGGCTACAAGGACGTGTTCGGCCATCGAGCTCTGGCCGCGCGCCGCCTGATGGAGGCCGGCGAGCTGGAATCGATTCTTCATCGCTCCGGGCACTGAGGAGAAAGCCCGGATAGCATGGTCGGCGGGGTGGTGGACTACCGTGGACTTGATGCTGTAAATCGTCTGGTGCGACGTTTCTTCGAGGTGCCATTGGCGTTCATCAGCACCCCCGAGGGCGATCTCGAGCGTTTGATCTCACGCCACGGGATCGAGGTCGACAGCCTGCCTGCCGCCAGCGGGCCGACCGTGGCGGTGCTGGGCTCGGGCGGTCGGTTGATCGTGAGCGATGCCAGACGCGACCTCCGTCTGCGCCAGCACTGGCTGGTGACGGGCCCCCCTGGGGTCCGCTTCTTCGCCGGCCAGGCGCTGCATTCGCCCAGTGGCGAGGCGATCGGGATTCTGGCCATCGCCGATCGTGAGGTGCGCCAGATGCCGGACGATTACGTGTCTGATCTGGCCGTCTTCGCCGGCATGATCGAGCTTCAGATGGCGGGCGGCGCTGATCAGGGTGACGGCCGCCGGCTCCCCGAGACCGCACCTCCACGTCCGCCTGAGCCGCTCGCGGCCCCATTGAGTGAGGAGGGGATGGCAGCGGAGCTGGAGCGAGCCACAAGGGTGAACGCTGCGCTCGTGCGGGCCCTGACCCAGGATCTTCGAAGCGTGGTCACCGGCATTCACGGCTTCAGCGAGATGTCGCGTGACCAGCGCCTCGATCGCCACGAGATTCAGGACTTCGCCGACGAGATCAACCGTGGTGCCAGGCAGATCGATGCCATCATCGCCGACCTGCTCGATCTACAGCGACTCTCAATCCGGGAGCATCAGATCGCTTTCGCCATGGTGGACCCCGCTCACCTGGTGCGCGAGTGCCGGGATCAGGTCGCGAGGGAGAGCCCGGGCCACCTGGTGGAGGCCTTCTGCGAGCCGGGGCTGGCTCAGATCGTGGGCGATGCCGACATCCTGCGCTCGGCTTTGCTCTCGCTCCTGCGCAACGCGGTGAAATACACCCCGATTGGATCTCAGGTCGAGGTCAGGCTGGCGCAGACGGGAGATCTGGTCGAGTTCACGGTTGTTGACCACGGACCCGGCATGACGGCGGCCGAGCTCCAAGGCGCGCTGACCTGGAGCGGACTTAGGTCCGAGCGCGACCCGAGCCACGTTCGCGGCACCGGACTGCCCCTGCCCGCGATCGCGGAGGTGGCGCGCCTCCATCGGGGTCAGGCCTGGGCCGAGACCGCACCCGGCAGTGGATTCAGCTTTCACCTTGAGCTCCCCCTCTCTCAGGAGCCCGCTTGACTTCACCCGCCGGGCGGGTTGCTCAGTCGCGCAGTACGGCAAAGATCCTGGCCGGGGCGCCCTCGACGTCGACCAGCTTATAGAACGGCGCGAAGAAGTCGAAGCGGCGCCCGACCAGCGCTCCCAGACCAGTCGCCTGTTCGATGATCACAATGCCGCGGCTCAAGAAGACCCGATGGACGCGAAAGTCCTCGGATGTGAAATCAGGCAGGCGAGCGGAGTACTCCTCGAAGAAGTCGAAGCAGACCGCCTTGGGTTGCTTGGCGGCAAGCCATTCGGCGGCTTCAACCGATAGGAAGGGCGAATCTACGAAGAAGCGAGGGAAGTCGCCCCAGGCGCGGTCGGTCCAGGCCGTGCGCACGACCGCGATCCGTCCCTGCGCCTCGCCAGGATCAGCCGCTTCCAGCATCGTCGGGCTGATCTCGGTGCCGGCAGGGACCTCTCCCAAGTCGAAGATCACGGCCTCGCCGCACACCGTTTGCAGTGAGATCTCCTCGGTCGTGCCGCCCGCCTCAAAGCAGTGCAGGGCTGAGTCAACGTGGCTCCCGGTATGCACACTCTGATGGATCGAGGTCACCTGCCAGAAGCCGGGCCCGCGCCGATGGCGTTCGAACTCGACCTTCATGTCGGTCGAGGGGGGACTCTTGGTGGCCATGCCGACGGGCACGGTTAGATCAAGAATTCGGGACGAGAAGTCGCTGGCGGCTGTGGTCATGGACGCCTCCACTGTCTTGGTCTACCCGCGGCGCCCGTAGTCTGGGGCCGGCATCAAGGCATTTTAGGCCGCGCCCTCGGCGCGCCGCGACGCCGGGCGCGACACAATGATGGGCTATGGATCCAGCGCCGGCCGGAGGCTCGGAGGACGCGCGCCAGGCATCGATCGACGTCCACGTTCATTTCATACCGCCGTCAGCTCAGCGCACCCCCGCCGAGCCCTGGCTCCCGCTTCTGCGCTGGTCGGGGGATCGGCAGCTGGTGGAGTTCGAGGGGGCCACGGCGCGGGCCGTTCTGCACGAGTTCGGGCAGTTGGATGGTCTACTCTCCGGCAGCGCAGGCGTGGGCCTGGAGCGCCTCGTCCTCAGTCCATGGGCCAACCTGCTGGCCGACAACTTTGACGGTGCACGGGCGCTCCAGGTGGCCGACATTCTGAACGACGGCATGCGGCGAGCGAGCGAGTCGGCGCCGGCTCGCGTGATGGCCCTGGGCACCGTACCCATGCGCGACCCCGTGCGCGCGGCCCGCGACCTCCAGGAGCTGATGCTGGACGCCCGCTTAAGTGGGGTGGAGGTCAGCACGACCGTGGCCGGTAGATTCCTCGGCGACGCGGTATTCGAGCCCTTTTGGGAGGCAGCCGAGGCCACGTCGGCGCCCGTCTTCATCCATCCCAGCCAACAGGGCCTGGAGCTTCCTGCTCTGCGCCGTCACCGGCTCTGGAACCTGGTGGGCAATCCCACCGAGACCGCCTTCACGGCCGCCGACATGGTCTTCAGTGGTCTGCTCGAGCGACACCCGGGGTTGCGCATCGTGCTCGCTCACGGCGGCGGCTCGCTGCTCGCTATGCGCGGCCGCATGTTGCACGGCTGGAGGGTTGCGCAGGAAGCTCAAGCTGATCTGCTCGACTCCCCGGACGTCTCCCTGGCCCGGTTCTACTACGACACCATCACGCACGACCCGATGACGCTCCGGATGCTGGTCGCGCTCGCTGGCGCCGACCACGTCTTGCTGGGATCCGATTACCCCTTCGACATGGCGCCCGAAGACCCGGTGGGCTTCGTCCAGAGCGCGGGTCTGGCTCGGGCGGAGCAGGAGATGATCCTGAGCCAGAACGCCGCCCGCCTGTTCGGGGTCACCTGACCCAACCGCCGCGTTACCCTGCTCGACTCATCCGCCCGCCATGGCTCCCACGACTAAGAAGGCCTCCGCTCCGAGCCTGACCTCATCCGGCAGGGGCTGGTCCTGCGGCTGATGGGAAAGATCCTGCTCGCAGGCGAAGAAGCGCACAAAGGGTCGTCGGGCCAGGGTCTGCTGGTCGCGGATGGCCCCCCGCAGCACCGGGTAGCTCGCCTCCAGCGCATCGAGCAGGGTGCGCTGCGTGAGTGCCCCGCCGACCTCGAGCGTCACCTCCCCTTTCACCTGCGCCAGGGTCTGCAGGTGAAAGGGGAGCAAGACACGTATCACGGCAGCGTTTGGGCCTCGACCGAGAGGACGGAGGGAAGGTCGCGTACGATCGTCGACCAACTGTCGCCGGCGTCGGCCGAGGCGTACACCTGGCCCCCGCTGGTACCGAAATAAACGCCACACGGATCCATGGCGTCGACCGCCATGGCGTCGCGGAGTACGTTGACGTAGCAATTGCTCTGGGGGAGGCCCTTGGTCAGAGGCTCCCACTCCTGGCCGCCGGTCCGGCTGCGATACACGCGCAGCTTGCCCTCGGGCGGGAAGTGTTGTGAGTCACTGGTGATGGGGACGACGTAGACGGTGTCGGGCTCATGGGAGTGGATGCCGATCGGGAACCCAAAATCGGAGGGGAGATTCCCGCTCACCTCGTACCACGAGGAGCCGCCGTCGTCGCTGCGCATCACGTCCCAGTGTTTCTGCATGAAGAGCACGTCAGGGCGGGAGGGATGCATTGCGATGCGGTGGACACAGTGGCCGACGAAGGCGTCGGGGTCGGGTATGCCCTCGGAGCGCAGCCCGCGGTTCATCGGCCGCCAGGACTCCCCGGCGTCATCGGTGCCGAAGACGCCGGCGGCCGAGATGGCGACAAACATCCGCGCCGGTCGGGCGGGGTCGATGACGATGGTGTGCAGGCACATGCCGCCTGCTCCTGGCTGCCAGGCGGCTCCCGAGGGATGACCGCGTAGACCGGACAGTTCGCTCCAGGTCTCGCCCCCATCCTGGGAACGGAAAAGAGCCGCGTCCTCGACGCCGGCGAAGACCACGTCGGGGTCACTGGGGGATGGTTCCAGGTGCCAGATGTGTGCGAACTGCCACGGGTGCTGGGTGCCGTCGTACCACTGGTGCGTGCCGGGGACTCCGTCGTAGGCAAAGTTGTTTCCGACCGGATGCCAGCTATTGCCCCCGTCCTCCGAGCGCTGCACTGTCTGCCCGAACCAGGAGTTTGACTGGGACGCGTAGAGGCGGTCGGGGTCGACCGGCGAGCCGTTGACGTGGTAGATCTCCCAGCCCGCGAAGTGTGGTCCGCTGATCTTCCAATCCTGGCGTCGCCCATCCGAGGTCAAAACAAAGGCGCCTTTGCGCGTGCCCACCAAAACTCGTACCCGGCTCATGCGGCGACTCCTCTATCAGCTGGCGAATCCAACGTGTTCGTCCAGGACGTGGTGCACAATTTATTCGAAGCTGAGCGCTTTGCGCCGGCTTTGATCAGGAGCTTCTGGGTCCGGATGGTGACTGTCCTCTCGCATACGTACCTGAGCTTCAAAGGTGGCGGCTGGAGCCAGCTAGCCTGGCTCCGCAGCCAGGATCCGGAGCACGGCCAATCCCCAGCGGGCGGACTTGGCCGGACCGATACCGGGCACCTGAGCCAGTTCCGCCAGGTCGTTCGGTCGCCGTCTGGCCAGCTCGGCCAGGGTTCGGTCATGAAAGATGAGATAGGCAGGCATGCCCTGGGCCCGCGCCACCTCCGCCCTCCAGCGGCGGAGCCGGGAGAGCACGGGGTCGGTTCCCATCCCCCCGTGGCCGCTCCCGACGACCAATCCGGCGCCGCTCTCGGCCTTGGCCTGGGATTGGCGGGCCGCTCGGGTGATCGAAAGCGGGTGGCTGCCGGTGAGCGCGTCCCGGCCCCGCGGAGTGAGGGCGACGACCGGATACTTACCGCTGCTCTGACTCAACGCGCCGGCCTCGATCAGGCCCCGAATCAGGTCCCGAATCTCATCCTCCGAGGTGCCGCGCAGGGAGCCGAAAACGGCCAGGTCCAAGATCCAGGGCTGGGAGCGGGAGAGAGAACTCGAGCGTCCCCCCAGCACCGCGGCCAGATTCGAGGCCCCGGTTCGGCCGCTGAATTGGGCCACGGCGCGGAGTACGGTGCCTACGATCGCGCCTGGGATGACTTGCTCCGGGCCGCTCCCCTCCAGGCAGTTATCGCAGGCCGAGCATGTACTGGGTACTGCCGACTCACCGAAGTACTGGCTTATCCGCGCGTGCCGGCAGGTGCGCACGGAAGCGTAGGAGAGCATCTGCTCGAGCCGGCTGTAGGCGGCCCGCTTGAGATCAGTCTCGGGGCCTGGCTGGGCCTGCTCAATGAAGTACGAGTGCAGGTCCCGATCGGCCGGCGACCAGAGCAGAACGCACTCCGAGGAAGCACCGTCCCGGCCCGCGCGCCCCGCCTCCTGGTAGTACGACTCCACACTACCCGGCAGGTGCAGATGCACCACCTGTCTCACGTCGGGGAGATCGACTCCCATCCCAAAGGCTATGGTCGCTACTAGCACGCGGATCTGGCCGGACCGAAATGCAAGTTGAATTCTCTCGCGCTCCTGGTCCGGCAGTCCGGCGTGATAGGCGGCGGCGTCGAATCCGCGGTTGACCAGTAGCAATGCTGCCGCCTCGGTCGCGGCCCGAGTGCCGGCGTACACGATCGCGCGCCCGGAGCCCGGGCGCAGAATTCGAAGCAGCTCGGCCATCTTGCCCTTCACACCCCGGCAACGCTGTGCGCGCAAGGTCAGGTTGGGGCGGCTGAAACCGCTCACCGATAACAGAGGGTCGCGCAGGAGCAGGCTGGCCACTATGTCGGCACGCACGCGCGGGGTCGCCGTGGCTGTGAATCCGGCTGTGGGCGGATGTCCCAGAGCCCTGATGGTCTGACCCAGAAGGCGGTAGTCGGGGCGAAAGTCGTGGCCCCAGCTCGAGATGCAGTGAGCCTCGTCGACCACGATCCGAGTCACGGTAATCCGCCCCAGGAGGTCCTGGAATCCGGGCTGCGCAAGTCGCTCGGGCGCGACGTAGAGCAGTCGCAGGCGTCCCGACTTCGCCTCGGCCAGGGCCTCCTGCTGCTCCGCGCGCCCGATGCTGGAATTCACGCAGGCGGCTGCCACGCCAAGCGAGTGGAGACGGTCAACCTGATCCCTCATCAGTGCGATGAGCGGGGAGATGACCAGGGTCAGGCCTCCCCCGGCGACCGCTGGAACCCAATAGGACAGGCTCTTGCCAGACCCGGTGGGCGCCACTACCAGCACGTCCCGACCGGCCAGCATCGCTTCCACCACCGCCTGCTGCCCGCCCCTGAAGCCGGTCAGCCCGAAGACGTCGCGCAGGGTCTCCTCCGCTCGGTTCACCACCAGCTCAAGCTCGGGGGTGAGCTCGGCGCGTGAGATGGAGGGGACGAAATCTAGGCGGGAGCGCGATCAGGCACACGGCCGGCGTAGAGCAGGTGGCCCGAGATGCCGGCGATCGAGGGATCGTCTGCGGCGGCATAGGCGATGTCGAGCAGGGCCGCGTACGCCTGAGGATCGCGTTCGGCAAGCTCGGCCACATCCTCCTGGACCAGATTGAGGAAGCTCTGCGAGGCCAGAAGGCGCAGCGTCGAAAATCCATGACCTTCAAAATACGGGGCCACCTCACCCGGCGCGTGCATGTGCGCTTCCGTGAAGCGCCCGGCATCGGGGTGACGGTATATCCCGGTCGCGAGCAATTCTCTGACGTCGGCGATGCGGCTCGATCCTGACTCGAGCAGGACTCCGAGCGCCCATGCGTAGCGCACCATCACGGTGGCCACCAGGATTCCCCCAGGCCGTAATACCCGCGCCGCCTCGCGGGCGGCTCGGTCTCTGTCTTCGGCCGCGGTCAGGTGGTAGAACGGGCCTAAGGCGAGCACGGCGTCGAATTCCCCGTCAGAGAACTGGCTGAGGTCGCGTGCGTCGGCCTCGACCACGGAGTCGGCTCTCAAACCGGCAGCCCCGAGCTCGCGGCTGGCGATGGCCAGCATGGTGGGCGATATGTCGGCCAGCACCACCTGGTGCCCTCGGCGGAGTAGCCAGATGGTCCATCGACCAGGGCCTCCACCCAGATCCAGGACGCGCGCACCAACGGGCAGGAGGTCGGCCAATGCGCGGCGATGGATCTCTTGCTCGATCGCGCCCTCATACGGGTTGTCAAGTCGATACCACTCGCTCTCTCCCCGCATTTGGTAATAGGAGCGGACCGCGTCCAGCGCGTCTGCGTGCCGCTTGCCGGCATCGTTCGACGGACGCGAGGAAGCATTCCAGCTCCCAGCTTGCTTGCGCATGTCCTAGTTCACACCCCCACGTGCCTACATGGCCGGCCACCCTGGATGTTATTAGAACTCGGCTACGCGACGTAGCCGACCCAGGTGTCGAGCGGTCGCGCTCCTGCTTCGCAACTGATGGCGCGGGCTAGGCGCGGGCTGCCAACTCGTCCCATCAACACCTTGGCATTCGAGTTCTAAGGCCAAGGTCAAAGCTTGGCTTTGGTCGGGGAGGCGGGACACTATTTGAACTCCCGAGCTGAACTTGGCGGAGGCCTCCTCGGCCTCATCAAGACTCATCGCGCCCACCTTGATCGAGCGGCCGCCGTGGCCTACAGGTGAAGAACCTATTGGCAGGGTCCGGCAGGGATGCCCGAGATCGTCGCGATCTTGCGGAAGCCGGCGGCGTCGTAGATATAGAGCCCGTCCGACGCCCCAAACCACACTCCGTGCTCATCCGCTACCAGCAATCCCTGCTGCATCTCGGGCCCGAATATCGCCGGCGCTCCCGTGTAATCGATCGAGTAGACGTTGGTGGCCTGGTTGGGCGCCGCGACGTGCCAGATCTCCAGGTGACCACCGGCGAACGTCCACACGATCGGCAGTCCGGCATGATCGACCCCTATGAACTGGATCATCCGGCCCGGGTCGGTGAACCAGACAGTCTGCTGCCCGGTCGCCACGTCGATGCGGATCAGACTGTCACCCAGCGTGTAGCCGCTGACGGGCGTAATCCACAGGGCGCCGCCGCCCAGTGATCCCACATTGTCTGAGGTAAGAATCCTGCTACCGGTCCCGGCGACGACGTCGATCCGCCAGACACCAACCCGGTCGGGCGGATTCGTGATAACGCCGCCTGCACCATCCTTGACCCCAGAAGGAAAAACGATGTACACGTCGGCCGGATATCCAAGGACCTGGCCGCCAAGCACGCCCTGTGGCCGTCGATACATCAACTGGTCGGCGCCCGTGGCGACGAGCACACGATGGAGGCCATCCTCAGACAGGTAAACGTAGCTCTGGCCGTCAGGACTGACTGATGACAGGTCAACGAATACCCAGCGCCTGGCCTGCGCATCCCATCATGGCTGTGTGCCGCCCGGTACCGGGCTTGCCTGAACCCCGCCCGGCGGCAAGGCGGAGCCGGCGGTCGGATCCGTGCGGAACAGGCCGTCGGGCAGCTTCAGGAATCCGACTGTCGTGAGTGGTGACGGGCCATTGGTGGTCAGGTAAGGGAGCTCGCACGCGACCTGGGGCGTCGGTGATGGACTGGGCGTCCGGGCACTGGTCGCTGCGGCCGCCGGCGTGGGGCTGGGAGCCGAAGCTGGGCCCGAGCTCGTCGCCGTGCAGGACGTCAGCATGCCGACCACTAGCAGGCACACGAAGCCACGCACCTGAGCTTCAACGGCCGGACTGGGTTCGGGTTACGAGGCCGCCCGCCCGTGTGGTTACCAAAATACTGGCTGCCGATCGGAGCAGAGAGTTCATTAAGTAAACACTGGTCGGAAAAAGTCGGGGGCCCGGGATTTGAACCCGGGGCCTCACGGTCCCGAAATCTGGGCGGTCTCGTCCACCAAGGTTGATTTCGAGGGTTTTGACCTCGATGGCGGCACGGCGGATGTTCGCCTGACTCATTTCGAGCCCTTACCGGCGCCCGGATTACTACACTCCCACGGCCCGGCGACTGCCTCTAAAGCCGTGCTAGTCCTATGCCGCCTTATGCACCTCGCTCACCTTTGGCTTTTCACCAAACCGCGCGCCCCTGACAGCCACCTGCTGGAAGATCAGTCCCCCGATCACTGCATAGCCGATCATGGAGACGATCAGGATCGGGCCGACCCAGGCGGCGTTCGAGGTCGTGGTGAGGAAGCGGTCGACGCCTGACATCCCGCTCTGCGACGTGGTCTCGATAGCGAAGATCTGCGGGATCAGGTAGAAGGCGCCACCGAGCGCGAGCAGCACTGTAGCCACGCGATAAGCCTCGAAGTCGTCGTCGGTGTCATAGAGCAGCTTCACGTAGAGGCTCGCGAACAGCAGCAGGCCGGCCAGTGGCGCGGTCAATGGAAGCGGGATCGTGGTGAGGAGATTTGGAAACAAGAAGATCAGGCTCAGGGCGAATGTGATGAGCATCACGGCGTCGCGCACGAGCACATAGCCGAGCCACCAGATATCGGCTCCGAAGCGCAGTGAGAGCTTCTTGATCGTTCGCAACATGTATGGACGCGAGAGATGGAAGATCACCGTCAATGCCCACAGCGACGGCAGGAGGGCCGCGATCGTGGAAACGACCCACTGTTCGCCGCCGTGAAGGATGGCCTGGATTATCGCAGCGGTAACCTGGTCTGGGGTCATCTCATCTCTCCTTTCAGGCTCGCACGCGTCCCGACTGCGCCCGCAGGCTCGCGTCGGAAGGACCGCGCAGGTTGTAGGCCACCGCTACCAGGCCCATGACCGCAATGGCGGCGACAGAGAACCAGCACAACCCAATGGCCACGGATTGATCGGTGGTCGTGGTCAGGGCTTTGCCAACGTCTGTCCAGACGGGACCCCACTTCACCCCAGACAGCTGGACGCCGAGCATTGTCGGCACCAGGTATAGGGCGCTGCCGGCGGCCAGCAGCGTGGAGACGAGTTTGAACGCCTGGGGGTCGTTGTCTGCGTCGGCGAAGAGCTTGACCATGAGAGCGCCGAAGAGCGCGACCGTGGCGAGCGAACCCCCGATCGGAAGCGCGTTGGACACGAGAACGTCGGGGTACAGGAACATGAAGCTGAAGATCGCCGTGAGCGCGATCATCAAGTCACGCAAGCCGATGTAGAGCACCCACCAGATGTCGGCGCCCAATCGCAGAGAGAACTTCTGAGTCGTCCGCACCATATATGGCCGCGCCAGGTGAAGGGCCACGACCAGCATCCAGAGCAGCGGCAGGGCGGCCGCCATGGTCCCCTCGAGAAACTGCTCCCCAGCCTGGAGGAAGGCGTTGACGATGGCGTGGCTGAGCTGATCTACGGTCATACGGACACCATCCTTTTCACCTGGATTAGCTGGCAACTGGTGACGACGTCGCAGCGAAGGCAGCGCTGCCCTTCGGCGTGCGCCATCTCTGCGGTAAAGCCAAGCGAGACCTCTCCGTGACGTCCATCCAGCGCGACCTGCCCGAGCTCGCTCTCGGCCCGCTCGCGGTTGGCCAGGTCGATCGCCACCCTGTCGGTCACCGGCAGCAGCGCCTTGCTGCGCCAGGGCGCCACGTAGCGCGAGGCAGGCAGCCCGCGCAGGTAGCGATCGATCGCCCATGCCGCACGCTGGCCCTGGGCGACGCCCTCGATGATGCTCTTCGGGCCGGTCGCGACATCGCCTCCGGCGAAGACGCCGGGCTGGGCCGTCATCAGCGTCTCGGAGTCCGTCAAAAGCCCGCCCCACTCGCCGAACTGGATGCTCGAGCCTTCGGGGAGTATCGACGGGTCCGGTGCCTCACCGATGGCGACCAGCAGGTTTCGCGCCCGGATGGTGAAGGTTTCGCCTGGCACCGGCGCGACCTTGTTCCGACCGTCCGGTCCCTTACCGACCACCTCGAACCGCTGGCAGCGAACCTCGGTCATGACGCCCTGCCGGCCGAGCACCTCGACCGGGACGACCAGTGGCTCGATGACGACGCCCTCGTGCTCGGCGGCGCGGAGCTCCTCGTGCTGCGCCGGCATGTCCTCCCTGGTCCGGCGGTAGAGAACACGCACGCTGCTGGCACCGGCTCGCCACGCGGACCGTGCCGCGTCCATCGCCGTCGAGCCTCCACCGACGACCAGGGCGTCGCCGCTGAGTTTCACGTTCTCGCCCAGGTTGACGCGCTTGAGGAAGAGCGTCCCGGGCCATACGCCGTGCAGGTCCTCGCCAGGCACGCCCAGCGGCTGGCTCTTGGTCGCGCCAGTGGCAATCAGGATGGCCTTGTAACCCTGGCTCTTGAGATCGTCGAGGCTGAAGTCCCGGCCCAAGGCGCTGTTCAGCTTGAGCTCGACCCCGAGGCCGAGGATGCGGTCGATCTCGGCCTGGAGCACATCCTTGGAGAGCCTGTATTCGGGGATGCCGATCGCCATCATGCCGCCCGCCACCGGCATGGCCTCGAAGACTGTCACCCCAAAGCCACTCCGGACCAGCTGGTACGCGGCGCTGAGGCCGGTCGGGCCGGCGCCGATGATCGCAACCCGCTCCGTGCGGCGAGATGCCGGCGGGGGCGGGGTCGGGTAGCCCTCCATGCCATGGTCGGCGGCAAACCGCTTGAGCTCGCGGATTGCGATTGGTTCGTCCATGACCCCGCGGCGGCACGCCGACTCGCAGGGCGCCGTGCAGACGCGGCCGCATACGGACGGAAACGGGTTGTACTCCGCGGCAACGGCCAGCGCTTCCGCGTAGAGCCCTTCGCCGACCAGGGCCACGTAGCGACCGGCGTCGGTGCCGACAGGGCACGCCTCCTGGCACGGGGCAAAGAGACGCTCCTCTCCTTCTCCCTGGGCGTTCCATGTCCGCCATGTGCGCCAACTCTCCGGCCGCTTGGCCGGGCGCCAGCGCGCAAGGTCCCCCCAGGGATCCGTGTGCAGGTCTTTCAGCGACTCGGTCGTGTAGTCGGTTAGCGCCGCCCAGCCTGTCTCGGACTCAGGCCCGTGGCGAATCGGACCCTGGGCCGACGCCAACTCGGCCGCGCCGGCAACCTCGTCGATCGTGATCACAGCGGTCGGACACTCCACGAAGCACACCTGGCAGCCGATGCACTCTCCGGACTGGATCGGGAACTCCATCATCCAGGGCTGCTGGCTGGTCGAGCTTTCGACGCCCGACTCTATCGACGGGGTCAGGGTGCGGGTCATGTCCAGGGCATGGACCGGACAGACATCCATGCAGACCCCGCAATTGAGGCAATTGGACCGGTCGACTTGAAACCTGTAAGCCATCCCCCGTCAGTCCTCTATGCACACGTTGAGCAGCCGCGGGCGGCCCGAATAGGGTCTAAGGACTCTATTCGAGGCATTGTTAGAACCATGAGCTTGTACGTATGCCCCGCAGCTACCCGGCTATTTCTGCAGTATCCTCTATATGGTTATCTAGGTATGCCAGGCACAGATCCCAGGCCGGCAGTGGTGCGCGTGATGCTGGTGGAGGAGCACGCCCTGGTCCGCGAAGGCATTCGAAGAATCCTGGAAGCCGAGCCGGACCTCGAAGTCGTGGGAGAAGCGAACCGGGGTGACGACGCACTCAAGCTGCTCGACGAACTGCATCCTGACGTCGTGTTGATGGGAGCTCGTCTGGCTGGGATGAGCGGCATCGAAACCACGCGGAGGATTCGCGGTGCTTCCCCAGATGTCCGTGTCCTGATCCTGTCGGCGCAGGCCGACTTCGCACTGGAAGCCCTGCGCGCCGGCGCCTCCGGGTACATCTTGAAGACGGTCACCAGTCGTGGGCTCGTCGCGGCGCTGCGCAGCGTCTTCCTGGGTTCGACGGTCATCCAGGGGGAATTGGCGGTCGGCCTCGGCATCTGGGGGCCAAGCGGCAGATCTCAGCTGACGGACGTCTTGAGCCACCGAGAGGCGCAGATCCTGAGGCTGATCGCGAGGGGGCTGACCAACCGGGCCATCGCGCGCGAGGTCGGCATCGCGCCTCGCACCGCTGATCAGCACGTACACAACATCTTCATCAAGGTCGGGGCGAGATCGCGCGCCGAAGCGGTGCGTTATGCGGTCGAACACGAACTCGCGTCAGCGACGGAAGTCTGCGTGTAGGGCACGCTTATTCGTCAGGCCCCGTGCTGATGCCTATCGAGCACCGGCGGGTGCACTTCTGGGGCATGACGACTCTACGATCCCGCTCTCAAATGCGGATCAGGCTGCGACGCGCAGCGGCTCGAGCTCGTACTCGCGCAGCAAACCGCGTTCGCACTTTGCATGAATCCAACGGAGACATTGTTGCGGAAGGCACCTTCTTCGTCCTCGAATTCCATTGCATGCGGGTCGGGCCGACCGGTGGTCCCGCGACGCGGGAAGCCGAGGAGATGGTGCACATTGTGGCCAGTCAGTTCTGCCGGGAGTGCACTAGGGAGGCGCTTAACGCGCTGGACTTTTCAGCCCTATCCTCGGTCACTGCGCAGCCCGAACGTCACCACTAGGGGATCAGCAGGTACCGCAATAGGCGCTCGGATGACCGGATTCGAATCCATCCCAACCCGCGAGGAGATTTCCTTCCCCGCAGCAACAATGCTTTAGAAATGCTGTAGTGACACAACGACGATGTCACGTTAGCTCCGCTCACCGGCAGAAGCTGAATTCAGAATCTGGTCGGGGAGCCGGGATTTGAACCCGGGACCTCCCGCTCCCAAAGCGGGCGCGCTGCCGGACTGCGCCACTCCCCGCGTGCCGGGCCGATTCTATTGGGCCGGGTGCGAACGGTGCGGACCCGTTTGGTGGGCCCGCCAAGGACCAACTATATCGGCGCCCCGTCGGCGGACGGGGCGCCCGGATGGGGTGGGACGCAAAATCGAGTAGCGGCCAGATGACCCCCGTATAAGGTAGCACTCACCAGTTATCGGCACAATATGTGCGTGTACGGATGGGCGCGCTGGCGTTGATCACCCAAGATCCGACCCGCCAGCGGATTTGGGAGCGGTCGTCGGCGCGGATTAGCCTTCGGTCCAGGGGGCCCCCGGGTGGCCGATACTGCATCGGATGGCAGAGCCGGGGCGCAAAGAATCGGGGCTTGCGATTCCGGATGAACTTGAGCCCATGTTGTCGGCGCCCGTAGCCGAGCTCCCGACGGGATCCGAGTGGACGTATGAGCCGAAGTGGGACGGATTCCGCATCCTGGTTCGTGCCGACCGCGACGTGACCCTGACGAGCCGGGGGGCGCGCCCGATGACGCGCTACTTTCCCGAGGTGGCAGCTGCCATGGGGTGGCTCGGGGCGCGGCGTGCCGTTCTCGACGGGGAGCTGATTCTCGTGGGCCCGGACGGGCTCGACTTCGATGCGTTGCAGCAGAGGCTGCACCCGGCAGCCTCGCGAACCGAACGCCTCAGTCAGCAGACGCCAGCTGAATATGTGGCATTCGACCTCTTGGCGATGGACGGATGCGACCTGCGCTCCTTGGACCTGCGACTGCGCCGCGATCGGCTGCGTGAGCTGCTGGTCGATGCGCCCACGCCACGACTCACTCCCTGGACGTCGAGCCCGCTAGTCGCTCGACGGTGGTTTGAGGATTTCGAGGGGGCGGGCCTGGATGGCGTGATTGCCAAACGTCTGGACCAGCCTTATCTGGGCGGGCGACGGGCTTGGGCCAAGCTCAAGCACCAACGCAGCGCCGACTGTGTGCTGATCGGGTATCGCCAGAGTGGGAGCGAGCTGGAGGTCGGCTCGCTCCTTCTGGGCCTCTACGACGCTGAGGGTCTGCTCCACTACGTCGGTCATACATCTGGACTCGATGCCCGCTCGCGGCGCGAGCTGACGCCGGCGCTGCGTCAGTTGGAGGCCCCGCCGCCCGCTATGGGGAGAGCACCAGGGGGCGTCAGCCGCTGGTCGCGAGGCCGCGACGCGAGATGGATCAGCGTGCAGCCCACCCTGGTCTGCGAGGTGTCATTCGACAAATTGCAGTCGGGAGAGCGTTTCCGCCACGCCGCGCGCCTGCTGCGCTGGCGCACGGATCGGGATCCCCGATCGTGCACCTTCGACCAGATCCGTTCTCCGCTGGACTTCGATCTGGACCGAGTGTTCAACAGCGGGGATTCGATCTGACGGGCTTCCTGCTACCGACCTAGCGGCACTGCCATTGCGAGGGACCGTAACGCTGGAACAACCAGGCCGCTGCCTTGGCGTTGGCCTGCGGATCGAAGACCGACTGGCTCGAATACGGCGTGCCGGCCCAGGTCGAGGGCAGGAATTGAAAGAGGCCGGATGCTTCGGACGAGGAGTTGACGGCGGTCGGACTGTAGCTCGACTCGCACCGAGCGATGCGCTCAGCCCAGGTCACTCCCTGCGGGCCGAGAGGAGTAAAGGCGGAGTCGATGATGGCTAGGATGGTGGCTTGGTCAGGGACCGCGGCGGGCTGGGTCAGAGTCGCGGGGACCGCCGCCGGGGACGGCGGAGCGGCTTCCAGCGCCCGCTCGGAGGCCACCGCGGCCCTCTGCAGGCGCAGCTCGTCGGTCGCAGACATGGTCGTCCCGGGATCAGGAGCGGGTGTCAGAAGGGCGAGGTTGAAAGCGGCGCTGGAGGCGTCTTGAAGTCCTGGAATGCCACCCTCGAAGGCCTCGCTGAGCATGACCGCAACCGCCAGAACGCCGAACAGAATTACGGTCAGGCGTCTCAGGTCTCGGTCCCCCCACGGGCGGTCGGCTCGACCGCGATGACAACGGGTCCTGAGAGCGTTGCAGGGAAGGTGAGGACCCTATTCGGCTTTGATTCTGCAAGAGGTTTAACGGGACCACTCGCGAACCTTGCGCCATCGCCCCAAAGGTTCAGCGGCGATTAATCTGATTCAGGCCATGGCTTTTCGCATTCAGCTCGAGAGCGATGAACCGATTGACGAGGCGGGGCTGGGCACGGATCCACTCGCCGCTGTTGGGCGCTGGATAGAGGAGGCTCGCGAGCGGGGACAGCCATTCCCGGGGGCAGCCACACTGGCGACGGTTGGGCCGGAGGGAGGGGCCGACGCGCGCATGATCCAGCTCCACCGAATATCCGCCATCGGCCTTGAGTTTCACACCAACTACCGAAGCGTCAAGGGTCGGCAGGTCGACGCGCAGCCGGGCGTTGCTCTGGTCTTTTACTGGAGCCTCCTCCACCGCCAGATCCGTGTCCAGGGCCAGGCGCGGCGGTTGGATGCCGACGATTCAGACTCCTACTGGTCTGGTCGTGACCGCCAGAGCCAGCTCGCCGCGCTCGCCTCCCAGCAGTCTCAAGACCTCAGGTCACGGGAGGATCTGGAGCGTGACTTCGAGCAGGCGAGCATCGGTAACCCCGGGCAGGTGCCGCGTCCGAGCTACTGGGGCGGCTACGTCGTGGTGCCAGACGTGATCGAGTTCTGGCAGGGACGTCGCAATCGGCTCCATGACCGCGTCCGATTTGATCGAGACGGCGCCGGGGGAGAGTGGCGAAAGCATCGCCTGGCCCCCTGATCCAGCCGACCAATCGGTCGAGGAACCGCGCCTCGGCCTAGGCGGCAGAAAAGTGTTCGAGCAGGAGCTTGGCCTTGCCCTCGTGGCGCAGACGAGCCAGCGCCCTGCGCTCCGTCTGCCGGATCGCCTCGCGTCCAACGCCCATGCGCTTTGCCACTTCGTCAAGCGTGCGCTGCTGGTCGTCCAGGAGGCCAAAGCGAAGCTGGATGACGCGACGCTCACGAGGCGTGAGGCTCTGCAGAGCATTGTCGAGCTCCTCGTGGAGTAGCGTCCGCGAGGCGGCCTCCTCGGGCGACACGACCTCGGCGTCCTCGACCAGATGGCCCAACTCGGTGTCGCCGTCCTCGCCGATTGGAGTCTGCAGTGAGACCGGCTCCTGGGCGACCTGCATCAACCACGTCACCTTGTCCGGTTCCAAACCCATCTCCATCCCGATCTCCTCGGGTCTGGGATTGCGCGCCAACTCCTGGCGCAGCCGGTCGGCGACGCGCACCAGCTTGTTGATCACGTCGGCATTGTGGGTGGGCACGCGGATGGCGCGGCCCCGGTCCGCCACCGCCCGCTGCACCGCCTGCCGTATCCACCAGGTGGCGTAGGTCGAGAACTTGAATCCGCGCCGGTAGTCGAACTTCTCCACCGCTCGCATGAGGCCGATGTTGCCCTCCTGGATCAGGTCGAGGAGGGGCAGGCCGCGATTGGCGTACTTCTTGGCAACCGATACCACGAGCCGCAGGTTGGCCTCGATCAGATGGGCGCGGTCCTCTTCCGAGCCGGCTTCAATGGCCTTGGCCAGGCGAACCTCATCGGCCGCGGTCAAAAGTTTGACGCGGCTGATCTCCTGCAGATAGGCGCGCACCGAGTCGTCAAGGTTGGCAGACGTGTCTGCCTCAGCCTCGACCTCGTGGAATGCCTCCTCGGCCGGAATGGCGTAGCGGGTGAGGGCGTGGTCTTCTGTAATCAATGTCTTAAATAGATACTGGACTAGTATCGAATGTAATCCGGGCTCAGAACTTTCAATTGTCCATCAAATCGCACCGTCTCCACTCAGTAACGGCCGCCACCGGCTCAGGTTATGGGGCTGATAGAAGCGGTGGCGCGGTCGGCGAGTTCGACTGCGATCAGGTCATGACCACGCCGGCGGCCAAGCGGCCCGGACCGGATTCGATCTTCTGGAGGGTTAACGCCGATCCGCTGGTGCTTCTTGCAGGTGGCCGCGCGCTGCTGATGCAACTGGCCCACCCTGCGGTGGCGCGCGGGGTGGCCGATCACTCCGACTTCAGACAGCGGCCCCTGCGTCGGCTGCGTCGAACCTTGGACCTGACGAGCCGGCTGGCGTTCGCGCCTCCTCAGCGTCAGAGCGAGGCGGCCGACGCCATCAGGCGCGCCCACTCTGGCGTTCGTGGCCCCGGTTACTCGGCTTTGGACCCCGATCTTCAGCTCTGGGTGCACGCCACCCTGATCGATAGCTCACTTGCGGCCCAAAGGGCCTTCAATCGGCCACTGAGCGACGACGACGAGGAGACGTACTACCAGCAGTCAATCTCGCTGGGCCCCGTCTTGGGCATTCCGAGATCGGTGTATCCGACTGATTTCACCGGCTTTGTTCGATACGTGGAGCAGATGCTCGATCTCACGGCCAAGCCCACTGCCGAGGCCCTTGCCCTATGCCCCCACGTTCTCCGACCGGTGCGAGGCGTGCCTCGGGCTCTTTTTGAGCCCCTGACTCAAATCACGTCCGGCCTATTGCCAGACCAACTCCGAGAGGCGTATGGGCTGGCTGAGCCCGGACCATGGTTCCGCTGGGCTCGCTCCACCGCACCTGCGTTGCGGCGCCTGGTTCCTTCCTCGATGTGGGAATTGCCCGAAGCCCGCCGAGGACGTCACTCCCATGCGGCCTGGGAAGTCGACGCCAGACTCTGACGGATGGGAACGCCTCGAGGGAGAGCAGACCCGGCCCGACCTGGATCGAAGAGGTCTGAGTTCGGGAGTTGTGCATAATTCCTTGAGGTTCACATCAGCTGTGGCGTCCGGAGCATTACGCCTCGGCCGGGCGGTAGCCGCGTGACTGGGGAATGACGCCACGGCAGTTGATCGGGTCTTCGGTTTGAAAGCTGAGGGTGCCCTCTGTGCAGTTCTGCACCAGATCCGACACACTCGCCGAACCCGTGGCTCCAGTGAGGCTAGATAGGCGGAGGTTTGCTGGCTGACTGCGGATAGGCCCGCCGCATCCGCAGCCGCAGCCCCGCCAGCTAGGCGAGGTGACAGCGCCACCCCCGCTGTCGCAAGTGTCAGTACCAATTCGTCGCAATCGTCGGCACGCCGCCACCGTGCGTAATTATCCGGATTCGCTCAGTTCAAGCCTTACGCCTCAGATTCGTCCTGATAATTACGCGCTGTTGCTAGATTTGGTGGAGTCGGGCAGAACATGCGCGTTACTCGGGTACGGCACACCGGAAACGGCGAGCTAGCCAACCGGAGTTGTCGATCAGTAAGGACGAGTGCCTTACTCCGGCACCGATGCCGGGACCCCCAATCCTTAGGGCTGTTCGCCGTCTACGCTGCGGGGAAGGTGACCGTCGCTGTGGTTCCGAGGTTCTCGACGCTTTCCAGGCTGATCGTGCCATCCATCGATTCGACCAGCTCCTTTACCAGGGCGAGGCCCAATCCCATGCCGGATTTCGCCTGGCGCACCGCCAGTGATCCCCGAAAGAAGGGCTCGAAGGCTTGCTTGCACTCAGCCTCAGGCATCCCTGGGCCGGAGTCTGCCACGGAAATCTTGACCATCCCGCCAGCCCGCTCGGTCAGCACCCTCACCTTCCCCTCGTCCGTGTACTTGACCGCGTTTGCAATCAGGTTCACGGATATCTGCCAGAGGCGACGCTGGCTTCCTAGGATGCTGAGCCCTCGCGCCCCCTCGCGCTCCAGATAGAGGCCTTTGGCCTCTACGTCAGTCTCAATTGACTCCAGCACTTCGTCGATCACAGAATCGACGCCCACCTGTTCCCAGAGGACCGCGCTTCTACCGGATTTGGCCTGCTGAAGCTCGACGACTTCGTTGAGCAGCTCCAGCATGTGGCTGCCGGACCTGTGGATGATGTCCACCCACTTGTGCTGTTCGACTGTCAAGTTCTCGGTCCGCCGGGTCCCCAGGAGCTGGGCGAAGCCGAGCACAGCGTTTAGAGGGTTCCGAAGTTCATGAGAGACGACGGACCAGAAGTTGACCAATTGCCGCTTCTGCTCATCCGCACGAACTCGCTCCTCGCGGTCGGTGGCGTCGGTGACTACCGCGATGGCCCTGAGCCCGTCCGGATAGCTGAGGGTGCTGAGCGATATGTCGACGGGGAACTCGGTGCCGTCTTTACGCCTCGCGCTCAGCCGCAGGCCCGAGTGAGGGTGGCGGACATGGGGCCGTTTGAGGAAGCCTTCAACCACCGGTCCGTGAATCTCCCTCGCGGTCACGGGGACCAGGTCATTCAGAGATCGTCCCACCAACTCGCTCAGCCTGTATCCGAAGAGCTTTGCCGCCTTCTCGTTCACGGCTGTGATCCGCTGATCCGAATCGATCATGACCAGCGCCCCAGGAATCCACGCAATCAGAGCCTCGAAGGCATCGACTGGCATCTCGACCGGATATAGGCTTAGGTCCGCCATTGCTTTACGTGCGAATTAACCACCAGAAGTCAAGCGTACTGCGATATCACTATATCTGTAAATAGCCGAGTCTATAACCGGACCCCCGTCGGCAAACTCAGAGGGCCCGACGGTGCACGGCGGAGTGCACGGATTGACCAGGGAGAACAATGGAGACGGAGAGTCGAAGGAGTGGCGCCGGACCAGCGCCACACATCATAAGGCGCCGAGTTTGCCGACGGGGCACGCATCTACCCCGGTAATCGGGACCGAGCGGGATTGTCACGCCTGCCCTGGGGAGGGGTGGGGGAGGTCATCGGCTGTGTTTCGCCATGGCGCTTCAGGATCGTGCAGAGTGTCCAGCACCATGGCCGCGAAGGCAACCGCCGCCCTAGCGGCGAAGTCTCCGTGGCGCTTCTTCAAGCCCTGGATTCGTCGATTGCTGCCGTGACCGGTGCCATAGCCATCGTTGCGCAGATCATTGATCCCAAGCGCGATCTGACTCAAGCCGGCCAACGTGCGCTTTATAGTGTCGGCCCCCTCGGCCGTGGGTGCGAGAACACCGGGGTGCAGAGCAAGTTCTGCAAGGGCTGACTTGCTTGACCAAGCTGGGTACCTTAGCGCCGCGATCGGGGCTCTTAGCTCGCTCGTTTAGAACGTACCTACAGGTGGCCTCGATTAGCTCTTTAGCTGCTCCCACAAGTTCCTCGGGCTCGGCGTCCAGCCTCTCCAGCCGGTCGAGGTGGAATCGAATACCGTCCTCGGTCGCGGGGACGCTGACCACAGCCAGAGGAGTCCGCCGAAGGGTGTAGCGGCCGGCCCCGTCGAGCTCGATCCCAGCCCGCTTAAGAGCCCGCAGCAGATCTGAGCGTGTCCCAGCGCCCTCGTCTAGGTCTTCGATAACCTCCTTGACCAACTCTAGGTACCGCTCGCACTGCCCGTAGGCGCTCCAGTCGATTCCCTCTTGGAACATCGAGACGGTAGTCCGCCTCTGGCCGCGCTCGGAGCCGGGCGCTCTATCGCCTGTCAAACTGGCGGGGGGCTTGAAGCCGAACGAGGCGAACTTGTCCTCAATCTCTCTGACCGTGTACGGACCCCACCCGCCCATGGCGTTCTGAAGAGCCACGTGGACGCCGGGGGGGATCAGATCAGACGGCATGGCCGATACATCCTCGGACAGCGACCCGAGTAAGCGCCCCGAGGATTGTGCCGAGTCCGACTGCTGGTACGGAGGAGAGGTCGGCCATCCCAGTAACGGCCGACCTCCACCGTGCGTAATTAACCGGACGAGGCGTAATTAACCGGATTCCCTCAGTTCAGGCCTTCGTGCGTAATTGTCCGGACGTGACACATCAGCTGCAGCCTGTGGTTGCCCCGCAGTTGAGGCACTTGTAACAGGCGCCGCTGCGGACGGTGATGGAGCCACACTCGGCGCAGCTGGGCGCGTCGGTGTTGACCACGAAAGTCAGTCGCTGACCCGGAGTCGAGCCCCCGTTCGAGGGGGTGGGACGGACGGCAGGGGTGGCGACCACATGCAGCTCGGCTACCTTGTCGCCCGGACCGTCCTCGCGGGTGATTATGCCCAGAGCGGCACGGCCCTCCTCGTCGAAGAATCTGCTTCCCAACCAGCGGAACACGTAGTCCAGGATCGACTTCGCGATCGGGATCTCAGGATTCTTGGTGAATCCGCTGGGTTCAAAGCGCATGTGGCTGAATTTGTTGACCATGACCTCGAGCGGTACCCCGTACTGGAGGGCGACGGAGGTCTGAGTCGCGAACGCGTCCATCAGGCCAGAGATGGTCGAGCCCTCCTTGGCCATGGTGATAAACACCTCGCCCGGCTTGCCATCCTCGTACATACCGACCGTGATATAGCCCTCGTGCCCCTGGATGTCGAACTTGTGTGTGAGCGCGCGCCGCTCATCGGGCAGGCGGTGGCGGGCCGGGCGGTCCCCCACCGGTGTCTCGGAGACCGCCTTGGCCTCCTTAAGTGAGGTGGACAGGGGCTGCGAACGCTTGCAGCCGTCGCGATAGATGGCGACGCACTTGAGGCCCAACTTCCAGGACTCGGCGTAGCTCTGAGCGATGTCGTCGACGCTGGCCTCGCTGGGCAGGTTTACGGTCTTGGACTGGGACCCGGAGATGAAGGGCTGGACCGCCGACATCATTCTGATGTGACCCATGGGCTGAATCGAACGCAGCCCGTTGATGGGTTTGAAGGCGCAGTCGAACACCGTCAGGTGCTCGTCCCGAAGGTGGGGCGCACCCTCGATGGTGTCCATCTCATCCACGTAGTCGACGATCTCCTTCACCTGCGCCTCGGGATAGCCGAGCTTGCGCAGGGCGGGAGGGACGGTGCCGTTGACGATCTTCAGCAGTCCGCCGCCGACCAGCTTCTTGTACTTGACGAGGGCCAGGTCGGGTTCGATCCCGGTCGTGTCGCAGTCCATCATCAGACCGATGGTCCCGGTCGGGGCGAGAACGGTCGCCTGCGCGTTGCGGTAACCGTGGAGCCGGCCCAGCCCGACCGCCTCGTCCCAGGCCTCCTGGGCCGCTCCCACGACCTCCTGGTCGGAGCCGCCGGGTGGGATGCGATAGGCGGCGGCGCGATGCTTTTCCATCACGCCAAGCATGGGCTCGCGGTTCTTTTCAAATTCGCCGAACGGTCCCTTGACCGCGGCCATCCGGGCCGACTGGGCGAATGCCCGGCCGGTCATGATCGCCGTCACCGCGCTGGCCATGCGCCGGCCATCGTCGGAGTCGTAGGCGTAACCCATCGACATGAGCAGGGCTCCCAGGTTGGCGTAGCCAAGTCCGAGCGGGCGCAGCAGCTCTGAGTTGTGCGCGATCGCGGGGGTGGGATAGGAGGCGTACGAGACCAGGATCTCCTGCGCGGTGAAGACCACGTCGACCGCGCGCCGGAACTTCTCGAGGTCGAAGTGCCCTTCCTTGTCCTGATATTTCATCAGGTTGAGCGAGGCCAGATTGCACGCGGTGTCATCAAGGAATACGAATTCGCTGCAGGGATTGGTGGCGTTGATGCGCCCCGTGTTAGGCACGCAGTTCCAGGCCTGGATGGTGGAGTCGAACTGCAATCCGGGATCTCCGCAGAGCCAGGCCGCCTCGGCTATCTCGCGCCACAGCTCCCGAGCCGGCATGGTGTCCACCGTGCGCCCGCCGACCACCGCCTTGGTCTCCCAGCTACCGTCGCCCTCGACCGCACGCATGAACTCGTCGCTCACCCGCACGGAATGATTGGCGTTCTGAAACTGGACCGAGTCATAGGCGCCACCGGGAACGTTGAAGCCGGCCTCGTAGCCGGCGTCGATCAGGGCCCAGGCCTTCTTCTCCTCAATCGCCTTGGAGCGAACAAAGTCGAGGATGTCGGGGTGGTCGGAGTTCAGGATCACCATCTTGGCCGCCCGCCGGGTGGTGCCACCGGACTTGATCGAGCCCGCAAAGCTGTCATAGCCGCGCATGAAGGAGACCGGTCCGGAGGCCGTCCCACCGCCGGCTAAGGACTCGCGCGAGGAGCGCAGCACCGAGAGGTTGGTGCCCGCACCGGAGCCGAACTTGAAGAGCATGCCCTCGGTCTTGGCCAGATCCAGGATTGACTCCATGGTGTCCTGGACCGCGTTGATGAAGCAGGCCGAGGCTTGCTGGGAGCGCCCCGGAACCCCGATGTTGAACCAGACCGGGCTGTTGAAGGAGGCGTGCTGGGTGGTAAGGAGCCAGCGCAGGTCCTCGGCCCAATTGTCGGCGTCGGTGGCCGAGGCGAAATAGTCGCCGTCGACGCCCCAGGCCCGGATGGTGTCCACCACACGATCGACCATCTGGCGCACCGAGCTTTCACGCTCGGGACCGCCGAGCTGGCCGCGAAAGTACTTCTGGGCGACGACGTTGATGGCGAGCTGAGACCACGACCGAGGAACCTCGACGTCGCGCTGCTCAAAGATCAGGTTGCCCTTCTCCCCGGTGATGGCCGCCGTTCGGCGTTCCCACTCGAGCAGGTCGTAGGCATGGCTTCCGGGCGGGGTGAAGTAGCGCTCAAAGCTCAGGCCCCCGGACCCCCTGGCCGGTGCCGGTCGTGCCTTGTGGGCACTCTCGCCGTCAGCTGCGATGTCGGCTGCGTTCCTGGCCATGTTCTTACCGAGAGCCTCCTTCTTCCTGCTTGTCTGAACCTTCTGATTCCGCGCCACGAAGATGGCTAGGGTCCTAGAGCACACCCGCCACGGATGCTCCAGGACCCCTGATCGGACGGGCCCCCACTCTATTCCCGCCCCGTTCCCATGTCAAGCCGTAGGCACAAGATGTTCGGTACATACCCATATACAGGCCCAACATGTGGGTGTATTCCCTGTGTACAACCGGTGCTCTTGGGGTGCGACGGCTGTGTCTAACGGCGCCTTCAGTCGACCGGCTCGACCAGGCTGAGCTCGGCCGCCGCGGGGGCAGAGTGCTCGACCAACTGAATCCCGTGGACGGAGGCGCGCACGCTGGCGACGGTCTGCTTGCCGTCGCTGTAGGTGTTCTCCAGCATCGTCATGGCCCGGCGCAGCTTGTTCTCCAGAGCTCCCTCCAGCCCGTCCAGCTGGCGCTCGATGTCGATCAGGTAGGCCTGCAGGTTGTCCATGTCGACGCTGCGCGAGAACTGAAGGTGAAGCTGATAGAGGGAGAGTAGATAGGGCATCGCCATGGAGAAACCGACCACAATCACGTGCCTGCGATGGGCCTCGGCGAAGGCCGCGCGACAGACGGCGTAGGCCCCGTCGGGAATGGCGGCGAGGGCAAAAGGGGTCGTGGTCTGGGGATCGATGTATTGGGAGACCTCGCGCACCCTCTTTTCGACCTCACGCTCAACGGTCGCCGCCAGCGCCGAGCGCCGGGCAGGGTCGAGGTCGGGCTCGGACAGGGACTGCAGGGCGCCGCCGGCGGTCCATTTGGAGTCTATGGGCAGCAGCTTGCCCCCGGGCAGGCGCAGGGCGAACTCCACCACCTTGCCCTTGACCCAGTGGTTGCGTTCCAGCATCTCGGGCGGTAGGTGCTGAAAGGCCTCCTCCAGGATGTTCTCTCCGGCCGCCCCCCGGGTCGAGCTGCCCGCGATCACCGCCTCCAGGCGGCGCAGGCTCTGCCGGGCGTCATCCTCGATCTGCTGGCGGGCCACGACGCTCTGCCGCATCCCCTCCAGGAGCTCCTGGGTGCGCCCCAGCTGGCCCCGCAGCTCGGCCCCGAGCTGGCCCTGGTTCTGACCACCCAGGGCGAGCTGGGCGCGCAATTCGGCCAGTTCGGAGGACTGGGTGTCGGAGCGCCGGCTGAGCGCTTGGAGCAGCATCGCCATGCCCCCGGCCAGCAGCAGGAGCACGAACAGGAGCAGGGCGAACAACAGTTCGAAGGCCACGTTGGCCGCAGTGTAGCGCGGGCGGTCAGGATGGGCAAGGTCAGCCCGGTGATTACCATGGGGGGCGTGGAGGAGTTGGTTCCGGTGACCGCGGTGCCCGATCGAATCCCGCTCGAAGAGGTCTATATGCGCATGGCCGAGGAGCTGGCCAAGCGCAGCACGTGCGACCGCAACCAGGTGGGCACGGTGATCACGAGTTCGGACCTGACCCAGGTTCTGGGGATCGGTTACAACGGCAACGCGCGGGGACTGCCGAACAGCTGTGACGGACCCGAGCCCGGTCGATGCGGTTGCATCCATTCCGAGGCCAATGCCCTGATCAAGGCCGGCGCCCAGACCCCAGGTAAGTTGGTCTTCGTGACCGTCTCACCCTGCGTCATGTGCGCCAAGATGATCGTCAACTCCAACGTGCTGAGGGTGCACTACCGCCGGCCCTACCGCGATGACTCCGGGCTCCAAGTCCTCCGCCAAGGGGGCGTGGAGGCGGTGCATTACCAGCTCTGGCAGGACCTGTGGCGTTGAGCATTCGGGGGGGAGACGGATGGATCTAAACCTAGCCGGAAGACGCGCCCTGGTCAGCGCGGGTACCCGCGGAATCGGGCTCGCGATCGCGCGTGCGCTGGCCCAAGAGGGCGCGGATGTGGCCGTCGTGGCGCGTACGGCGGAGGTGGTGGCGAGCGTAGCCGAGTCGATCGGAGGGCGCGGTATCGTGGCCGATCTGACCACGGACGAGGGCTGCCGGCGAGCCCACGCCGAAGCTGCGCAGTCGGGCCCGGTGGAGATCCTGGTCAACTGTCTGGGGCTTCGGGCCGGGCGCACCTGGGAGGACACCGCGGTGCTCGAGCTGGACCTGGCCCTGGCCGGCAACCTGTATCCCGCCGCCCGCCTGAGCGCGCTCTGTCTGCCCGCCATGCGGGCGCAGGGCTGGGGAAGAATCGTGGTGGTTTCCTCGGTTTACGGGCGCGAGGCGGGGGGGCCCCCAGCCTACAACGTGGCCAAGGCGGCCGAGATCAGCATGGTCACCTCGCTGGCCCGGGAGGTCGCCGCCTCGGGGGTGACGGTGAACGCCGTCGCCCCGGGCTCCATCATCTTTCCCGGAGGGACCTGGCAGCTGCGCCAGGACGCGGATCCAGAGGCCATGGCCAGATTCGTCGAGCGCGAGATTCCGATCGGACGTTTCGGGCGTCCCGAGGAGGTGGCGAGCGTGGTGACTTTTCTTTGCTCCGCCGCCGCGAGCCTGGTCACGGGAGCCTGCTGGACAGTGGACGGCGGGCAATCGCGGAGCAATATCTAAGACCAGCGCGCGGCGCGGGTCGTGTCAGCGACCGGCGCTCAGGGCATGGGCTCCAAGGAGGCCGGCGTAGTAGAGCAGGCTCGGGTACAGGCCCACCGCCAGCGCCACCAGCGCTGCGGCCCCGACCAGGATCTGGAGCGGGCCCACCGCGATCCTCTGCGGATCCCCGACCGGCGTCCAGACGTGGACCAGCACGCGCAGGTAGTAGACCACCGATACCACGCTCGTGAGCACGCCCAGGATGACCAGCCACGTCCATCCCCCGCTGACCGCGGGACTGAAGAGGAAGAACTTGCCGATGAACCCGACCAGGGGCGGGAACCCGGCCAGGGCGAGCATGAAGACCGACATAGCCAGGGCGAGGAGCGGACTTCGGCTACCCAGACCGTCGAGATCTGAGAGTTGGACCCGCTCCCCGTCGGGCGCGGTGAGCTCGATCAGCACGGCGAAGGCGCCGAAGTTCATGAACAGATAGGCGAAGAGGTAGAACAGCACGCCACCGATGCCGGCGGCGCCACCGGCCACGACACCGACCAGGAGATATCCCGCCTGGGCCACGCTGGAGTAGGCGAGCAGGCGCTTGACGTTGGTCTGGGCGATGGCGGCGACGTTGCCCACGACCATGCTCGCGGCGGCGATCAGAGCCAGGGCCAGGGTCCACTCCGAACCGAGATGGACGAGCCCGCCCTGCAGGACTCGGAGCACCATGGCAAACCCCGCCGCCTTGGTGCCGACGGACATGAACGCGGTCACCGGCAGCGGCGCGCCGTCGTAGACGTCAGGGGTCCACTGGTGAAAGGGGACGCCGGAAATCTTGAAGGCGAAGCCGACCGTCATCAGCAGTACCCCCAACACCACGAGCGGGTTGGTGAGCGAGCCCGAGGCGAGTTGGGAGGAGATGGCTGAGATCTGGGTGGTCCCGGTGGCGCCATACACCAGCGCCATCCCGTAGAGCACGAAGGCGCTGGCGAAACCACCCACGAGCAGGTACTTGACCGCCGCCTCCTGCGAGCGCGTGTCCCGGCGCAGGAACCCGCAGAGGACGTAGAGGGCGACGCTGAAGGTCTCGAGCGCGACGAACACGGTGACGAGGGAGGTGGACGCGGCCAGGGCCATCATGCCCACCAGGGCGGCGAGGACGAGCACTACGAACTCGGGCTCGGCGAGGTCGCGGCGCCGGGCGTAGACGTGGCCGACGGCGAGGGTGCAGAGCCCGAGCAGACTGAGTAGCACCTCAAAGTAGAGCGCGAAGTCGTCGCCGCTGACGAATCCGCTGTAGGCGGAGTGCCCACCCCCCTGGGCGATCCGGATCCAGGCCGCGACCAGTGCTGTTACCAGAGCCAGCGCCGAGACCAGTGCGACCACGGAGCCGCTCAGGCGGCGCGGGAGGATCAGGTCCAGCACCACGGCCAGGAGCAGTGCGACCGTGACGATGGCGATCGATGCGATCTGAGAGAGGTCGCCGGCGGCCTGAGACCAGGAGTAGGAGACAGTGGGAAGGGCGGCCAGCAGCGTCATCGCCAGGGCACCGGCAGCGCGTATCCCAACGCGCCCATGACGTGGGTCAGAAGGTAGGGGTAGAGCCCGAGCAGGAACATCAAGAGCACCAGAGGGGCGATGACGGCCAGCTCGCGGGCGAGGATGTCGTCACGCCGAACGGGTGCCGGCTCAGCCGTCGTCTGGCCCGCTCCAGCGTACATGAGGCCCTGAAACAGTCGGAGCATGTAGACCGGGGCCAGAACCAAGCCGATGCAGGCGACGACGGCGAGCCAGGGCGAATACTGCCAGGCCCCGAGCATGGTGGTGAACTCGCCCACGAAGCTGTTCAGCCCCGGCAATCCGAGCGCGGCCATGGTCACGATGAGCCAGATCGCGGCCAGCACCGGCATCCGGGGCGCCAGGTCCTTCAGGATCGAGCGATCCTGGGTCCCGGTCCGGGCGGCGACCCAGGCCACGAGCAGGAAGAGGGCGGGCACGATCAACCCGTGATTCACCATCTGCAGCACGGCGCCCTCGGCGCCCTGCTGATTGAAGGCGAAGATACCCAGCACGATGAAGCCCATGTGGCTGACCGACGACCAAGCCACCAGCGACTTCATGTCCCTTTGGGTGATCGCCATCAGGGCTCCCCAGCCGATCCCGATCACGGCCAGCACGGGGACAACCGCGTTCCAGGTCCAAAGACCGTCGGGGTGAGGAAAGAGCGGGATCAGGATCCGGAGCATGGCGTAGGCGCCGGTCTTGCCCATGACTCCGGCGAAGGTGACGAGCATGGGTGCGGGGGCTGCGGCATAGGCGTCGGGCAGCCAGCTGTGGAAGGGGAAGAGCGGGGTCTTGATCGCGAATGCGATCGCGAAGAGGAAGAAGAGGCCGAACTGAAGCGCAGG
>Ga0307374_10001175_pt1 | contig 49237 bp, 49 predicted proteins | sample OX3MG_FD_202532 | JGI IMG/M metagenome (GOLD analysis project Ga0307374, IMG submission 202532) | Soil microbial communities from Risofladan, Vaasa, Finland - OX-3 | ecosystem: Environmental > Terrestrial > Soil > Coastal area > Acid sulfate soil | place: Finland: Risofladan, Vaasa | collected...
ATCGTAGTTTTGTGCCGCAGCCCGTTTTGTGGCCTTGGATGCAAACAGCCCCGTCACTGCAGGCGGTCCACGTTCTGAAGGGCACATAATTCTTACAGCGAGCTGAGCCATTTCATGAGTTCCTCGTCTTTACGCCATCCATTGTTGGGGCGGAGTGCTTCCGAAGTATCTATGGGAGGGAAGCAGGCTGCAACGACCGCTTGCTTTGTCCGCAGAGTAATTTCGGCGTAGCGGTTGGTTGTATCGAGGCTGACGTGCCCGAGCCATGCCCGGATGACATTGACCTCCACGCCCTGTTCCAGTAGACCGACCGCAGTGGAGTGTCTCATCACATGAGGAGATATGCCGGGACACTTCTTATCCGGAAAATGGCAGCGCAAGCCGGAGGTATGGCGCTTCACGATCTTGTAGATGCCGAATCGCGTCAGTGGCTTTCGCTGGCGTGATATGAACAGCGGGCCGGACTGGTCTCCATGGCTGCCTCCTATCAGTCCCTTCAACAGTTCGGCAGTCTCCGGCCACAGCGGGCAACTGCGCCATTTGTCTCCCTTTCCGTGCAACCGCACGCGCAGTGGACCATCGAGGTCGATATCGGCGACACTCAGGTCTGCAACCTCCTGCACCCTGGCTCCAGTGTTATAGAGGACCATGAAGAGAGCTCGATCACGAAGCGCCATCACACCCTGTTTGGGCAGAGTATGAAAGAGATCCTCGATTTCATCGCGCTCCAGATAGTGGGTTTGCGGAGGCGGAGTGCGCTTTGACGGGATCGCTTCCACACGCTCGGCTTCAGCCAGCATCTCCGGATGATGAACAGCAAGATACCGGTAGAAGGTATGTAGGGCAGCAAGTCTCTGATTTCTTGTACTCACATGGTTCTTGCGCGTGGTCTCGATCATGCGCAGGAAGTCCAGGACTCGTTCCGAGGACAGGTCTTCAAGGATCAACCGTGTAATCGGTCGCCTGCGCGTGGTCGCGACATGAATGAGGAAGAGCTTCAGCGTGTCCCGATAGCTTCGAATAGAGCCGGGCCTGAGCCCCTTCTGGATCTTCAGGTAATCCTCGAAAAACGCGAAGATCGTCTGACCAACACTGCTCATTGCCAACCTCCTTTCGGCGCCATGACCTGGAAGCGCTGAGCGGCTTCATGCAGCAAGTCCTCGGTGATGGTCAGATACACGGCTGTCGAATTGGGATCGACATGACCAAGAAAAGTGGCGAGGTGGATCAGTCGGCAGTTTGGATCGACACCCTCACGGTACCAGCGCAGCAACGTAGCCACAGCAAATGCGTGCCGTAGATCATGCACCCTGGGCGACGATACTCCCGGTGGAATATGAAGATTCAGTCTGGGCACGAGGAGGTGGAACGTTTGGCTGATTGTTCCTTCGTGGATGCATCCTCTTTTGGTGAAGGAGAACAGAGGCATGTCAGGGCCCTTGGTACTACCATGACATTCCTCGATGTAGCGTTTGAGGCGTTCCGCCAGTTTGGGCCCCATCGGCACGATTCGACTTTTGGTGAACTTCGTGTCGCGGATGAACAGTGTGTCGCAGGTGAGATCGGCGTCGCCTATTTTAAGTCGGGCGACTTCGCCAACGCGCATGCCGAGCCCGTAAAGAAGAGCGAATACCGTCTCGTATACCAGGCCTCGCAGTGGTGCCCGGGGTTTGTCAGGTAGGCCGCGCGCTATCGCGAGCAAGCGTTTGGCATCGCGAAGATCAAATAGATAAGGTATCCGGTTCCCTGTATTACGGCGTGGTCTTGCGGTTACGGGATTCTGTCGGATCCATTGCTGCATGATTGCGAAGGCGAAGAAGCGATGCAGCACACCGAGCAGGTGGTTATAGCTGCGTGGTCTGGTCCGGGGTCTGGATTGCAAGAAAGCGTCGATCGTGGCGCTGTCGATGGCTTGCCAGTCGGCGACGTTATGTTTGCAGAGGTAGTCGTCGAAGAGGCGCAACGCGGCGGCTTCGGTCCGGTACTTGCGGTTCAGCGCCTGTTTGAACTGCAGAAATCGACTGAGAGGATCTGCCAGTGAACTCCGGAAGTCTGGGAGATTCATAGCGCCTCCCCGTCACCCATGGCCACCTCTCGCAGAGAGGCGATGGCAACTTTGGTATAGATCTGGGTGGATTGCGAGGAACGATGTCCCACGTAATCGCCGATTGTTTTCAACGGAAACTCGGCATCAATGAGGCGTTGTACGCAAGTGTGGCGGAGAGTATGGGCGCCTGGTCGACGCACCTGGATACCAGCGCCATGAAGATAATGCGCAACGCTGGACGACACAGCCGCGGCGCGGATCGGGACACGCGGAGCCAGAACTCGAAAAAACAGATGACGGTCCGCCGTCTCTGGACGACCGCGTTTGATGTATTCGATTAGCGCTTCGCCCACAACGCTGGCCAGAGGATAAGCCGTCGCATGCCCAGCCTTGCGTTCTGGGACCTGCAGCCGTTCGTGCTTCCAGTCGACATCGTCCAGCGTGAGCCTCGCCACCTCGTGGGCGCGAAGTCCATAGGTCACTAAAAGAAGCAGGATGGCGTAGTCGCGCCGCCCACGAGTCGTTCTTCGATCAACCACGTCCAGAAGCCGTCGCACTTCATCCCAGGTGATGGAACGTGGCACATTGGCCAAACGATAGATCTGCGGCATTTCCACCGCCCTGCTGAGATCTTGAGTTGTGATTCGTTCACGATGACAGAACCGCAGAAACACCCGCAATCGGCCGCAGAGATCTCGGCATCCACTGGGTGACATCTGCGGCGCCTGGTCGACAACGAAGGATGCAAGAAGCGGCGGCGACAGTTCACTGAGAGCAGTTGCTTTGATCCTATTCAGATACTTAGCAAACCGATTCAGATCGTGATGGTACAAGTAGATCGTGCTCTCTTGAAGTCCGCGTTCTCCTCGCAAATGCTCAACAAACCCTGGAACTGAGTCTATGAACGGAAATGGATGAGGGTGGCGAGTTTTTGTAACGCGCCCATCAATGGCTAGTCGTAGCATCTGACGCACCGGATTCCCCGCATCGCCTTCCAGCTTTTGCAGAGATGCAGTAGTGCTCTTGCTTGTCCCGTGTCGAGAAACCCAAAAAGAAACGAACGTCTCAACGCAGGAAGAAGCAGAAACGAGATCCACGCACCCACGCTGTTGCGCAAAATCAGCGAAGTGACAAAGAATTGGAACCCTGCGAAAGAAGTTGCGTGGATGGTAGCCCTGAGCTTCCATCCAACCTACATACTGTTCAATCTGGGGAGCCATCCAACTGGCTCGAATCCTGTCGATGGTCGAGGGCCTTACAAAATAGTGTTCCAGCATGACAACCTCACATCGGAAATGTCCGATGGAGAATAATCATGCGCCCAGATGAAAGGTTATGTGCCCTTCAGAACGTGGACCGCTTGCAGTGACGGGGCTGTTTGCATCCAAGGCCACAAAACGGGCTGCGGCACAAAACTACGATTTTGTTACCGGGAACAAAATCGTAGCGAAGCTTGCGGAACACTCCACCGAAATAGTGGAACGCCAGCTCGTGAGCTTCGAGGAATGCCTGCTGTGTGGCCCGCAGATATGCTCGATGGTAGGCCGCGCCGCTGGCCATCGAACGCATCGAGAACACCTGCAGCTTGATCCGCTCGCCATCCAGATCGGCGTAGGCTTCATACCAGTCGATCTGGACCTCGACGCCAAACTCGTAACTCTGCGGCACGAATGTCTCACGGCGGCCGAAGCCCAGTTCCTGCTTGCGCCGTTCAACGTACTGGCGGACCGTCCGCTCAGCCGCCGTGCATCCGGGCACTTCCAGGCGAATCCGTTCCCAGATGCGCTTGGCCGTGTGCCGCTGCTTGCGCGGCGCCTTGCGATCGGCTACCAGCACTGCGTCGATGAACGCCGCCGCCGCCGCCGCAATCTTCAGATGAGGCCGCTCGGTCTTCTTCCGCCGCGTCGGCAATGCGCTCCGAACTGCCTCTCGAACCATCCGTCGATGCACGCCCAGCTTCCGCGCCACGCCGATGATCGATCCCGCCCCAAACTCATACTCCCGGCGAATCTGCTCGTAAAGCTCCACCTTGGCTCTCCAGTCCAACTCCCGCCCCCGTCCTAAGCTCGCGCTCAGTCCAGACTAGGAGTTCGCTCTGTCCAAGGGGTGGGCCAAAACAAACCGCCGAAGTGGGCCACTTCATAATGCCGGAATCAAATAGTCGAAACGCTGCGACTTTATCATTTTTCAGTGCTATCGCCGATGCATCAATGCTTATCTCTTTGAGTTCAAGACCAAGAGCCTCGATCCATCGTCAATCATCGATCAATTGAAATCAGGCGAACACTGGTGCGCTAGTTTACGAAAAGTTGTGAACCAGTACACCGGCGATGATCGCAACATTCGAATCCGCAAATTCGTGCTGACAGAAAATGAGAATCCGGCTGCATATCTTGATGCGGCAGGCAGATATCTGGCTCGGGACCCGTCCATTCGGCACTATCATTATGACCAGCTCAGCGGGCTCACGCTCGACACGCTGGAAAACACGTCTGTAAGAACGGTGTAGAGGGAGCATGACAGGCCACACTGAAACCAACTTCGAGAGCGCCATCGAGTATGGTCTCATCACTCATGATCGCTACTACAAGGGTGATCCTGCTGCCTTCGATCCGGCTACAGCACTTTTTCCCTCGGATGTGATCGGCTTCATCCGCGCTAGTCAGTCCGCGCGCTGGGATCAGCTAGAAGCGATGCTGAAGGACCGCACCGCAGCCACGATCATTGAGGGCCTGAGCAAGGAACTGGTGAGCAAGGGGACTCTCGGTGTGTTGCGCCATGGCTTCAAGTGTTATGGCAAAGAACTCCGCCTTGCTTATTTTCAGCCAAATTCCAGCATGAACCAGGAAAGCGCCGCGCGGTATGCCGATAATCGGCTGACGATCACACGACAGGTGAGCTTCACATCTAATGTGCTCAAGAAGCCCGACGGCATGCCCCGCAAGTGCATCATTGACGTGGTGCTGAGCGTGAATGGTCTGCCCGTGGTCACCGCGGAATTAAAGAACCCGCTCACCGGGCAGCGCGCCGAGGACGCGTGCAAGCAATACGTGAACGATCGGGACGGGCGCGATCCGTTATTCCGATTCAAGGAGCGCGCGCTGGTTCATTTCGCCGTCGATCCTGATGAGGCGTGGATGGCGACCGAACTGAAGGGCACAGAGACCGTCTTTCTGCCTTTCAATCGCGGACATAACCTCGGCGCAGGCAATCCACCCGTGGAGGGCAATTGGAAGACGCACTACCTTTGGGACGAAGTGCTGTGCGCCGACAGCCTGTTGGACATTCTCCAACGCTTCATGCATTTGGAAGTCACGGAACGCACTGTGGATACTCCGGCCGGCAAACGCATCGTGCGGCGCGAGGCGATGATCTTTCCGCGTTATCACCAGCTCGATTCCGTGCGGAAGCTCGTTGCCCACGCGCGGGTGCACGGGCCGGGGCGCAATTACCTGATTCAGCACTCGGCCGGCTCGGGCAAATCGAATAGCATTGCATGGCTCGCGCATCGGCTGGCGGGTCTGCATGACGCTGCCGACGCCAAGGTATTCGATTCTGTCATCGTCATCACCGACCGGCGTGTGCTTGACCAGCAGTTGCAGAACACCGTTTACCAGTTTGAACACAAAACTGGTGTGGTCGAGAAGATCGAGGAGAATACCCAGCAGCTTGCCAAGGCGCTAGCCGGCGGGACGCCGATCATCATCTCAACAATTCAGAAGTTCCCCTTCATAAGCCAGGCGATCCGCACGCTTGAGAAGAAGGGCGAAGACGTTGCGCTTAACACTGCGGGCAAGCGTTTCGCCGTGATAGTGGACGAAGCACATAGTTCGCAATCCGGCGAGACCGTCGCGGCGCTCAAGGGCATTCTGAACAAGGACGGCATTGCCGACGCCATCGCCGCGCAGCTCAGCGAAGAGGAAGACGAGGAACTAACTGAAGAGGCGAAGGCGGCCATCCTGAAAGAGATGATGAGCCGGGCGCGCCAGCCAAATCTCAGCTTCTTCGCCTTCACCGCCACGCCGAAGTTCAAGACCAAGGCTGTGTTCGATGAGCCAGGGCCCTCAGGCGCCTCACCGTTCCATCTTTATTCGATGCGGCAGGCGATCGATGAAGGATTTATCCTTGACGTCCTTCAGAACTACACGACCTATAAGCGCTTTTTCGGCTTGATCAAGCAGATCGAGAATGATCCTGAGGTGCCGAAAAAGGCGGCAGCAAAGGCACTCGGTCAATTCCTGGAGTTACACCCCGTCAACATCGAACAAGTGGTGCAGGTGATCATCGAGCATTTCCGGCTCAAGGTGATGCACGAGTTGGGTGGGCGGGCCAAGGCCATGGTCGTTACTGCCTCACGTCTCTCCGCCGTCAAGTACAAGCAGGCGTTTGACAATTACATCAAAGGCAAGGGCTACACCGGGATCCGCGCGTTGGTCGCATTCTCCGGCACCGTCTTGGATCCAGACCAGCCGGGGTCTACGTTTACCGAAGTAGGTATGAACAACGGTTTGTCGGAACGCGAGCTCCCCGAGCGTTTCTCCGGGGAGGAGTACCGCGTGCTCATTGTCGCCGAGAAATATCAGACTGGGTTTGATCAGCCCTTGTTGCAATCCATGTATGTTGTGAAGAGGTTGGCAGGGGTGCAGGCAGTGCAGACTCTCTCGCGCCTCAACCGCATGGCCCCCGGCAAGACACGCACCTTTGTCCTCGATTTCCGTAACGAGGAGGACGACATCTTCAAGTCGTTCAAGCCTTATTACGAAGCGACTCCTGTTGGCGAAAACGTCGATCCGCAGAAGCTGAATGAGCTTCACCACAAGCTTCTACAGCCCGCCATTTTTACTCCGCAAGACGTAACGGAATTCGCCGCCGTCTGGTTCAAAGCCCGCCGTGACCCGAGCGGAAATGATCACAGGCTGATGAATGCCGTCCTAGATCGTTGCGTCGCCCGATTTAAAGAGCGTGAGGAGACTATCCGGGAGGAGTTCCGGGGGCTGCTCGTAACGTTCCGCAACCTGTACGGTTTCCTGTCCCAAATACTTCCGTATTTCGACGAGGAATTGGAGCGCCTTTACGCTTTCGTGCGCAATCTGATATCGAAGCTGCCGCTACCCGGCGACGGCGCCAAATTCACACTCGACGATGACGTAGCCCTCAAGTTCTTCCGTCTGCAACAGGTGAGCGATGGCACAATCGACCTTTCGCAAGGCGAGGCAGACCCGCTCAAGGGACCAACCGACGTAGGCACCGGAGCGCAAACTGATAAAGAAGTCCCGCTTTCCACGCTTGTCGACCAGCTCAACGAACGGTTTGGCACTGATTTCACCGAAGCCGATCAACTCTTTTTCGATCAGGTGCGCGCCACGGCCGAGCGCGACGAGAAGATTGTCGAGGCAGCGATGGCGAACAGCCTTGGCAACTTTTCAGACTACTTTGGCCGGGTTCTCGACGACTTGTTTATCCAACGCATGGAAGGCAACGACGAGATCTTCCGGCGAGTAATGAGCGACAAGCAGTTTCGTTTGCTTGCGCAAGATCATCTCGCTCGAGAGGTATTCGAACGAATTCATCAGAGTGGACCCACCGAGGCATCGGACGGTGACGCGTGATTTCTCGACTCCGGGGCGGCTGAATTCGCGTTTGGCTGCAATGCGTTCTCATGGCTGATCGCCATCTGGCAACTTCCAGCCTCTGAGAATTGAATGTTTTCAGAAGCCAACAATGGCGTCACCGGGATCATCTACCCACGCTGGCGGGTCGACTTACCTCCTGAAGAAGCGGCACATGGTTGGCACACTTGGCCGCTTCTTCCGGTTGGTTTTTATTGGTGAATCAGGAAAGGGACACTGACGGGGGTTCAGCACCTGCAGTTTCCCTGAAGGCCCGCGGGTTGGCCGAGGGGTGCTATCGGTCCCGCGACTCAACGACCTGTCATCCCGATCTCATGCCCCCTCCATTGGAACCACCTGTCCGAACGGCGCCTGCCGATTCTCCGTCGAAGCCCAGATCACCGGATACGGCGGTGCTTCGCTCGGAAACGTTCCACACAGGTCCGTGAGGAACACCAGCGTCTGCGGAACCACTCCATGCTCCTTGAGCCAGCCAAAGCAGGGCCGAAAATCCGTTCCTCCACCGCCTACTGGAGAAAGTGAAATTGGCTGTCCGGCCTGATACGTGTCGACCTTATGAACCTCGGCGTCGAAGTAGAGGACATGGACCAGTCGTGGCCTTTGTCCAGCTAATATGGACCGAATCTCCGCCTCGAAGAGGCCCAGCTGGCGGGCGCTGACCGAACCTGAACAGTCAACTGCGATGGCAATTTCGCCGACGCCTTCCGATGTGATGCCAGGCAAATACAGCCCCGCCCAGACATGCCGTCGATTGGGAGGCATCCAGCTGTAATCGGCCGGAATGGTCTCGGACCACGCCCGCCGCAGCAGCTCGCGCCAGTCGACCCGGGCAGCCTGCGCCGACTCAAGAGTCCGGACAGCGCCGGCTGGCATCTTGCCCGCCAGTTTGGCGACGCTCTCGGCCTGCTCGACGGCAATCTGCCATTCCCGCGCCTGCTCGGCCACGGTCTTCCCTTCACCGCCTTCGGGTTCCGGCGCATCGAGCACCTGCCCTACTCCTCCGGGAGTCGACGGCGCGGTCGGGTCGCCATCCGCGTCGGGGTCCTCGGAGTCTTGAGCTTCCTCCTCGGGTGGCGCGCCGCCTGATGGCTCATTCTGATTCCCGGGATTCCCGTCCGGAGAATCCTGATTCTCCTCCTCCTCGATGAGGGTATAGATGCGTTCCGCGCTCATGCCCGCAAAGCGCCGGTCGAGGAGAACGTCCTTGGGCAAAACCAGCCCGGCATCGACGAGCATGGGGTTGACGGCATAGTCGCAGGCCATGTTCCACCGCTTCGGGTCGCGCTTGCCGCGGCGGGTGTGGTGCTGAAGCGCCGGGTGCATGACCTCATGGGCGAGAACACCGGCCAGCTCCACTGCGTTCAAAGTTTCGACAAAGCCCGGATTGTAAAAGAGGGACACGCCATCGGTCGCCATGGTCGCAATCGAGTTGCGTGGACGGGCTCCCAGACGAAACAACAGCGTGCCAAAGAAGGGGTGATCGAGTAGAAGCGCAGTCCGGGCCTTCTGGATCCGGACCACGCTCGAAACTTGATGGCTCATGCCGCAGGTACCTCCAAGTAGGCCGACATGCGTGTGAAGATGTCCTCGGCATTGGGCGCTGCGTCAGGAACTTGGCTGATTGAGCTTTGTTCCCGATCGCGCAATACCGCATCCATCTTGGTCAGGATCTCGGCGGCATCGCTCGCGGTTGCCACGCGCAGGATCTCGTTCTTTTTGAGATCATGAGCGGTAAAGCTGCAAAGCCGGTCCTTGATCTCCGCGGCGAAACGGTTCAACTCCTCATCCTGATTGACATTCATGCGCGGCAGCAGGTCGACCAGGTCGAAGACATTGGTTACGAGCGTTGCGTGGAACCGCGACTCCGGCTCATTCAACCGGTCGACCATGTGCGTGACCACCGATTTCAGTCGAATCCAGAGGTCTTCGGTCCCCCGCTGGAGCGACTGGCGCACGCTCTCGTCGATTTCCCGCGCAACCCGCGCCTGCTCTTCCTCAGACAAAGTCACACGGAAGTCCTCTCCACTGGGGATGGGCAGGACTTCGAGCTTGACCCCGAACTTGTTGCGGAGCTTCTCGGCCGAAGGATAGTCCTCCTCCCGGAACAGGCCATTCAACTCCGGCCTCACCTGCTCGATGTAGCTCGGATAGATGGCCAGGAACTCCTCCACTTGCTCGGCGAACGCTTGTTCGAACTCCCGCATTTTGGTGGTCAGCTCGAAGTAGAAGTGCGCTGGCAGCAGACGATAGCCTTCATCGGACCAGGGCAGCGTGATCTTGTAGAAGTACTGGCGGATCTGCCCGGAGAGAACCCGCAGCGCTTCGAGCTTCTCCGCATCGCGAAGTAGTTGTTTGTTGTAGCGGCCGGCACTTTCATGGGCTCCGTGCTGACGGGCCACATCGCGGCTGACGCCTTTGTCGTGTTTGACCGCGGTCCAGATACTGATGTGGATCGCGGCCAGCATGGCGCGTTCGGTAATCATTGCAAAACCTCCCGTTATGTGGTGAGCAACATAACGGGAGTTATGTTGCGTTTGAAATTATGTTGAGTAGAAGGCGACCACAAGCTCTCCTATTGGTCTGGTGGCATTTTGCTCGCAACATAACTGAACTCGATACTTGGAGAATCACCTCTTCAAAGGAGATTCACCATGTTCGAGAGAATTCTGTTCCGTCGATCTGATCTCAGTCGCCACCGCAACGGCCCATATGCAAAAGAACGAGAACGCTATCTGACGTTGCTGATGGAAGAAGGCCGCGCCCTGCCAACCTTGAGACAAATTGCAAATCTGCTCTACCATATGGCAGAGCGACTTCCGCTCAGTCTCCCAGCAGTCACGCCTACCCACATTGAAGCTGCCGCCAGACAGTGGAGTACCGCGCTTGTTTGCTGCCGTAGCAGTCGGCGTCGCATGGAAACAAAGTTTGTATTTCATGCGACAAACTGGCTGCGCATGTTGGGACGTTTACGGAAACCGGTGTCCCAACTTCCGTTCACCACTGAGCAGGATGCGTTCCTTCATTTCGAACAACAAGAGCGCGGTCTAGCAGATGCTTCCTTGATAACGCATAAGAGACACTTGCGCCCATTCCTTAACTGGGCGGCAGACCACGTAAAGACGCTGCGCATGATAACTCCCGAGGATATATCTCGTTACTTTGCCTGGCAGGCCGCGCAACGACGATGGAAGCGCACCACCATTTCTAATCATGTCAAGGCACTGCGCAACTTCTTTCGCTTTGCTCAATCGATGAACTGGTGTGTTTCGGGCCTTGCCAACACCATCGATGCGCCTCGTATTTATAAATTCGAACGGTTACCACGAGGACCGCTGTGGAGTGATGTGCAGCGTCTTCTAGTGGCATCTTCCGGTGACGCTCCGAGCGATATTCGCGATCACGCCATGCTATTGCTGCTGGCAGTTTATGGGTTTCGTAGCAGTGAAGTGCGCCATCTCTGTCTGGACGACATTGACTGGGAACAGGAAGTGATGCATGTTCGCTGTACTAAGCAGAGCAAAACTCAACATTGTCCTTTGCTCCGCAACGTGGGAGATGCAATCCTGCGGTATCTTCGCGAAGTGCGTCCACGATGTTCGTATCGCGAGGTGTTCGTCACACGAATTCAGCCGTTTCGACCGTTAACGGCAACCTGTCTCGGAACAATGGTACGTAATCGTTTATTCCAGCTGGGTCTCACACTACCATGCTATGGGCCCCACGCTCTTCGGCATTCCTGCGCCACCCATCTGTTGGCGGAAAGATTCACGCTCAAGGATATTGCCGACCATCTCGGCCACATCACCTTGGAATCTACACAGATATATGCCAAGACCAACCTGGCCGCGTTGCAAGAAGTTGGTCAGTTCGATCTGAGTGGTCTGGTTGCCCATGCCGAGCACAGCGCTCATCTTGTCACACCGATCTATCCCAGAGGCAGCATGGAAGCGCTTCAGGCCGTCGCTGCGATCAACCTTGGAGGCCTACTATGACACTGTCACAGGCCGTTGAGACCTATATTGCCTATAAGCGTTCTCTCGGAAAGGACTTCAAATCAAAGGCTGCCAACCTGCGTGCCTTTGTGAAGAGCGTGGGCGACGGCGATATAGGGCGAGTAAACCCGTGTTCTGTTCGACGCTTCCTGGATGGCAGCGGCCCAGTGACCGCTACCTGGTTTTACAAGTATCAGACTCTGGCAACGTTCTACCGTTATGCACAGGCCCATCATTACGTTCAAAACATCCCTCTTCCGCGCAGCAAGCCACAATCACCAGAGAAGTTTCAACCCTACATCTACACCAACGACGATATACGCAAGCTCATTGATGCTGCCGACTCGCGACATCGATATACGTGGCTTCTCGCACCCAATACCATCCGTACGCTCTTGTTGTTACTTTATGGAACCGGCCTCCGGATCAGTGAAGCGTCGCGGTTGAATATTGAAGATTTTGATCGCAGTTCAGGAGTGCTCACTATTCGCGAGACCAAGTTCTTTAAGAGCCGCCTCGTTCCCGTTGGACCTGACTTGCGGCGCGTCTTAGAAGCCTATGTCGATCAGCAGTGGCCATCGGTCCATCACACAGAGAACACACCACTACTGGGAACAGTAAAGCTTCAGAGGATCACTCGCAATACTGCCGAAGAGGTCTTCAAGAAGTTGCGCGAAGAAGCCGGAGTCCATCGTTCCAGGGAGGCGAGATACCAGCCGCGGCTTCATGATTTTCGTCACAGCTTTGCCCTGGTACGGATCGTTACGTGGTATCGAGAAGGCAAGAACGTACAGCGTTTACTGCCCCACCTCACGACCTACCTTGGACATGGCAGTATTCAGGACACTGCGCACTACTTGACGATGGCAACAGAACTACTCACAGAGGCCAGCCTTTGCTTCGAGCGCTACGCCCGACCGGAGGTGAGCCTTGTCTAGGGCGAACTTGCTCGGCAGTTGGGTACGGCGCTTTCTTCTGGAGCATGTGATCGCGGAACGAAACCTCTCCAAGAACACGCAACGCAGCTATCGTGACACCTTCTCCATTTTACTTCCGTGGATCAGCAAACGTAGCCGACACCCCATTGACCATCTTTGTATCGCTGATCTCTCCAGGGATGTTTTGAAGGACTTCCTCGACCACCTTGAACATGAGCGTCACTGTAAAATTCGCACACGCAATCAACGCTTGGCCGCTATTCATGCAATGGCTCGCTTCGTGGCTGAGCACAGCCCTGAGGATGTCGCATGGTGCACTACGATTCGTGCAGTACCTTTCAAGCGTTTTCATCGCCCTCAACTCACTTATCTGGAAAAGCCCGAAATGGATGCATTATTAGCCGCTCCGGATCGTAACACGGGACTGGGTCGGCGTGATTACACATTGCTCCTCTTTCTCTACAATTCCGGCACCCGCATCTCAGAAGCATCAAACCTGCCGATCAACAAACTGTATCTCAGGCCCAACGCTATGAGCCATGTCGAAATATTCGGTAAGGGAGGCAAAACTCGTCGTTGTCCCTTATGGGCTACCACAGCAGGGGAATTACTTGCGCTCACCCGCAACCGTTCGCCTGACGAGCCGGTCTTCGTAAACCGTTACGGGCAGGCTATTACCCGTCACGGTGTTCATCGCCTCGTAAGAAAATATGTTCGCAAGGCCATGGCCCCTTGCCCATCTCTTGCCACCAAATGCATCAGCCCCCACACCATCCGCCACACCACCGCTACGCACCTACTACGTGCCGGCGTGGACATCAACACTATTCGTGCGTGGCTCGGCCATGTCTCCATCGACACCACAAACATCTATGTCGAGGTCGATCTCGAACGCAAGGCTCAGATGCTGGAAAAGACCAACGCTCTCCGTTCCAACCCTGTATCTAAACGGCCCTGGAAAGAGAATCCATCTCTGATGGCATTCCTCCGGTCTCTCTGATTACTTATGTTGCGTAAGCAGCGCTTCATGACCGCATGATTACTGCGCAGTGACACTGCTACGCAACATAACTTTAAACACCACATAACTCCGCATGTTCTACGCCGAAGCGCACAAACTCCGGCGTGTGGGTAATGGCGCGCGTCCGCGCGGCGGCATCGCGGATGGCGAGCACGCGCATCTCGGTCGGCATGCGATCGAGATACCGCATGCCATGGGCCATGGAATGGTCGGTCAACGCCCTGCCCAGCGCCGTCGCGATCGCAATCTGCGCCGAAGGCTCATCCGGCAGAGGAGCGACTTCGGGATTGAGGAGAATTTCGTCAATCGATGGAAGTTGCCGGAACAGGCGCAGAAACGCAACGAACTCCGTTGTGGCCGCCTGCCCGATCGTTCCTTCGAGCAGTTGCGCTTCGATCTCGGTCGTCCCTGCAAAGAAGCCGCTCTTCTGCCGCCGCGCAAAGCCCGACAGTACGTTCGAGGCCATCTCCCAGGAGCGAGGCGTCGGCCATGCATTCACATCGGACGCCGCGTCGGCGTCATGGAGAAGCGCAGGCTTGAAGCGCAGGAAGGCCACAATCTCGGGACGAACCCCGGCCTGAACGGCCCATTTGCACCAGTCCATGAAGTCGGGCTCAAGTTCGAGATGGACGAAACGATTGCGCAGTGGCCGCGGCATCGAAAAGTGGACGCCACGCTCCGAGGCTGGATTGCCGGCAGCCACCACCACCCATCCATCGGGCAATTGGTACTCGCCCAGCTTGCGATCAAGCACCAGCTGATAGCAGCCGGCCTGCGTCATTTGCGGCGCGGAGGTCAACTCGTCCAGGAAGAGAATGCCTTCGCCGCTGACAGGCAGGAACTTCGGCGGAACCCACTCGGCTCGGTCCGCGGAAATGCGTGGCAGGCCTCTGAGGTCGACAGGATCGAGCTGGACAGCCCGGATATCGAGAAACTGCCAGTCGAGGTCGGCGGCAACCTGGGCAACGATCTGCGACTTGCCGACGCCGCACGCACCCCAGATGTGCAACGGTACACGTTCAGTGATCAGCGCATGGAGCGCCTCGAAGAGTTCAGAGGGTTTCATGGAATTGAATCCTTTCCAGATGTCAGGGAGATTTATGCAGGGAGGAGATTGTGCGCAGACCGAACGGGAATCCGGCCGTTTGAACAACGGCTGTCCAGCTGAAGTGCGTCCGTTTGCTGGCAGTGACCAGCGCCGCGCACACGGGAAATGGCTGATCGCCATTGCGCTGGAATGCAGGCTTTTTACATCGGTTGGGCGATCGACGGTTCAATGGGCGTTATGGGGAGTAATCCAGGGAGTTGCGCGTAACCGCCTCAATACGCGGCATGGCTGTCCTCACGAATTTAAGCAATACACCAAGATCCTGCGACAATCTGCGGAGCGAATTACGCTTCCTTGATCTGTTCTTATCCACGTGTATTCCCCATTATCCCGAGTTTCCCCCAGGGTGCTGAGCGGAATTCAATATCCACTTCAACCATTCCACTGCTTCGGGGAATCGCTCGCAATCAAGAACAAACTCCTGCCCGCGTGAAACAGCTGACAGGAGAATTCCACCATCGATCTTCTCCCAGCGGGATGGATTGCCATGGTAGCTGAGGCAGGAGCCACGCTCATCGGGACAGAACCATTCTGGTAGCAGCCACTGGCTGGGACGGGAGGAATTCGGTGCGGTCAGACGAAGATTCTCAGAGTACCAAGGAAAAGCCCCGGTGCCAGAAACTCCGGGGATCTCACATTGGGGCAATACAAGCTGATCGGTTGATAAATAGAGGACATTGCTCGGCTGCGGTTCTCGGGAGAAGTGCGGGTGATAGAGTGCCCAACATTGGGAAGCAGGCCACTCTGAGACAGCCACTCTGTGTGCGATTTGAAGCCAACCGAACAAGATGTGAATGGGCTTGCTACCCCGAACAAAATGCAAACGTGAACCTGTCTGTTCGACCGGACGAAAAAGCCCGAAGTACAGGAAGATGTCTCCTGCTCCGACGTGTTGTCGCCGAAGATGTCCCTCTGATGCGCCAACCTGCCCAAATATCGGACACCAGTCCTTCTGCCGTGGAATGCTGCCTGGGAATAGGTCGGGATCGAGATGGGCACGATGTGTCGGAGGGATTCCTGCCAATTGCGAGACGACCTCTCCGATGCTTGCCCATTGGTTACCAGCGATCTCGCCATAAGTGATTTGAGACTTCTTGTCGGGGATCGGTAGCGACATCAGGCTGCCGTCCGGAAATATCGGACTAGGGCACCCTCCCGATCCGGTGTCGAATCCCTTTCGGCTCAAGATAATCTTCATTTCATCCGTCTTGGCTTGCGCCCGCAGCCCGTCATCCAAGACTCATCGCCTTTAGGCCAATGTGCTGGAGCCCCATGGACGCCAAGAGTTGCAGTTTCGGTGAATCGCATGAAGTCAAGCTTCACTTCCTCAGGAAATCGGCAGCGATGTCCACGAGCGACAATTATGGACTGCAGTTCTCGGGGTAGGGGTAATGCATGGGAACCGAAGTATGCGAAAGTCTCCGAAATTAGCACGCGTCTTCCGCTGAGGTCGTGCGCCTTATTCTCTTCGTTTTCTGCTTCTTTATTTGAGTGCATAGACCATCGTTGACGATAGCCACCAGAAGCCAACGGCTCGTAGATGTTATCGCCGCGCTTGCCTCGAACTCCGTCTGTATTGGTGGGTCTCTTCGTTCCAAATCGTGGATTCGACCAGTAGTCGGTATAGGACTCCATCACGTCATCAACACGCATGAAATAAACGATCCGGTTTCCCGTAGCTTTCGGCGTCAGTCCGACTATCCAATCGCCCTCTTGTGCCGTCCGGCGAATCGCTGGCTTGCAGCAAGCTAACGTGCAATACCCGAAGAATGGGTTCGGCGCAAAACCAGTTTCGTGCGCTACTACATAGGAATAGAGCTTCATCGCGTGCAAGGCCTCCTTGTTTGTGCTATCGGCTGCTCGTTTTCAGTAGTAGGCTCAACACTCACTCGGTGCAACTACGCTTACCAACACAGCGCCCAAAGTCAGCCTCACAGCAATTCTCTAAATCCGAACTGCACGAAGTTCCATCGTCACATCGCGGACATTGTGAGCGGTCCAGATCTCATCACGTAGTAGAAATCGATGGCTGTTGGTTCGCTCGACAAATGACGCGTGCGCAATGACTACCGTATGCGGAATGAGGGCGGCGCGCATGACACTATAGTCTTCGTTGAACAATATGCCTGCAAGGAAATCAAAATGCGCATTGCTCAGCTCACGAATCGCCGACAACTGGCGCGAGCTATTGAAATGGGTGATACGGCGACCCTTTATCTGATAGCGGGTTCCATCTGGACCAACGGCGTCGATATTGGCCTGTGAGTTGCTTGATTGATGCCATTCAAATGCTTTACAGAAGAGGTGCTCCGCCAGATCACCGGTAGGATTGTTCGCGCTACGTATGATGCCGCGCCTGCGAAGCTCGTCACCTACTTTGGAATGTAGTGCGAGCAGTTCAGGCGGTGTAAGCTCAGTCAGATTCATATCCGCAAACCCCAGTAAACAAAAAGAGCGTTCGCCAACTCCACTGGAATGTATTCCCTGACCTTTAGTGAGCAGCCGTCATGACGCTGGGAGGATTTCTCTGTAGGCAGCTATCGCTGAGTCTTCCTACTTGGAAGATTACTCCCGAAAAGTCGGCACGGTCCGGCGATCTGATGATCGGGCACGGGCTGAGGAATGACAGACCCTGCGGCGTTTTATGGTTACCTATGTTGCGTGGTTCCACTCCGACCATCACTTTTCATTGGCCTATTGATTGACGAAGGGATTGGACGCACGTCGTTGCCGTCGCCACTGCTCGAAACAACAAAGAAATGCTGACGCGGCGAGCGGATTCAGGACCGCAACTCGGCGAAATACTTCAGGAGATTGTTCATCCCTCCATCTCAACCGCTATCGCCCTCCACTCATATAGCAATTAAGATGCGTCGGCCCTGGCGCCGCCGCTGGCTCAATCGACGAGATCATGCTTATCAGTCTATTCTGTAAAATAGTCAGTGCATAGCTCAGGCGATGGCAATGATTAAGGCTGTGCAGGATCGAGTCGATTCGAGCGTCCAACCAGGGACTTGTTCTCTGTCTCACGTCTCGCCTGATCGTGCGTTGGGTGATACCTGGCCCTCAGAGCGGCTGAACCATCAACGAGCGTCCACCTAGGAGGAAACGTGGGAGTACAAGAGATTCTGGCGACAATCGATCATGAGATTACCCAGTTGCAGCGGGCGCGGGCACTGCTGAGTGGTGGTGCTGCACCGACGGCGAAGAAGACGGGAGGCAGACCCAAGAAGGCAACAGCGGCTGTGGCACCCCTGGCTAAGCCCTCCAGGAAGAAGAGGAAACTCACTCCTGAAGGACGGAAACGCATCGCCGAGGCTGTCAAGAAGCGCTGGGCTGCACAGAAGGCTGCTGCAGCAAAGTAGCCTCGCCACCCGGTGAGGACTTGAACTGGGGGGAATCCTAGTCCACGATATCTTCAGACATCCGACTTGGCCTCTTCCGGCCAGAGCGGTGGCTGAATGGCGAGAGTTCTTTCATGCCTGATGTCGGCAAGTACCCGCGACCAGTAAAGGATGCTTCGCTCGGTCCGTGCCAGTCTCTGTTGTGCATCCTTGAGCTTGCGCTCTGCGTAGCGCATTCGACGGCGGCGGGCTTGATCGATTTGTAGGTCTGTGGGCATACAGGGTCTCAAACCTGCAAGTTCAGAATATTACGGGCAGGCGCACTTCCTCACCGGCTTGTCTCCTTCAGGCTACTCAGCAGCCCTGAGTATCTCTTGCGCGACTGGTCGTTCCGGACCGCGAGGCCCAGAGCCTTCCTCTGCCCCACCACCACCAGAAGCCGCTTGGCGCGGGTGATCGCGGTGTAGATGAGGTTGCGTTGAAGCAGCATGTAATGCTGCATGGCCATCGGAATCACCACCGCCGGAAACTCCGAGCCCTGCGACTTGTGGATGGTCACCGCGTAGGCCAGCGACACCTCGTCCAACTCCCCGAAGTCATACGTCACCAGCCTGTCGTCGAACCGGATGGCGAGTTCCTGCTCCACGGGGTCGATCTTCTCGATGGTGCCGATGTCGCCGTTGAACACTTCCTTCTTGTAGTCGTTCTCTGTCTGAATGACCTTGTCCCAGACCTGGAACCGCCATCCAAACCGCTCTGCGGCGGGCTCACCTGGACGAACAGGGTTCAGGGCACTCTGCAGCGACGTGTTCAACTCGCGGACACCGATTGAACCCCGGTTCATCGGGCACAGGACCTGAATGTCACGAATTGGGTCCAGCCCATGTCCCTTCGGGATTCTGTCCTGAACCAGCCTCAACAGAGTGGCAGCGATCTCCTCAGGAGTATCGCGCTCGATGAAATAGAAGTCGGAGCCGGACTCCGGCGACCGCAACTCCGGCATCCTCCCCTGGCGGATCAAGTGAGCGTTGGTGATGATCTTGCTGCTGGCTGCCTGGCGGAAGACTTCGGTCAGGCGAACGACGGGTACCACGCCACTCTCGATCAGGTCGCGCAAAGCATTACCGGGTCCAACCGAAGGAAGCTGATCCACGTCGCCGACCAGGATCAGTCCGGAGTTCTTGGGGAGGGCGCGGAGCAGGGCGTACATGAGGAGCACGTCCACCATCGAGGTCTCATCGACAATGAGTAGATCGCAGTCCAGCGGCTTGTCTTCATTGCGGGAGAACCTGCCTTTCGCCGGATCGACTTCCAGCAGCCGATGAATGGTTTTCGCCTCTAATCCAGTCGTCTCAGTAAGCCGCTTCGCCGCCCTTCCCGTGGGTGCGCAGAGCAGGCACCTTACCTTCTTTGCTCTGAGGATCAGGAGGATCGAGTTCACCAGGGTGGTCTTGCCGACACCGGGGCCGCCGGTGATGATGGCTGCCCTGCTGGCAAGAACAGTCTTCAACGCCTCCCGCTGGCTCGGGGCGAGGGTCATTCCGGTCTTCTTCTCGCACCAGACGACGGCGCGATTAAAGTCGATCTTCGGGTAGGTCACGCCGGCAGCGGCGAGGCGCCTGATCCTCGTTGCAATGCCATCCTCGGCCTTCCTGAGATGCGGCAGGAAGACCAGCGGTTCGCTGTCGATCTCCTCCAATAGGAGAAGCCCATTGGTCAGCATCTGCGACACAGCTTGCTCGACCGTCTCCTCTGGCACTTCCAGCAGCTTTACGGCCGCCGCCTTCAGCTTCTCCAGTGGCAGGCCACAGTGGCCCTCGGAGGTGGCCCCCAGGAGTACGTGGTCGACTCCAGCACGTGCTCGATTCTGCGAGTTCTTGGGTATTCCGACGCTTTGGGCGATCTGGTCTGCGGTGGCGAACCCGATGCCGTGGATCTCCCTGGCCAGGGTGTATGGGTTCTCCCGCACAGTCTGGATGGCCAGATTCCCGTAGGTCTTGTAGATGCGGACTGCTCGACCGGTGCTGACCCCGTGGCTGTGGAGGAAGACCATAATCTCGCGGATCTGCATCCCCTCCTGCCAGGCATTGGCGATCCGCTCCCGGCGCTTTGGCCCGATGCCATCGACGGACTCCAGGTCGGCGGGGTTGTTTTCTATGATCCCCAATACCTCTGCACCGAAGTGGCTGACCAGCTTCTTCGCCAGGACCGGTCCAACCCCCTTCACGAAGCCGCCCGCCAAGTACCTTTCGACCCCCTCGCCCGTGGTTGGCGGGACGGCTTTCAAAACCTGGGCTTTGAACTGAAGACCATGCTCCTTGTCCCGGACCCACGAGCCTTTGGCGGTCAGCCACTCCCCGGCGCTGACCGCGGGCAATGAGCCAAGAACCGTCACCAAATCCCGCTGTCCCCGCACTTTCACGCGAAGGACGGCGAACCCGCTCTCCTCGCTGAAGAACGTGACTCGTTCCACGAGCCCGGCGATCTCTTCTGCAGCGGTACGGGGCTGTGGGGAGGAGTCATTCATCCTGGTTTGAAGTCTATTCGGCTGGTGTCGATAACAGTATTGCAAATCGTGACCGGCGAGGTCGGTGCATGGTCTAAACTCTCAGGCATATCCTTTCCCGTAGCCAAAACACAGTGAGGCACGACGATCCTCAAGCAATTCGTTGACCGCCTCTTGGTTGGAAGACATCTCACCGGTTTGCATCAGCAGAAACCAGTACATTCCAGATCGCACGAATTGCGCTCCTTTCGGCTATAGATGCAATTCAGGTCTTGCAACACGGCTCAGGGGTGGGTATGATTCTGGCCGTCTAGAAGCGAAGCAGGAGATTACAGGCAGGAACTGGACATCTGGAAATCATGGTTTGCCTGATTAGGCGATAGAGGGGGGTTATGCCGGGAGCGCTGTATCAATATATGGCAGACGATCATGAGAGGCTTGACTCATTATTTCAACGTGCCGTCACGAGGCCCGGTGTAATTGATGCGGAGTCATACCATGAATTTCGTAAAGGCCTTCTGCGGCATATTTCCATGGAAGAAAAGATTGTATTACCTGCCATCGCCAGGTGGCAGGGCGGCAAGAAAGCAGCCATAGCGGAACGGCTTCGACTTGACCACGGAGCACTTGTTGCGCTTTTGGCCCCTCCACCAACGCCGTCCATCATGCTTACGATCCGGTCTATCCTTGAAGTTCACAACGAACTCGAAGAGCAGGAAGGCGGTTTATACAAATTACTGGAGAACATGGCCGGGGCTGAAATGGAGCAAATGCTCGCTCAACTCAAGGCTGCCCCGCCCGTTGCTGTGTTGCCTAACAATGACAAGCCGGAGGTTCTTGATGCGGCGAAGAAGGTAGTGGCAAGAGCTGGTCACGAATTCAAGGTGGCATCATAGGCTGCCAGGTAGCCTACAGTTCATCCATCGGGATTTGGATTTTCACCCCTGCCATCATCTTCCCCTGAATCGATCCAACGAACCCGTACAAGGCGTTGTTGTTCTGCGTGGGAAGGAACATGGCTGCGACAAAAGATGTTTTTACCGTAATGCCTATTCTGCGAAATTAGGATGCAAAACCGTTATGCAGACAAGCTTTTTGATCTGTGACAAAAGTCACTGCTTGTATTGCGTCCAGTCAAGTCAACTTCGTTTTTGTCCTGAAAACACCGGAGCACAGGAATGAAGCGGAGTACCTGCACCGGCTGAGCGAGATAACGCGGGATACCATTGCCACCGAAAAGTTCGGTAAACCCTTTGCGCAGCTTTCTACAGATCAGCAAAGCGTCGCCGCTGCGCGGACGATATCGCAACTCAAGGAAAACCGGTACGACCCGGCTTCCCGCACTCTCCGGCTCTCACCAGGCGAGGTCGCAGCCTACCATACAGAACTTGGCGAGTGGAGCGACTATTTCACCCGGAAGGACACAGCTCCAGGCCTGCCCGCCAACTATATTCACGACCCAACGGAACTGAAAAGCCTGACTTCTTACTTTGCCTGAGCAGTCTGGGCAGCAGCGGCCGCCGACCTGGATCGGTCTGCTTTTCTGGCTGTTTCTGATGTTCCGGGCGCTCGGGCCCACCTTCAAAAACCTTGAAAAACGTGAGCTGTCCTCGCTCTTTTTGTACACGGCCGTCACCATCCCGGTCTTTTATCTGCCCGCTCTTTTCTATGGCCCCACGACCAACTTTGCGATCATCGACAACTGGCGCTTCTGGATCATTCATCTGTGGGTGGAGGGATTCTTTGAACTCTTCGCAACGGTGCTGGTGGCCATCATGTTCTACCAGTTGGGCGTGGTCAGCACCAAGACCGCCACACGCCTGATCTATCTGGATGCCATCCTGTATCTCGGCGGAGGCATCATCGGCACAGGCCACCATTGGTATTTCACCGGTCAGGGAACGCTCAACATGGGCCTGGCTTCATGCTTCTCCGCTCTGGAAGTTGTGCCTCTCACGCTTCTGACGCTGGACGCATGGGATTTCATCAAGTTGAGAAAGGCAAAATGCTCCGAGTGCGGCCAGGACATGGCCTGGAGCCAGAAGTGGGCCATCTATTTCCTGATGGCCGTGGGTGTGTGGAACTTCGTCGGGGCGGGGATATTCGGTTTCCTGATCAACCTGCCCATCGTGTCCTACTTCGAGGTAGGCACGTCCCTCACCGCCAATCACGCGCACGCCGCAATGTTCGGCGTTTTTGGCATGTTGACCTTGGCCGTCATGGTCTTCTGCCTGAGGGCCATGCAATCCGACGAAGTGTGGAAGGAGACGGAGAAATTCATCCGGTTTGGCTTCTGGGGCGTGAATGTAGGCCTCGCGCTGATGATCGTTCTGGATCTGTTCCCAGGTGGAGTTCTCCAGCTCTGGGACTCCGTGGCCAACGGGTATTGGCACGCGCGCCGGCTGACCTTCATCATGGGCGGAACCTACCACAAGCTGGAATGGCTGCGCATGGTGGGTGATATGGTCTTCCTCTTCGCTGGCGCGCTGCCCATCACGCTCGGCGCGTTGCGCAGTGTGTGGAAAAGGGATCTCTCTCCAACACCATGAGGGTTAGGTGCGAGTGGCCGCCTGCTCGTCACTACTTGTTAGCTACTGTGCGTGCCCCGAAAATGCCGGTGACAGCCCCTCACCGTACTGCGTGAGAAGATGGAGCCCACAAGAAGCTGTTCACTCAATGCAGAAAATCAAACGAGAGGATGAATAACCGCCGGACATTCTGCCAGTGATCGGTGCTCTGCAAGATTGGTCCTCGAATGTCGGCAAGAGTTCGCCGTTTTTTGTTACGCTGAATCTGTCCTGCAAGCACTGACAGAGACCTTTCAAGGGCGGGGTGGATCCTGGGGTTGTACTCCCAAAGCGTCCGGTAGATCTCGCCACGAGTCCCCGGCGTTCCGTGTCGGCCTTCATCGGTGCGAGGGAATTACCCACATGGGCCGGGAAGGCAACGAAGAACATGGAAGCAGACACTCCTCCTGATCCTGCGCCGAAGACGGATAGCGACAACCTCGGCCTTCTTGCCGAGCAAGTCGTGGTGGCTTACCACGAGAGAACAAAACACCACTATCACCGCTATGCCGCCGCCATTGGATACATGGATTGGGCGACACAGCCAGATCCGTTCCGCCGTTACGACGGAGCGCCGCTGGTTCGCCTTCCTTTGCCCGACGCGGGGCGGGCACTTCCGTTCTGGCAGCTCTATGTCGCGGACAACGTTGTGCCGGCTCCGCTTTCGGTGGACTCCATCTCACTCTTCTTGCGATACGCACTCTCGCTCACAGCCTGGAAGCAGTTCGAGGGAACTAAATGGCCTCTGCGTGCCAATCCGTCGAGCGGAAACCTCCACCCGACGGAGGGATATGTGCTCTTGCCGTCGTTGGACGCTATCCACGACCGTCCCGGCGTGTACCACTATACATCGAAGGCGCACTGCCTCGAGCTTCGAGCGGACCTTGCCCGCTCGAACTGGGCGGCTTTGACAGCAGCGTTTCCGGAGGGCTCATTCCTCGTGGGGATGTCGTCCATTTTTTGGCGGGAGGCCTGGAAGTACGGCGAACGTGCATTCCGGTACTGCCAACACGATGTCGGCCACGCGCTGGGAACGATAAGATTCGCGGCAGCTGCCCTGGGTTGGAAGATCCGCCTACTCGACTGCGTGGGCAGCGCCACAGTTTCGCAACTTCTCGGACTCGACCGCGAGGCCGACTATCCGGACGCGGAACGTGAGCACCCCGAGCTCGTGGCGCTTGTAGTTAGGGAGAAATGGGCCTGCGACCGGGACCTCTTCCTCTCCAACGAGCTCGTATCCCAGATGGCGGCCAATTCTCAGTGGTACGGCAAGGCGAACGTGCTGAGTCCCGAGCACGGCGTTGATTGGCCAGTGATCGACCAGGTGGCTGTCGCCACAACGAATCTCGCTAATACGAATCAGGGGGCCACTACAAATCTCAGAGTCACCGCAAATCAGAAGATTGCGGCGGATAAAGAGTTTTCCGCGTTCCCTTCGGAGGAAGAACTCTTCGGGACGCCAGTCCGGTCAGGCTCCTTCACCGCGGAAAAAGTCATCCTGGGGCGCAGGAGTGCAGTGAGCATGGATGGGTCCACGGCAATTTCCGCGGCGACCTTCTTTCGGATGCTGGCCCGTCTCGTACCCACTCGAGACGACCAGTCCATGCCGTGGGACGCCTTGCCCTGGCGCCCGCGCATCCACTTGGGCCTCTTTGTGCACCGCGTGAACGGCTTGAATCCAGGCCTCTATATGCTCGCTCGGGATCCGGAGAAGGTCGAGACACTCCGGCAAGCGATGCGGCCTGAGTTCCTGTGGAAACGCCCTGCTTCGTGTCCGCACGGCCTTCCGCTTTACCTACTGAACGAGGGGGACTGCCGCACTCTGGCCGCGACCGTCTCCTGCGGTCAGGACATCGCGGGGGACGGGGCCTTCAGCCTTGGGATGATTGCCGAGTACATGGACAGTTTGGTTGTCTATGGCGCGGGCTTCTACCGAAATCTCTTCTGGGAGGCCGGCCTCGTGGGCCAGGTGCTGTACCTCGAGGCGGAAGAGGCGGGAATTCGTGCGACCGGGATCGGCTGCTACTTCGATGATCCGGTTCACGAGGTGTTCGGCTTCTCTTCGCGCGATTGGCAGAGTTTCTACCATTTCACTGTGGGTGGTCCAGTTGAGGACGGACGCCTTACCACGTTGCCTGCGTACAACTTGGAAGACGCAGGATAAGCAACCCCGACGTTTGAATTGGATCGGTCGTCTGCGGCATCCATTGAAGTGGATAAACAGAGAGTTCCCTCCCGGCCACACCGGCGTATGGGGACTAATTGGCACAACGCTTTATGGGGCCTAGAACAACATCGCTAGTCGAGACCAGAATCTGTCCAGACGCTAAAACAATTACTGAGAAGGTCGTCGAGTGACTCGACACATCGCCGCTGACACTCACAGTAGGCTGTGGTAGCCTCATGGATAATCAGATGAGTCCAAAATCGTAGCCTCCTGTTCTTTCCCCTGATCAATGGAGAATTCGATGCCAAGCCCTTTCAAGCACATTGTTGTGCTCATGATGGAGAACCGTTCTTTCGACCACATGCTGGGCTACCTCAAAGCTGCTGACTATCCCATTGAGGGACTGAACGGAGACGAGACCAATCCTTCCGCGGATGAGGGGCCTGCGATTCGGGTGAGTCCCGACGCCCGCTCCATCAACGACCTGAATCCTGACCCGGCACACGAATTCCCCGACATCAACTGGCAGATATTCGGGAATGCCGATGGCGTCGACACGGGCCAGGCAAAGATGCAGGGGTTCGTTCAGAACTACGCCACAGACAGCGGTAATGCGGTGCAGGGCCGGAATATCATGAAGTGCTTTCATGCAGGATCACTTCCCGTGCTGTCGACGCTTGCCAAACAATACGCCGTCTGCGATCGCTGGTTTTCTTCCGTTCCCGCGTCGACCATTCCAAACCGGCTGTTCGCGCATGCAGCCAGCTCAGGTGATTCGCTGACGCAGGATGCTGTGCTGGCCCCGGCAACGGCAAAGACTATTTTTCAGATTATTGACGATCCGAACAACGATGCGACTTATCGCATCTACTGGAGCGGCGCCACGATTTTGATGGCGAACATCTATCTCGCGCATCACCAGAACAAGTTCTTCGACTACTCCCGCTTCCGGCAGGATTGCAAGGACGATTTGCTTCCTGAGTACACATTCATTGAACCGGTCTACGACGATGACCTGAATCACGGACTGCTGGCCAACAGCCAGCATCCAGATTTTCCCGTGAATGCGGGAGAGGCGCTGATCGCCGAGGTATACAACGCCGTTCGAAGCAGCCCCAGTTGGAACGACACGCTCCTGCTGATCGTGTATGACGAGCATGGCGGGATCTTCGACCATGTGACTCCACCCACTCTGATCCGCGATCCAAAGTATCCCGATATCCCTCCGACCAAGGACTTCGGATTCAGGTTCGATCGCCTGGGAGTGCGGGTGCCGGCGGTCTTTATTTCGCCCCGGATCAAGGCTGGCACGATCCTGCACCGGCAGTTCGATCACTGTTCGATTCTGGCGACCGTGCGCAAGCTCTTCTGCATTGACCAGTCCCCGTTCTCCTGGCGCGAGGCGCAGGCCGCGACGTTCGACGATATAGCCAATCTTCCCGATGACCAGATACGCACCGACACGGTCCCGTTGCCGGCCGCCGTGCCTTCAGACGGAAGCATTCCGCTCCGTCGCGACGCGGTTCTCTCGCAGGCCGATCGGCAGGCCGCAGATTCCGCCCTGGTGACTTCGGGGGTTCTGCCGGTGCTGCACGCGGTAGCGGAGGAGTCTGTGACGGCGAATCTCCCGCCGGTGGTTGCGCCGCCGATTCGCAAGCCCACCGACCTGGTGATGCTGATGGCACAGGCAATGCAGCACAGCCTGCAGGTCATGGGACTGAAAACGGCGAAGAACCTTCAACAGATTTACTCAGCGCAGGATGCGATGGACTATCTGCGCGACGCCGCAAACCAGTTGGGACAGCGAGGGGGAGCATGAAAGCACTTTGGTCGTGGGTCGCTCTCGCTGTCACCGCTGTGGCAACCCGCGGAGCACTGTCGCAGACCATCGGCGTATCATGCCCAAAGTTCTTCTCCGATCGTCACCAAGCAATTGCCTGCACGGAGGCGCTCTTCAGCCAAAACCACTATCACTTCACACTCGCGTCTTTGCCACCCTCAAATGGTTTCGGGCCGGGCTTGGTACTGATCGACAAACTGCAAGGGACGACGGGCAAGCCCGCGCGCGAGTGGTTTCTCGACCTCAGCGTGTTCGGCGCAGCGACCACAAACGGATCGTGGTTTATGGGTGGAGACCTGGTATGGCTTCCCCCGCTTCCGTACAAAACAGACAGCGACCTAGATGGCGGCCTGCTCCTGGGCAAGTTGAAGTCCACATCGCGCGCATCGCTGCACCTCTCGGGGTGGCATCGCTCCGTGAACACGCTCTATGACTACGGCAACGGTTCGGCGACGCCGAATGTGCGGTACACCTATGCGCAGGACGACACAACATTCGACGCTGCCATGCGAATGCCGCTGACGCGATGGCTGACCGCGACGGGCGAGTCAGAGGTGCGCGGCACAATGCTCCCGGCGGTACGCAGTGCGGACGCAGTCAGCAAGAATCTCCCTCCGGCGGTGATTCCGGGGATCACTACGCAACCGCTGTTCGTCCATGACGCCGTGGGTGGCGAGAGCCTGTTCAAGATTCGTGCGGGTAAGCCGTTTCAGGAGTTTCCGAAACAGTACGATCCGCATTTCCAAAGCCTGCTGCTCTTCACTCTGAGCAACAACGTCGCGTTCCATTGGCAGGTTCCGACGGATGGGTCGCCCTATTCGTTCCGGCAATTTATCTACGACGGTCACGAACAGATGGACCTGCACCAGGTACTCAGAAATTTCTTCCCTTCCGATCGTCACCCCGTGATCGCGTACATGTGCGAAGGTAACAAGCGGCGGGACGAATGCCAGTTCGGACAATTCGATGTGAAGATGCGGCTGGTGCTCTCCTCAGAGAGCAACAGTAACCAGGTGCCGTTCTATCTGCAGCCCACTCTGGGAGGCACCGACATCGATGGGCGCGTAACTCTTCGCGGATGGGATAACTACCGGTTCAGAGCGCCGGATCTTTCCCTGTTCCAGTTTGAATATGGCATTCCCGTGTACGACCCGCTGGGAGTCTACGCGTTTTATGACGCAGGCACGGTGGGGAGTTCCACTTCTGACCTGGCCATCTCACGCATGCGCCAGGACGCCGGCTTCGGAGCCTCGGTTCGCATCAAGGGGCAGATAATCATGCAAACCTACTATGCCTACGGAGCGGGGCACGGCGGAAACTGGAACTACAACTTCAGCAAAGTGTTCTAGCGGCAACTCAACGACGTGGCTCCTTAGCGAGCGGGTTGCTTGTCCACGATTGCAGAATGATCCAACTGCAAGTCCGCCAACTCCTGCAAAGCCGCCACCTGCGTTAGTCGAACGCAGATTAGTAATGAGATGGCTTGTGGAATGTTTTCGAGATTTGCCGGCCATCCCAGTGAGACATTCAGTTTCGCCATTTGGCTGCGCGCCGTCAGGCCGCGTCGTCCAAGTCTTGCTCCTCATCCTCGTCGTTCGCCATGATCTCCTCATTCTCTTCCCTGCTCGTTTCGGCTTCGTCCTGATTTGCCGCAGGGATGGACAATGGAGCCGGGGCTGAAGGCTGAGACTCGTCGGGAGAACCGAAGAGGCTGGCGGTCTTCGGCGCTTCAGGTTTCTGTGGAGCTGGCTTTTCTAGGGCGGACGCGGGTTTGCTCGCAGTGACATTGCTCGCATCTTTCCTGGCAGCCTGGTTTCTGTTCTTGTTCCGAGCCTCGGCCTGGGCCGCCTTCGCCGCCGCGTCCATATCGGCTTTGGCGCGGTCGAGCGTGTTTTTCAATTCAAGATGGCTGGAGACGAAGTTGACCAGCGTTTGCGGAAGCTGCTCGTCAAGATCTTCTGCAGTTCCTGAGATGCTTACTGCCGTCGTGAGCGCATTGTTGTCGCCCTCGGCGATCTTCTTTGGAACCACATTGACGCGAAACTGGTCTTCCTCAAGGTGGGTCACGGTGATGAGAACGGAGCGATGCCGCAAAAGCGGCGCAAGTTCTTTGAACATGGAAATGAATCCTCCGGGATGAAATTGGATTTTGATAGCGAGAGCAGCACCCCAAGGCCGTTGCATTGCGCTCTTCAGAGGTCCATGCATGTTGCGGAAGAATCCCCTGTTCGAGCCCTGCGCGAGCAAGGCCTCTGGCGCGTATTCTGGCAGTATGGAACCGCATGCCCGGTCGGGGAGCCGGCCCGCCCTGGACCAATCGCTCAGCGACGCCGAATATGACCGTCTGGCGGCGATCCTCGACCTCTTTCCGGGCGAGGACGCCATGGATGCCGAGGAGATGGATGGGCTTTTTGCGGCGCTCATCTCCGGGCCGGTGACCATCCCTCCCAGTGTGTATTTGGGTGAGATCTGGGGAGGCGAAGAGTCTCCCTTCGCCACAGCGGGCGATTTTGAGGAGTTTCTGCATCTGGCCATGCGCCACTGGAACTTCGTCGCGCGGGTACTGGCTTCCCCGGATCTCGCCTTCCTTCCCTGGCTTCCGGTCGAAGAGGGCGAACGGCTCCCCCGGGGAAACCGCTGGGCACACGGGTTTCTCAGGGGAGTCGACCTGTGCCGCGAAGCATGGGATGAGGTCTTCAAGGATGAGGATAAATTCGCCATCCTGCTGCCGGTCCTGGCTCTGGCGCACGAGAACGATCCCGACCCCGAGTTGCGTTCCTGGAAGACACCGCCGGGACCGGAGTTGCGCGAACAGCTGCTTGCGGGCCTGTCCGTGGCGACGCAGCGGATGTATGACTACTTTCGGCCCGCCCGCATGCGTGAGGCGCGGCCCCAACAGACCAGAGTTGGCGCTTCAGGGCGAAAGATCGGACGCAACGATCCCTGCACTTGCGGTTCGGGGAAGAAATACAAACGTTGCTGCGGCAACGTCACGATTCACTGAAGGTTCAAGCGGCAATGGATCAGGTCAGCTTCCTCGAACCGCCCGAACCTCCCAGTGCAGGGAACAAAATTCAGCGAGGCGCGCGAAGTCACGCTGATTCACGGTGATCACTGTGATGTCGGCACGACCTCCGCTTGTGGCGATCAGGGCATCGTTGGTCAACCGAGCCTGTCCGATCCGCCCATAGCCATATTTCTCTGCAAGGCGGGCGAGGACCCTGCCAGCCGGGGTCCAGTCGCCGAGATTGGGAACGAGGACTCTTCCGGCCCGCTCGAAATCCCGCTCCAGCTTTTCCAGAATCCTGTAGCCGTTCCGGGTTGCTCCCGCATAGAGTTCCTCCAGCACGACAGAACTGAGCCAAAGAGGAGATTCTCGCGCCCACCGCTGCAACCGAAGAGCAACATTGCCTCCGGTCCACAAGGCACTGATGTAGATGGACGAGTCGAAGAGGATTGGCATCCCTATTTTTCCAGTGTTCCACAAACGTCGCGGATGACGATGCCGCTTTTGAGGAACTTCTGATTCGCTTCCACAGCCAGCCTGTTGCGCTCGTGCTCAGAGATCGCCAGGTCGAGAGCGCGTTCAACGGTCTCGGTTTCAGTCCTCGTTTCGAGCGCCTTTTGTGCGCGCTTGAGCTTGATCGAATCGATTCGGAAATGCTTGTGAACCGTGCGGCTCTTCGCGGTCGCCATGGCGTTATCCTCGGAAATGAGTTTAGCGTGGATGCGCACAATTGCGCATTTTGTGAACATTGTCTATTTACTGTCTCATTCAAGCCGTCAGCCGATCTCCGCGGACAGTTTATTGTCGTAATCTCCGAATTCTCCTCCACAGATCGGGATCCACGGGGATAGCTGACATTTGCCCGGTGGCTGCATTGAGAAAACCGCCGTGATGGCGAAGATTCCCATATCGGAATAGCCTTGCGAGCATGGCCAGCGCGCCTGCCGCCAGAGCCTGATTGATAAACGGTTCCTGCCGTTCGAGCGCCTCGACCGCGGAACAGCTTGGCAGCGGGTCTTCGCCACCAGTCGCATCAGTGATCTCTGGAAAAAGTTCGCTGACCGTGCGGAGACGGTCGGCCTTCCGGCGATTCCTCCCGTTCAGCGGCTGTCCGAGGACAAATTGCCCGCTCGCCGCATTGTTCCCGAGATCAAGCCAGTAGGCGACGTGACTCGATCTCTTGATGACACTGCGCTCGATGACACTGCGCGCCGCCCGTGTGTCCACGCAACCTATCAGGAGGTCCGGATCCCGGTCGTAGTTCGGCCCAAGTGTCGTCTCAGAGAAGCATACGGACAGCGCATTCCACTTCGTGCCCCAAAAGAGATTGAGGCGGTTGATGAGAACGGTGGCCTTGTTCTGGCCCACATCCGACCAGGAGAATGGCTGCCGCACGCAGTTCGTCTCGGAGACTGTGTCGCCGTCCATGAGAGTGACCTCCAGGCCATAAGGATGGCCCCAGACGCGCATCGCCTGATCGAGATACGGCAGGCCCATCCCGATGGCGCTTCCGCTGCCTCCGGCGCCGACAACCAGCACCCGCACCGGACGCTGGTTCAAGAGACCGCTGGGGAGAACGTGTTCAACGCGCATGGTTCTCTACCTCCCCTGCACAAACTGCGCAAGCGTCTGCGGCAATTGAATCAATGTGCCAGCGGGAAACCGTCGCCGCCTCCCTTCAAGTTCGCCCCACAGCGCGTCGTGACCGCCTTCGTGGCGGGTCAGTCTGCCCACATTGGCGTGTGTAAAGGCGCTCTCGTAGAATCCCTTTTCCCACGTTTCGATGGACGCTACAGAAGCGCTCTCCGGGCACCGCATCGATCCCAGGCACACGCTGCCGTCATCGGACAGATTCCAGAATGGGGCCACTGCGAGCGTCGTCTGCGCGTCCGGCCGTTTGTTTTCACACAGCGCTCGGATTTTGAGGTCGCCAAGGGCGACTCTCCATACCAGCGGCGGCTGCGGAAACGCCTTCCCGTTGAGCTTCTGGGCCTTGCCTTCAGCATTCTCAAAGAACATCTGACGGCGGCGCCGCGGTGTCCACCAGGCGATCATGCGGTCCGATTTGGCAAGCACATTCTCGGGAAGCACTTCGGCCGTGGTGCCGCCCGAGAGTGAGTCGGCCAGGTCTTCAATGAAGGCCGTGGTCAATGGCTGCGCAGGGCCCAGTATGGGAGGACCCTGCTTCTGAGGCGTAACCGTGTGCCAGGTGATGAAGCTTCGCCGGTTCTCCCGGTAGATCAGCAACGCGTCACGCAGCTCGAAACGATGCATCTCCCCGATGGCAATCTCGACCTTCATCGCCCTTCTCCTTTTGAATCTCTTCGATCAGTTGGCACAGCTCCCGATTGACAAGGACAAACCGCTCGACTGCGCGCATTGCGGCAGAACACTGTTCCTCATCGTCGGGCGAGAAGACGGCGCAGAAGGCAGGCTCCGACGAGCCTTCGAGCATGTGCTGGCTCTCTTCATCGAAACAGGCCGCAATCGCGTCATGCTCCTCAAAGACAATCAGCAGCGCCGGCAGAGGTGGCCCGTCGTAGTAACCCTCGAAATCGTTCCGCTGCGCCGACCTCGTCCTCATCCGCGAGAGCTTCGCAATCGCCTGCACGTGCCGAATCCATTTCTGATACCGTCCACGGCTGTGATGCGAGAGGAGCCGCCGGTAATCAAGCCGCCAGTGCTCTGACTCATGCTTGAGGCTTTTGCGGATGCACTCGGGCAATGCCTTCTCAACCTCCGGAAATTCGTACTGGTCGCGATTTGCCGGCTCGTCCTCCTCGGCATACTCAATCAGGGCCTCCTCGTACATCTGGGCATCGCTGTGGTCGTAGATCCGCAGGACGCGATAGAGGGAATGGATCAGGGTCCAGTAGAAGGCCGCGCCCAGCCCTTCCGCCTCGGCTTCGAGACCGCGCAGCGCCTGCCCGATCTTGAGATAACCGCAACCGCCGCAGCTGATCGATAGTGCCAGTTGCCCCGTGCCGAGGCCCGCATTGTCCGGACCAACAACGTCGGCCACTTCGAGGTGATACTCGATATTACGTTCCACGAGCTCAAAGGTCTTCGTGCCGATTCGGTTCAGAATCGAGCGCCGGGCAAAGACCAGAGGGTCCTCACCGCATTCGTTCCACAGTTCAGGAGTGCCCAGATCCGTGCGGACAAGTGCCGCGCACAGTTCAAAGAGCATCTCACCGTTGACCTCGTGGCTATAAACGGTCGTTTGCCCCTCAAGCGACGGCAGGGCCTGAACGAAAGCCGGCGCCAATGTCTCTACTGCAGTGGCGGCAGGATTTCCGTGGGCGCGGGCAATGTTCGTGCCTCGTGCGCGTGATATTGGGACAGGGCGCTGGTCAGCGCCTCGGCGAGCGAGAGGGATTCTTGGCATCTCAGGTGCCTCACCAGGGGTTCGTTCTGACGATTCGGGGGAGCTGCCGCCTTGGCCTTCAAAGCAGCAATGAACTCCTCTGGCCTCACTTGCCGTTTCGACATGGCTATCCCTTCGATCCGATGGCGCGGCTGAAGGTATAGCGCAGGGCGCTGCCGGTATCCTCAGGCCCGGTCAGTGTTGCCGTGGCGAGCTCCGGGAATGACGGCGTGAGAATTTCCCTCACTTCCTCGACGGTCAAATTTGGAGATGGGTCGGGAATACGTGTCCCGTTCAAGAAAAACTCGCGGTGGAGGGTTTCCACTTTCAGAGTGCTCATCATTGGTTTTGTAGGTTGACGCAATCGATGACATCCTTGACACAATTCGTGACACGGACTGTCAACCGCGCGGACCTATTCCTTTCGTTGGGATAGGGGTTTCTTACTTTCGAGGTCTTGATTGGCGCGCACTTTTATACAGCGTGTCAGGTGTTCCCTTCTTCCAAGTCTTCTGGTCAAGCCCGCGGGAGGCGGTGAGCTTGGTGTCCATCATGAAGCGGGCTGGATGCCAGGGAAGAACGCAGTGATTGGCACCTTAAAGAAGCGAGCCAGCTTGTCCAGATCTGAGGTGGACGGCTTATGGATCGCAGTTTCCCACCGGCCAGCGAGTCAGGCCGTGACAGTCGCTATGTGTGTCGATCACGCACTCGGCGAGATTCTGCAGCCGCAACGGAATTGCGCTGCTCTACCGATTCGAGATGTAAAGGGCCGTTACCGATTCTGCGAGGCCGGCTGAACATTGGTTGATTCTGGCCTATCAGGGCGATAACGCCCTCCGATGGCCCTCCAGGGCGCCTGGAAGAGTGCCCCTGTTCTTCAACGCGTCTATTCATTGTAAGTTATTAACCGATATATAACTGACGGTTAGGCGACTATCGATTGGCGACTATTCGACCACGACCCGCTTCGAGTGGGGTGAGGGCTGAAAGATATCAGCATAATTCTTGGCGGTCCCGGTATGCTTGAAGAGGCTTGCCCCGCTCTATTCGGGCGGGATCCTTGGTGGCATTTTCTTTTTCGGGAGATTTCCATCCACGCTTCGCTTTTGCTTGTTCTTGCGATTGTTTTCGTTGCCACGGTGATCCGGTCGGCGTTTGGCTTTGGCGAAGCGCTGATCGCAGTGCCCCTGCTGGTGCTTTGCATGCCACTGCGAGTGGCCGCGCCGCTGGCGGTGCTGCTCTCGATCGCGATTGCAGCCATGGTAGTGGCGCAGGATTGGAGGCATGTTCACCTGCGCAGCGCCGCCGGGCTTCTGCTAGCCACGGTCTTCGGGATTCCGCTCGGATTGCTAGTACTGACCAATGGGCACCAGGAGCTGGTCAAGGCGGGGCTAGGCATCCTGATCGCGTTGTTTGCGGCCTTTTCGCTGGCGGCGCGCGATGCGTTGCGGCTGAAGAACGAGCACCGGGCGCTGCTTCTGCTATCAGGATTTCTGGCCGGCATTCTGGGCGGAGCCTATGGCATGAACGGGCCGCCGCTTGTAATCTACGGCTCGCTGCGCGGATGGTCTCCGCAGCACTTTCGTGCGACGCTGCAAGCTTATTTTCTGCCTGCCAGCATTTTGGGGATGATTGGCTTCTGGAGCGCTGGGCTATGGACCCGCACGGTGACGCACGAGTTCCTGCTTTCGGTGCCGGTAATGCTGCCGGCGGTGTTCCTGGGACGAGCAATCAACCATCGCTTCTCCGGAGCCGCGTTCCTTCGATACGTCTACTGCGGACTTCTGTTGCTTGGCGGCATGTTATTTGTGGAGGCAGTCACGCAGCATGTGTGAGAAGCGACGCTTATCTCTGCTGCCTGCCACCACATAATCTTCCCAGCGGTAGCTCGCAACAACACTTCCTCTAAGTTCATCGTCCGCTCCACGGCTGACGCCGAATAGTTCTCCACGCGCAGTCGCATGGTTCTATCCTCGCCGCCTGCTAAGCGGACGCTTCACTTGCTACAACCACCGGACATATTATGTGCTAACGACAGTTACCACTTGTGCATTACCCTACACGTCTGCGGCTCGGAGGCGGTGCCGGGTACTGCGACAGTGTTGGTTGTGGCAATTCGCCCTGCTGAGCGGCAGAATTCACTCCTGCCAGAATCCCGCAGCCAATACACGCAGTAGAACAAGAATCTAAATAAAAGTAATACTTTCTGCACGTTACAGGTTCTCCCCAGGATTACTCCCCGAATGTCGGCATAGCGACTGGAAAGAGCCCCGCCGTTTGCGTCATTCCGCGCCGGTATGGCCTTTGGCGGCAATTGGCGGCTCGCAACGGGGGCGCGACCAAAACAGTACACTCACATCTAATAGACGATGGATTCTCCCAACATTCCCCTCAACGGGTCGCCGCTCAGCCCCGCCCTTACCGGCCAGCAGGTGTGCCTCGCATTCGACAATACATTTGCGCGGCTTCCGGAGCACTTCTACGCGCGTTTGAACCCAACACCGGTCGCGGCACCGCGCATCGTGAAAGTCAATGTGGAACTGGCCCGGGAACTGGGACTCGATGCGAATGCGCTCACAAGCGAGTATGGTGTTGCAGTTCTCGCCGGCAACCGGGTGGCCGACGGCGCAGAGCCGATCGCGCTGGCCTATGCCGGGCATCAGTTTGGGCACTTTGTGCCTCAACTCGGCGACGGGCGCGCCAACCTTCTCGGCGAGCTGGTATCGCGCGACGGCCAGCGGTACGACGTCCAGCTCAAGGGCTCTGGCCGAACCCCTTTCTCACGCGGCGGCGACGGCAGAGCTGCACTCGGACCAGTATTGCGAGAGTACATTGTCAGCGAAGCCATGGCGGCGCTGGGCGTACCCACCACACGGGCCCTGGCTGCCGTAACCACCGGCGAACGGGTGCTACGGGACACTGTCTTGCCTGGAGCTGTGTTGACCCGGGTAGCGGCAAGCCATCTGCGTGTGGGTACCTTCCAGTACTTCGCGGCACGGGGCGACGTGGAGGGCTTGCGCATGCTTGCCGACTATGCGATCGCCCGGCATTATCCTGAGGCCGCGCAAGCGAAAGAGCCTTACCGGGCGCTGCTGGAGGGCGTAATCGCACGACAGGCGCAGCTGATCGCGCAATGGATGCTGCTCGGTTTCATTCATGGTGTCATGAACACTGACAACACATCCATCTCTGGTGAGACCATCGATTACGGTCCCTGCGCCTTTATGGAGGCATACGATCCGGCCAAAGTTTACAGCTCAATTGACCACGGCGGTCGCTATGCCTATGGCAACCAGCCTCGTGTGGCGCTGTGGAACCTGGCGCGGCTGGCCGAATCATTGCTGCCCGTTCTTGCGCAGGAATCAGGCAGCGAAGAAGCAGGGTTGGTCGCGGCAACCGAAGCCCTGTCGGCTTTCGAGTCTCAGTTTGAAGTGACCCAAAGTGCAGGACTGCGCCGCAAGCTTGGACTTGTTGTAGAGCGCGAAGGCGATGCGGCTCTGGCCGAAAATCTGCTCCAGTGCATGGCTGCCAACCGCGCGGACTTCACACTGACCTTCAGGAGATTGTGCGATGCCGCAGCCGGACCGGAGGGCGACGCGGGAGTTCGCGCGTTATTTGCCGACCCCGCCGCATATGACGGCTGGGCTGTTGGATGGCGCCGTCGTCTCGAAGAAGAGTTCGCAGATGGGCAGGTGCGTACCGCAGCCATGCGCAGAATGAATCCGGCGTTCATACCCCGCAACCATCTTGTGGAAGCGGCGCTCGATGCCGCGAACTTGCGCCAGGATTTTCAGCCCTTCGAGGACCTGCTTGCCGTTATCTCGCGGCCATACAACGAGCGGCCGGAGCTCGAGAGGTACTCCGCGCCCGCCCGCCCCGAGGAGCGTGTTCTGCAAACTTTTTGCGGGACGTAAAGTATCGGACAGCGTCATCTATCTGGGATGAGCCTATCGGCCCTCGTGGTCTGTATCGAGTTCCAGGACCAGGATCCGCGTACCATAGTCTTAGGGAGCCGAGGACAAATGTCTACCGCAGAGATGAATCCGTCCCGCAAGCACGCATATACAGATGCTGGTGCAGCCCAACTGCCAGAGCCGACCTATGCCGAGCGCGTCCGTACCCTCATTTCCCTCTGCATGATCGCGACTCTCTCAACCGTCTCTCGCAAGCGGTCAGGATATCCGTTCGGTTCTCTCATGCCTTATTCGATCGATGAGACTGGACGACCTATTTTTCTGATCAGCAATCTGGCTATGCATACCCAGAATATTCAAGCTGACCACCGGGCAAGTCTCTTTGTGGCTCAAGCCGGCGACGGCGATCCGCTCGGTACCGCGCGGGCAACGCTCGTTGGTGATGTGCTTCCTGTACCGGAGGATGAAGTCGGCGAGGCCCGTCAACACTATTTATCGCGCTATGAGAACAGCCGCTCCTGGGTGGACTTTAAGGATTTTGGCTTCTATCGCCTGCAGCCTCTGGACATTTACTATGTCGGCGGCTTCGGGGTCATGGGATGGGTGACTGCGGAGGATTACCGGTCCGCAATGATTGATCCGCTGGCCGACGCGGCTCCCAAGATTCTCGGACACATGAACTCAGATCATGTTCCCGCGATGATCCTGCTGGCCAAAGTTTATGCTGGCCTTGACGCGACTGAGGCCGTGATGACGGCGGTCGACAGGCTTGGATTCCACCTTCGGCTGAAGACCGACGACGGCATGAAAGGGACGCGTATCAATTTCCTACGAGAAGTCCAGGACTCGGACGAAGCACGCAAAGGACTCGTGGAAATGGTTCGAGCAGCTGAGCCAAAAGCCTGATTACGGCAAATGATCGAGTCTTCCTTCGAGTACGCCATATCAGGCCATTGCCATGGCAAACAAGCATTATCCAAAACTCCATTCAGGTCTGTCGCACGCCTAGGGCGTTTCGGGGGAGTAATCCCAAAGATCGCGCGCAAGCGGCTGTCAATGAGTAGTTTGGCCCGTTAGCGACAAAAGAAGAGCCAGCCGTCACGGTGGTTCGCAGTATCCTGATCTGCAAGTTCGGGAATTTATCCTAGGTTCCATGAAGACGACTAGCGATGAGCCACTTTTTGTGCTTCCGGAATGCGTGCGTGCGCAATTCGAATTCTTTCGCGAAGCTGTGCGCAGCCTGATGGCGGCAAAAGACGAACTATATGGCAGGATTTCGGTCGCTGAACCCGTTGAGTCCATACCCATAACCCAGAACACAATGCCGTCTGGTGAGGTCGTTCAAAACCAGCCACTTCAGATCAAGTCCGCCCTTGATAAGCGTATTGTCCTCGTAGTGGCCTGGGCCAGGCAAAGCACGGCCGCAGCGCTTGCTCACTTTTTCAAAATATTCTCCAGTGAAAAAGCCGCTCCCTCTCCAATGGCTTTGTTCACAACGTCGGCCTCTCCCGGAAGAAGGAAACTCGGGTTGAAGTCTAACGGCTTAACCGGGAATTGCTCAATCGGCAATTCGTGATTGACCACGGTCTGACATAAGCGCACATAGGAGCGGGTATCGATGAAACTCTTGATCGCAGCGGGGTCGGTGAGGGTCTTGTAGTAGGCCAATTCGTCCGGAGATAAATCGGACGGCTTCAGGACCTGAGCAGGAGTCATTTCCAGCTGGGCAGGAGGTTCAACGCCGGGATTCTGCCGGGCCATGATCGAATCTGCCAGCGCGCGATTGATGACATTGGGATCCGTGGGCAAGAGATATTTTGCGCTGAACCCCGCTGGCTTGTGGGGAAGCTGCGCGGCCGGCAGTTTGCGATCCACTACCTGCTGGCACAGCCGCACGTAGGAGCGGGTCACAAGGAAGTCGCTTGCGGCGGCGGAATCAAGCGTTTGGTAGAAGGTAAATTCCTGCTGGGTAAGATCCGCGGGCTTTATCATCTGTGCCGGCGCTAGTGGCGGTCCGCCAGATTGAGGTGCGGACGACTGAGGGGCTGCTGGATGCGGCAATAAAAGCCATACACCCAGAAGAAGTCTCGTAAGGGTTTTCGTGTTCATCGGAAACACTTCCTTCAAAAAAATGGATGGGATGTACTTAGTCATAATAGCCGGAATCCCATTTTTACCTCTCTGGAAAGGGTCACGGCCTCATGAAGAGTGCAGGTGAAAAGCTTTCTGTTAATAGGGAAGAGGATCTCATACGCTCTGAATTCCGAATCCTCCTACTTAGCCTCATGATGCGGATTAGGGCTCGCCTGACGTCACCACGCCCCATAGCGACCCCAGACAAAGCGCGAAACTGGTCGAGCGCAGCGGAGTGCTGGATGTAGCGACCCGTCAGGCTCCGGAACAGGCAATCGCCCGACCGAGGTAAATCGGGCAATAAGCGAGGTAAATATCTTATATCCAGCATGTTAACGGTTCGCTTTAGGATTACTCCTCGAATGTCGGCAAGTGTCATGGAATGTGCATGGGGCCGCGTTTCTCAAGCTCACGCCATGCCATATCGCATTTCCAGGCCTGATTTCGTCCCGACGATTTTTCGCTGAAAAGTGAATCCATACCGCGGGCGTATCGGCTCGTATTTGACTTGGCATTCAGTCATAGTTTCTGTTTACGTGACGTCGCATAGATTCGTCCTGCCTATACGTTGACCAGGCGCGGCGATGTTGGTACCACCAGCCCCACAGTACGAGTCCGGCAAGGACCACCGCCAAACCAATCCAAATATAGGTTCGCATCACTACAACACCATCCCCCTGATTATCGCTCAACCATGGAAAGTCTGTTCTGCGCAGAAAAGGGCTGCGAAGTAAGACCTGCCATATCGACCAACGGACACTCGGATTGTGGTGGCCGTCCGCGTATCGACAGTGGCCCTCGTTTCGGCGATGACTTGGCGCCGCTATGCCTTCTTGCCCTGGCCTTCAGGAGCAGCCGCTCGTCCCGCCGCAGTTTCCGCACAAGAAGCAGTTTCCGTTCGGTGTCATCAGAGCACCGCATGAGGCGCACGCGGGTCCGTCGCCGGCCTGAAATGCCTGCGTGGGGAGCGGCACAACCTGGCGCGATTCTCCGAGCGCGTTTCTCTCGCCATCGGAGGCCGGAAACAAGCTGAGCTGCGATCCAGACAGGAAGCGCAATTCCAACCATCTAAAGAGAAGATCCATGATGGACTTTGCGAACCCGATCTGTGGGTTACCGGTCCACCCCGATGGTTCAAAACGTGTATGCGAAAGTTTGTCGCAAAGCACTTTCAGGGGCACTCCGTGCTGAAGGCTGACCGAAACCACAGTGCCGAAACACTCCATCAGCCCGGCGATCGTGGAGCCCTCCTTCGCCATGCGAATGAAAATTTCCCCGGGTTGTCCATCCGGATAGAGGCCAACCGTCAGATAGCCTTCGTGGCCCCCAACAGAGAAGTGATGCGTAATGGCCGCGCGCTCATCGGGAAGCCGGTGACGGTTCGCCGCGGGCGGACCCAGGGATCCAGATGCAGATCCTGGCGCTACCTGCGCCAACTTGGTTCGATCGTCCGCGCTGGCCCGGCCGGGCGTGGTCTCGCCTTCACCACGGAACGCTTGGCTTGTCCGTTCCAGGGTATCCATCTTTCGCCTCCAGTGGCGGACCGAGAGAATCGCCGATCGCCTCTCTGCCGCTTCGATTGGTTTGTACTTCCAGACCGGAATCCGGTCAAATGGGCCGTAAGGTGTTCGCCAGTTTTCGCGCTTCAGAACAATACCCCCTGAACAGGCGCGACAGGGCTCTCAACTGCTGTCGAAACGGCGGGTTGGGCATCTTGTTCGCACTCTGCCGCGCTTGTCCGGTATTTGTCTTTCAATTGTTTGAGTAAGGCCAGCTCCGCTGCCTGTTGCTCCTCTGCCAGGCGCAATCCATACCGCGCAAGGTAGTTGCGGTCGACGATTTCTCGCTGGATCGCCCTCTCCACATCGGAAAACGTGCATGCGGGATCCCCGTAGCAGGGGAACCGCAGGGTATGTTTCAGGAAGCGCACCCGATCCGTGAGGCAACTGAACCACTCCTCATAGAACTGCGTCAGGTTGTAATGAGCAATATGCGAGAAGCAGTTGCTCAGACGGTTGTAGAACTTCTTCGAAAACAGGCTGCGCTCGAAATCTGAATCGACGAAGTGTAGGAACGCATTACCGAAGCTCGCCTTGTCTGCGGCGGTTGAAAACTTCGTGGGCACAAAGTCCGATGGGAGGAACGGTCCCTTGGGCATGGTGATCTCCGTGCAAAGGAAAAGGGCCAGCCGCAGCCGACCCTTCTCTTTGCCGTCGTTGAGACCGCAACGGCCTCGTTAGACAATTCTCCCCATGGATAAGCTATCACTTGCGCGCGTGCGGATGAACAGCGGCTCCACGGGAGACTTATGCCGCTGTCGCCGTCATGCTGCTTGGCCGATCTCCCTGAGCTTGCGGTACACGGTGGTCTTGCCGATTCCGAGCAATCGCGCCGCTTCCAGCGGCTTGCGATTCGACCTCTCGTAAGCCGCTACGATGATCGCCCGCTCCACCTCAGCCATCGTCGGAAAGGCTCTTCCGCCTGAAATCTCGCTGAACAGGATAGGAACTTTCTCAACTTCGTCTGGCTGCTGCAGCCATTCCGTCGCTGCGGAAATCAGGCTATAGGCCTGTTCGAGCTTCCGGAGACATTGCGGGTCCTGCCGGACCACAACCTTCTCCACTACCCGTTCTACAATCTTCACGATCGGCTCCGGCAGAGCCGTTCCACAACGTCGGCAGCTGGCTCGATCCCTCCATTGAACCAGTTCGCAATTCCGACAACGAACCTTCTCACGTTCCTCGCTCATGCTCTCACCTCCATGTTGAAAACGCGCGCGCTCAGCCAAAGAGACTGAGCTGCACGGGCAGTTCGGTTGCTCCGGTATTCGGCCACGCCGGGGCGCCGCTCCGCTTCTTTTTCGCGGCCGTCGGAACCATGTGGATACCCGGCTGTGTTGCGGTTTCCGCATGATCCTCAGAGCGCAATGCCGGGAATGTGCTCTGTTCGTCGTCGCTGGCAGCCAGGGGCGGCTCCACGTACTTCGGGCGCTCACGTTCGAGCTGTCTCCATACGGCGTCGGCGGATTCGCCGACTCCGGCCTTCTCGACCAGTTCCCGCGCCATCGCGCTCATCAGGTCTTCATCGGCATCGAGCGACTGTAAACCTTCGCCGGAAAACTTGCCCTCCATCATCAGGGCGACGAGCATCTTCTTGCCCATCAGCCGGAGGCAAATCTCCTGCATGGTCCCCTTGTAGGTGAGGAACTTCACCCGCACAGGATGTCTTTGCCCGATGCGCCACGACCGCCGGCTGGCCTGCCGCAGCGTGTGCAGCGAGTAGCCCGTCTGATAGAAATACAGGGTCGGAAACGCCAGCAGGTCAAGCCCTGTCTCGACCAGCTTCGGATGGCAGACCACGACTTCGACGCCGGATTCGAGCTGCCGGTCGTACCACTCCTCCCGCTTTTGCGTGGGAACCGAGGAGCGCAGAACCGCGACCCGCAGCCCCGCCGCCGACAACACCTGTTCGAGCCGCGCGTTGACGTCCTTTTCGCCCGTGTAGGTCGCATACACCTGGCAGCGCCGGCCCTGCCGCAGCTCTTCCCGGATGTCCTCGATGAGAGTGGTCTCCTTGGAATAAAGGGCGTTCCGGGCCAGTTCGCGCGGTCGTGCGACGAGGAATTTGTAGTACTCCTTCGTCGATGGGTCGAGAGCGCGCGCCCAGATCTCTTCGAATTCGTAGGGATGGTCGGGATAAAGCAGTAGCGTATTTAGAAGCACGCTCATGAGGCTCTTGTTGCCGCGATGTTCCGCCATCGCATCGCGGAGGGCCTTTTCCAGTTCTTCGTAGGCTTCCGCAAGCCCTTCGCCCATGTCGCACGAAAGCACACTTTCGGTGTACGGCGGCAGATTGTCGGCAATGTCTTCGAGCGCCAGAAACGCCGTCGTTGACATCAGGAATTTGCCGAAGAGCAGCGGCGACGCGCCGGGCTTTTTGACGACCTGAACGGTCTTCTTCGAAGCGCGCGAGCAGGCATTGTCTTCTTCCCGGATCTTCTCGATCGTTTCAAGGACCCCGTATTGTTGCTGGAAGTTCCGGCGCCCTTCCCCTCCATAGGCAAAGCCATCCGCCGCGATGATCTGCGGTTCCATGCGGTAGAACACGTTGAACAGATCGTCCGCGTAGCCGCCCATCAGCGTTCCCGTAAGCGCCACCAGCCGGCGGCCGGCGCGTGCCAGCACGCCCAGAGCATTACCCTGCGCGGTATCGCCGGCCAACTGGTGCAACTCATCGGCAATCGCGAGATCGAACCAGCCCTTCATGTACCGGCCCAGGTACTCAACCGGCGCCATCCTCTGAATCTTCGTTCGGTCCGCCTGCCATAGAGGAGAAAATAGCTCCGTTCCGCCTGGCGCGCGCTCAACCTGTTCGCTGATCTTCAGCTGATCGAAATTCAGGCGCGTGAACCGTCCCCCTTCCGGATTCTCAATGGAAACTCCCGTATCCGGGTTGACCACGCCGCCGAGTTCCGGTCCGCACTTTGCCGTCAGAAACGCATGGCGCCAGAAATACGACAGTTTCCCTTTGTCCTTCGGGATGATGAACACCGAGCAGTGCGGGCAACGACGCGTCCAGCCTTTCCGTCCCAGTTTGCGCAGTTCAGCCAGGGAGAGCTGCAATCCTTCGTAGACCACCCGGCCCTTGCGGAGACGAACCTCGCAGACGCCATGCGGCTGCTTTGGATCGCCGCCGTTGCGCATATCTTCGACCAGAAACGTCCGCGCAAACGGGATGGTCTTGATGGTTTCCCGTGCCCACTTCTTCGCAATATGCGAAGGACACATCACCAGAATCGTCCGAGCTTTGAGTACGTGCGCCAGGCCCAGCGCCATATATGTCTTGCCCGCTCCACACTCGGCTACGATACGGGCTGCACGCGCAGACTTGAGATGCTTCACAAGCCCGCCGATGGCGATCGCCTGGGCCGGAAGAGGTGTTCTCAGCAATGTCGAAAGCTCGGCCGGAATCTCGCCAGTCGTGGTCTGAAGGGGCGGATACATTGTGAGAATCCGCTCACCGAGCTCCCCAGCTTGGGCTCTGAGATACCCATAGATATCCGTCGGCTCCATCGCGAACCTCCTGTGTTAAGTATGTTTGTGTGGCTTGTCGAGCTGGATCGTTATAAGAAGCAGCGAATGAGGGGCCGATGCCCGTTAATTCCTCAACGGAATTGGGAACGGAAGATTCGAAAGAACGGATCCATTACTCCATTCGAGGAACAACTCAGATCGCGGTTTGGCAATTCACGTTCATTCCAGAAACATCCCAGTCGACATGGGCGTTCACGGGTACCGATCCAAAACTGCGATTGGCCTTTAATCCCACACTTCGAGCCAATGACGCTCGAAGGGTGGAGCACCCGCAGCAACTTGGCTTGGGTTGAAGGGTGAACGATCCGCCTCTAGGATACGGGCGTAGAACTGTCTGATGTGGGGCTCACACAAAAGCATCCTGTTGCCGGAGCGAAGCCCATCCGTCGAACCTCTCGATAGGCCGCAAAATAGCTTTGAGGTAGCGGCTGCGCACCGACTCTCTTCGCTATGACCCTTACCTCTATGCTCTTTGCCTCCAGGCGGCGCCGAAAGGTCCATCTGTGAGCATCACCACAGATGAAGAGGACATCGTGGTTGAGGTCGTCCCCCAAACTATCGATCCAAAACTCTTCGCGGACCGGCCAACGATGAGCAATCTCGTGACGATACGCTGCATCTCGTGATGGAATGAGTGCCTCCCATGCGAAAGGAGGACCGGGGCCTAAGAACGGAAGGTCCTCTTCTATTGACAGTTCGCTCTTTTTGTCCCAGGTAGGCTCACAGAACCTATGCGTGATTCCGATCTCGTGAGCTGCGTCGTATACCACCGAGTGTCTTTGAGTGTTGCGGAGGATATCGGCGTTCGCTTCTTCTCCGATTAGCATCGGGTGGTATCGCGCGACAGCGGCTCGAATAAGTTCCCTGAGCTCAGCATGCCCGCGATTCTCAGGGTCCGTTAAAGAACTTCTGTTTCGGTAGGTCTGAGCGTTCATATGATCGCAACCGATGAGATAGAGCACCAGTCTCCAGTTCCTCCAGTCTGACTTCTTTCGCCCAAGTCATAAAGCTATAGGTAGTACATCAGGCTGTGCATCACCGATTCCGACATCTCCCAAAGCTCATCCATCCTAGATTGGTCTAATGTGCGCGGATCCCAGCCTTCCTTCAAGGCTCGAGCCGGATGAATCAGATTGCGAAATATTCTTATTTTGTCGACTGCATCCTTGGCGAGGAACTTTGGATGCGTGCCATCGTCTCGTACGTGAGATGGGCAGTCGATGGGTGCTCGAAGAACCCCGATTTCATCGGCTGCATCCACGAGATCGGCGAATCCGACTGACGAAGGAATCCGCAACTCACCTCCGTTGTCCGCTCCAAACTCGACCAGAAGGTAGACAAGAACGGCTGTCTCCACTGCAAGAGCGAGCGCAACTGCAGCCATGAAGAGGTGCCCTGATGACTCCAGGCTCTTAGCCTGGTCTTTGTAAAAGGACATCAACTCGTTCGCTGCGTCACCATGAATTGTGCCGGTGAGCTTTGACATGCTCCCTCCTTCCAACTCTCAGGCCTGCGGTGGACCTAACTAACTAGCTCTCGAACGAGAGTATAGCGCTTGCTCCCCTCAGACCTTAGAAGCCATCTCATAAATGTCTGAGCAGCATGAGAAGGCATCCGAGTTGTACGAAGCCGAGGAAGTTTTCGACGTGGTATTCCCATCGCGTGACCAAGCGCCGATAGTTCTGCATCCAGGCAAAGATGCGCTCGACTTTCCAGCGACGGCGATTGCGGCGCAGCTGGCGTCCGTCCTGCGTCTTCCTCTTGCGGTTGGCTCGGTTGGGTGAGATCATCTCGATCCCATACTCATTCATCTGCTCGTCCAGCGCATCCGAGTCGTAGGCCTTGTCGCCGATCAGTTCTTCGGGCAACTCGTCGAGGAAGCATCCGGCCAGAACAGCTTCCACAAGTTTGCACTCGGCAGGCGAAGCGCTTTCGACAGTAACGGCGAGAGGAAGACCGTCACCAGAGGCGACAGCGACGATCTTGGTGCCCTTGCCGCGCTTGGTTGGACCGACCGCGAAGCCCCCTTTTTGGCGCTCGCAAAGGTCGCATCCACGAACGCTTCATCCAGATGGAGCTTGCCTCGCTCATGAAGATGCTTCGCCAGCAGGCGCAGCGCCCTAACCAGCTTGCCCTCGCGAATCCATTGCTGGAAACGCCGGTGACAGGTCTGATACGGCGGATACTTCGACGGCATCTCGGCCCACTGTGCCCCGCTGCCGAGAATCCAGAGCACGCCGTTCAGTAAAGCCCGCGTATCGTGCCAAGGGCGGCCACGGTTGTCCTCACGCCGCACTGGACGCAAGATCGGCTCCACCAACTGCCACTGTTCGTCTGTGAGTTCCCAACGGTCTGCCATTCCAATTCGCAGAGACGCTTTGAGCAACTTCAGTTTCGCAGAAATCAATGCCCAAAATGTTTATGAGATGGGTTCTAGGCACTCCGGCAGATCCGACCGGCTCACAGACATATTCCCTGAGAATGCGTTAGAAGCCCGTACACGAGTGACACACTGGCGATCTGCGCTCTGTTCGCCCCGTCGTTGGGCAAGATCTGGGCATGCAGGCAGTCCAGCAGAAGCCACATAATTCCTTGCACACGGGAAAATTAGTCCAGGAATGTCGGCCAGAGTTCGCCGATCCGCCTGTGCATAGCCCTCAGTTGAGGCCCAAGGCAGTGATCGAGTCTTGAAGACGCATCACTATCGATCATGCGGCTTTTTCCATCGGCCCAAGTGCGGACCGGAGGCTCTCTGGAAGCATTCGACCGGACCATCGAATGGGGCCATTCGTCTCCGGGAACGGAAGATCCCCTTTGGCAACTCCCTTTCCCGTCCACTCCACCAATTCTTCGCTGGTAGCTGAGATTACGACTGCCGAGCACCCGAGACTGTCCACCGGCGTGATGCGCCCGTTCTCCTTCAGTATCCGGAACATGGCGCCTGCCCAGTCCGGCAGCCCCGGCAATCCAAACCGATGAACGAGTGCTGTCCATGCCTCGTTCGGCTCCGGCCGCAGAACATAGGTCCGCGACAGCGACTTCAAGCCGCGCAATTCCTCGGAAAGCGCGATCATGTGCCGCACGCCTTGTTTTCTGCCCGGAATGCTGACGCTGCCGCGGCAACACATCGCCCCCTCGCCCAGGGTGATCTCCTGCGTCTCTCCACCAGGAAATGTCAGCCGGAATCGTGCCTGCTCATACACCGCGGCCGTGATCGCGCCGACATCCGAGTCGTTGCCGAAGATGCTGAGCAGGTGGCCGTCTTCGCCTTCGCCGATGTAATGGCTCACGCGCACTCTGATCCGCGATGCAATCTTTTCCGTATTCCGTTCGTACTCAAGGAGTCCCATCCTCAGGTGTGCATTCTCCATCGCCGTCTCCTTCCGCCGGAGCCTTTTCGGTTAGCTTCATCGCCTTGCCGGTGACATAAAGCAGGCGCAGTTCATTCGACCATTTCTCCCGGCGCCGGATGATCTTCGTGTCACCTTCCTGTTCGTGGAACTCCGTCACGTGTTTGATCGAACGCCAGCGTGCGATGTGCCTCGCATCGCCTTCCCCGAACACGCCATTCAGTAACCCCGCCGTGCAAAGCAATCCGACGTGGCCGCCATGGAGGGGTGTAATCGGGCGCCCTATGGTGTTTTCCTCCCCTGGGAGCAGAACCTGCGCCGCCTGCTTCCAAGCCCCTGAACCCGGCAAGAGATCTTCAACCGTGTCGTAGGGCATGCCGCGGTAGGTCAGGGTCGCTTCGCCGGAGCGAGGCACAACAAAGGGTTCGACTGCTTCTGGCGCAAGTTCAGTCAGCCTCGAATAGCAATCATGCCCGGCAAGCGTTCGAATTCGTCTAAGGCTCTCTTCGTGGGCTGCGCCACGAACATTCCGCCGCACACCGAGTACAACAATCTGCCGGAACCGGACCGAGTCCGGGTCACTCATCCGAAAAGCGCTGATCCGAGTGAAGTTCGCGCTCAGAATGCCGGCGCAATCGCCGAGTTGGTCGAAAGGGATGACAAACGCGAGTATGCCGTGCTGGACCAACCAGTGATGGGTGTGTTCAAGAAACAGCCGCTCCATGCGCCGATTGCCGGTCAGATTGATTTCGGAATCATAAGGCGGATTCAGATAGAGCAAGGAGTAGCACTCCACCTTCGCATGTGCATCGAAGGTGTTGCCCTGGAGCATTCGAATCCCGGTTGCACGAGCCTCCTCGGCACGATCCGTGTCGAGTTCCACGCCATATCGCACTACCGGAGCCCCAGACGTGATCAGTTTAAGTGCGGTTCCTTTGCCAGCGCAGGGATCAATCACCGAACACGGGCCAGAAAAGCTGAGCAGAGACCGGATGTTCTGCGCCTCGGTTACCGGCAGCGGAAAATAGCTCATCTTCAAACGGGCCGTACTCCGGGCCATAACGTCCTCCTAAGCGTGTTGTTGTCTGTGACTTGAACCATAAAATGGCACTGAGTGGCAGGTTATGCTTCAAATCTCTTCTGAGCCGGTCTTTGCGCCATCTCTTGCAGCTCACCAAGAGAGGGTGCTAACTGCCGTTCAGCTCCTCAGACC
>Ga0307374_10001180_pt1 | contig 49148 bp, 30 predicted proteins | sample OX3MG_FD_202532 | JGI IMG/M metagenome (GOLD analysis project Ga0307374, IMG submission 202532) | Soil microbial communities from Risofladan, Vaasa, Finland - OX-3 | ecosystem: Environmental > Terrestrial > Soil > Coastal area > Acid sulfate soil | place: Finland: Risofladan, Vaasa | collected...
AGAGCGGAAATCCGCCGCACTAATTCTGGATAATAACTGTCGTCGTTGATGCTGTCGTACCCGCCGGGAATATTGTTGAGTTCCGCCACGAGCACATTTTTCTTGGTGAAGCCGGGGTTCATGGTACTCAGCTTTTCCAAACTGTGAACAAAAAGCCCCGCGCCCATCAGCAAAATCACCGAAAGAGCGACCTGCGCACAAATCAATCCTCTTCCAAACTTTCCCGCAGTTGCGCCCACCGTCCGCGAATTTTGCTGCAGCGCTGCATTCGGATCTGTGCGCGTGGCGCTCCACGCGGGCAAAAGGCCAAACAGAACACCCGTGAGGATCGCCGCTAGAGCGGTGAACGCCAGCACCCGCAAATCCGGTTCAACGTCAAGCGTCGTCGGAATAATGAAAATTTGCCGCGCAATCAGTTCCGCAATTGCCTTGCTGCCGTACGAAGCTAGCAGAAGCCCGAACAACGCGCTTGCTGCCGCCAATACCACGCTCTCGACCAGCAACTGCTGCGCCAACCGCCAACGTCCCGCCCCAAGCGCCACGCGAACGCTCATTTCATGGCCGCGTGCTGCTGCCCGCGCCAGCATCAGCGTTGCAAGATTCACGCAGGCAATCAGCAAAATCAGTCCTGCCAGCTCCATCAGCACATACAGCGGCTTCGAAAAGCGTCCTCCCATGAACTGTTGGTCGTCGGCACGTTTCACCGAAAGCTTCGTGGCCAAATAATCCGCCCGCTCCTGGGGTTTCAAATTCGCCGGAACAGTTTCCGCCAAGATTCCCGGCCACAGCGATTCCAGTTGCGCCCGTACCTGTTCGATTTTCACGCCGGCGCGCATCCGCGCAACGATATAGTCCGCGTGGAGCGGTCCCGAAACATCGTTGTCCCCCGCACTCGCGGTGATCTCGCGGTCGGCGGTCAGCGGAATCGTCAGCGCAATGGTCGTCGTGCTTCTGGACATGCCAAAAAAATTCTTTGGCGTCACACCGACGATTGTGAACGGGATTTTTTCGATGCGAATTGTTTTTCCGATAACGTCAGGCGCGCCCCCAAAATGCCGCTGCCAGAAGTCGTAGCTGATAACCAGAACGTGATTCGGCGTGCCACCCCCGAGCCGTACGTCCTCCGGTGTCAGTAAGCGTCCGAGCAACGGCTTCGTTCCCAGCACCGAGTAGTACGTGCCAGTGACTCCGCCAATGTCCGCGATGCCAAGCTCGCCATTCACTTCAACGTTAAGGACAGCATCTCCCCAGTATGCGCCCATCGCGGAAAACACCCTTTGATGCTTCTCGATTTCTGCTGTTATGGGAATCGTGATGCTCTGTTCATCGGCCGCTTTATCGATGGCCGTGACCTCGACTACGCGTGAAGGGTCATTGATCGGCAAGGCTCGAAAAACAAACGCATCCAGCAGTGAGAAAATGGCGGTATTCGCACCGATGCCGAGAGCGAGCGTCAGCACGGCAACGGCCGTGAATCCTGGCGATTTGCGAAGCATGCGGAAGGCGAAGCGAATGTCCTGAAGGAGAGATTCGATGAATTGCGTGCCGCGGGCGTCGCGGCACTCTTCTTTGCGTTTCTCGACGCCACCCATTTCCAGCAATGCCGTTCGCCGCGCTTCTTGCGGCGTCATTCCTTTGGCGACGTATTCCCCAGTTTTTTGTTCGACGTGTTCGCGCAGTTCGTCATCGAGTTCCCCGTCCGCCTTCCTTCGGCGAAACAACGACCGCAACCGCAGAGGAATCGTGTACAGCCAATGTTCCGGTCGCATTGCCGCCTCCTTTGGCGCTCGCGCTCGTCAAGCCTCTTTGAGTTTGACGACGCGCGAAATTGCGCTCGACAGCCTGCCCCAGTTATCAGTTTCCTTTTCAAGTTGTCGCCGCCCCAACCGTGTCAGCGAATAGTATTTCGCGCGGCGACCATTTATGGATGTCTTCCACTCGGCAGTAATCCAGCCCTCCTGCTCCAATTTGTGCAGAGCCGGGTACAGCGACCCGTCGCTCATCTGCAGAACGTCACCGGAGACTTGCTTCAAACGTTGACTGACGGCGAAGCCATTCATCGGCTCAAGCGCCAGAATCTTCAGCAGCAACATGTCCAACGTGCCCTGCACCAGATCGGAAGGTTTGCTCACGTTTATACCATCGGTAACCGAGATTAGTTAAGCTACACCTATTTTTCTCGGCAAGCAAGGGGCACAGGGTTAGAGGAGCAAGAGCCGCTGCGCTTATCCTACAGCTGCTGGAGAGATTAAGGTTTCCGAGCGGCGATGTCGGTGCGGATGACATCTAAGTAAGCGCGGGCGGTTTCGAGCGCCTGCTTAGCGTCGTGGTGAGATACGAATCCGGAGTCTTCATAAAGCGCTATATTTCGCTTCCGCCGGAGACGGTCGAAAACAGTCAGCAGACCAGCATATTTCTTGTCGATGCGTGCCCGGACGAAATCAATGATCGCGATGTGGTGTCCGGGCTGGCTCCTGGCGCGAAAGCCGTAGCTGAACATGAAACCGAGTGAGGCTTTTAACATTGCTTCGTAGGCTTGCTGAAGGCAGGCTTCCTCATCAAAGGCGAGGATTTTATGCGCGGAGGTGAGCTTCTTGTCGGCGCTTGCAAGGAAGCGCTGGATTTGCGCCCGATCAATTTTGTAGGGCTTAAGTTTCTTCATGCGACGCCAACAAGAGACACGCGCTTATTGTGCCAGACGCTTTCTAAAAAAGTGTCTTTGCGACTACGTCGTGATTCCAATTCCTTCCTCGTAAGAACCGTATAGTTGATTTCGCGTCCGAGTTGCCGTTCTAGTTTTCGTACTACCTCAGCCAGAACGTCGCTCTTCGGCTTGCCAATCACGAGAACGTCAATGTCGCTTGCGGCGTCCTGTTGGTTTCGCGCAAAAGAGCCATACAAATAGGCCTCCTCTATTCCTTCAATTTTCTTGAGGGATTGCGCGAGCAATGGAGCCGCGCCGATGGTCTTCGCAACGATGCTGCGCACCTCGTCGAAAAGGGGATATTCGCGGTTTAGTTGAAAATACTTCTGGCGGCCGTTCACTTCTGACCGAAACAAACCCTCACGCTCCAGACGCCGTAGCTCTTTCGATAGGTTGGAGGGATCGATGCTCAGTCGTTCCGCCAAGTCTCGCAGATGGTGACGGGCTGTAGGATTGGTGAAAAAATAGGCCAATAGTCTTTGGCGTGCCTCGGAGCGCATATCAAGCAGCATTGTAGTTAAACTATACCACAAATGTGGTTGTAAAGAACCACGACGTAACTACGATTTGGGTCCGATCTGAGTCCATTTGCTGCCGAATGCTGGCCTAAATGAGCATGTTCGACGCAGAACAAAGCCAAACGGGCCAATAAGATAGTGTTTCTAGTTCTGGTTCGGGACCAGGAGGTCGAAGGTTCAAATCCTTTCGCCCCGACCATTTGTTGTTTTAGGTCCGGCCCGGACACATGGGTTACCTATGTCTCAGGCCGCTCATTAGGTCAGCGTGGCCGGTGGACTGACGTTTTCGCCACTCGAATTAGTCGTCGTAACGCCTTATTCACCGCCCGATCGTTTGGGAAATACTCAGCCACATCCGGTGAAAGCAGCACGAGATTTGTGCCTGCTTTGTAACGCTCTGCATATTTCCCGCGAATACCACCCTTCAACTTTGAGAGGTCATACTCTCGACGCAGTCCCTCACCCCGTCTTACTCTTTCACTTCTCTTCTTCATATTGTTTCCGCTCACGCGCCGTCGCTTTGCGGGCGCTTATGATCCTGATATTGTCGGCGCGGTTCGCGTGTGCGACAATCAGAAATCGACCGGCATTTGAAATTCCCACGGTGATAAACCGTAGCTCCCAGTCAGAGTGATCCGGGTCGTCGCGGCAATCGTGCAATAGCCCCAGGCATTCGCCACTCGTGAAGTCGAAGGCAAGATTCTGACACGCCCTTTCCGGAATCTCTAAGGCATTTCAGACGGCGGTGCGGCCGCCATCCACGGCAAGTTTTGCCCCATATATGAAACTCGAACGATCCGTCGCTAGGAAGACAATGGCCTCGGCAATTTCATCCGCGGTAGCCGGACGCCCCGCTGGCGCCTGGGCGGCTAGTTGCTCCAGGCCCTCTCCCATTGCGTCGGTGCCCTCCGTGCGCGTAGGTCCGGGGCTGACCGCATTGACGCGGACACCGCTGTGGCCATATTCAGCCGCCCACGATTTGGTCAGTAGATTGATCGCTGCCTTGCTCGAGCCGTAGAGACTCATCCCCGACACTCCGTAATCGGCAACCATCGTAGATACATTGACGATTGCCCCTTTGCCCCTCCCCGCCATTAGGGGAGCTAGTTCCGCGACAAGGAAATACGGCGCCTTAACGTTGAGGGCGTACACTCCGTCAAACTCTTCTTCCGTCGTTTTATTCGTCGGCCCGAACGGGAAGATTCCCGCATTGTTGATCAGAATATCGACGTGGCCGTTTCCGAGTTCGATTGCTTTTTTCGCCACTTCGCGCGTGCTCGACGCGTCCCGAAGGTCGGACGAAATAAAATCCGCTTGACCTCCTGCTGCGCGGATTTCGGCAACCGTCCTCTCGCCGCGCTCCACATTGCGCCCGACGACCAAGACATGGATGCCAAGCAGGGCCAATTTATTAGCTGCCGCCCGGCCGATACCGCTCGTTCCTCCTGTAATGAGTGCTGTCGGCACATTTGTAATCATTGGCAACTCCCTTTTCAGTGTCGGCGAGGTCTGCGTTGGATAAACCGTTTCCGCCCTCCGTCCGTATATCGGCGCAAATGGCCACTACACCCCACTGCAAGGCTAGATTTGTTGATCACCCTGGAGTAGCCGTTCGCATCGACTGGTTTTGTGCCGAAGGTTTGGCGGTTCACTCCAATATCCGGTGTTACATCGTGAGTACGGCGCGGAATCGGGCCTTGCCTTCCACAACGCGCTGATATGCCTTCGGAGCCTCGGCCAACGGGTACGTCTCGACTATCGTTTTAACCTTTCCTTGCGCTACGAAATCAAGGGCTTCGAAGAGATATTCGGGGCCGTCTTGCTGGCTGCCAATTATCCGAATGCGTTTCGAGATGAGGTCCATCAGCGAGATCGAGAGCGGCTCGGCGTCGGCTCCCATTGTGACGAGCCGGCCGTCGGGCCGCAGCCCCTGAATGCTGTCCACCATCGATTTAGTCGAATTGGAAGTACTGAGGATCACGTCTGCGCCACCCGCTGCGGCAAGGCTCTTTCCGTCGCGGACAATTTCATTCGCGCCGAGATCGTGGATCATCTTGTCTTTATCGGGAGAGTGCGAAATCGCGATTGTCTCGAAGCCCGCAGCCTTCGCGTATTGCACCGCCAGGTGCCCGAGCCCGCCGATCCCGAGCACGGCCACGCGCTCATGCGGCTTGGGATCGGCCCAGCGGAGACCGCTATAGACGGTGTAACCGGCGCAGAAGATCGGCGCCGCTTGCTCATAGGAAACCTTGTCGGGAATTAGGTAGGTGGCGTCGGCATTCATCGGCATGTACTCGGCGTGTCCGCCTTGTGCCTCAATTCCTGTGCTTTTCAGATAGGGACAGAACATCCTGCGGCCGCGCTGGCACCACTCGCAGCGCCCGCACGTGGATTGAATCCATGCGGTGCCCACGCGGTCGCCTACTTTTCGCGTCGTGACGTCGGGAGCCACGGCGACGATCTCGCCGACCGGCTCGTGACCGAGGATGCGGGGAAATGGGCCAGGAATGTGTCCGAGGGTTTCGTGCACGTCGGTGTAGCAGATGCCGCTTGCGCGCATCTTCACCAGCACTTGATTGGGCCCAGGTTGAGGCTGGGGCACGTCTTTGATCTGCCACGAACTGCTCACAGCGGGTACGACTGCAGCTTGCATAAAGTCTTCCTCCCTGCGTGATTCGATGCCCACACCTCCGGGTTTGGCGCATGATTTTTGCGTGCGCGAACCCGCTAGCCGGAATCCGATCTAAAAACCTGGCTCGCGGATCGTCCGTTTCTCCTGCCCTGGACGCAAAGAATTAGCCACCAGAACTGGCTGCACTGACACGACGTTTTTCTGGCTGTATTGTTCTTCTCTTTTTCTGTTCACTTTGCAGCTCCTTTCCTGCAAAGTTCCCCCCCTTGAAGTGTATGAGTCTAGACAACCGGGGAGCTGCCGAAACCTCGTCCATATGAGAATGCATCCATAACCGTCATGAAACCGCCATGCGACGAAGCCGTGCTCCGGTCGACAAATGCCGACACTCCATGTCCAGCAGGAAATGGACGTTGGATCCTGGCGGCGACAATTCTAGGTTCAAGCATGGCCTTTATCGACAGCACTGTCGTCAATGTCGCTTTGCCTGCGCTCCAAGCAAATTTCCACGCAAGCGTCGTCGGCGTGCAATGGGTTGTCGAGTCGTATGGCTTATTTTTGGGAGCTTTGATTCTCGTCGGCGGTTCCCTCGGCGACTTGTTCGGCCGCCGATTGATGTTCCTGGGTGGCGTAGGAATTTTCGCGGTTGCTTCTATCGGCTGTGGTCTTGCCTCGAACATTCAGCAGTTAGTGCTCACACGGAGTATTCAGGGTGTGGGAGCTGCCTTTCTGGTGCCTGGCAGCCTCTCGATCATCAGCGCATGTTTCGACGAGAAAATTCGCGGTCAAGCGATCGGTACATGGTCCGGCTTCACGGCGATCACAACAGCGTTGGGGCCGGTTCTCGGTGGCTGGCTGATTGAGCACGCCTCTTGGCGGTGGGTTTTTTTTATTAATATTCCTATTGCGGCCGCCGTAATCGCAATTTCGCTACGGCACATTCCCGAGAGTCGAAACGCTGCTGCCAGACATGTGGATTGGCTGGGAGCTCTGGTCGCGACTGTCGGATTAGGCGACGTGGTCTATGGCCTGATCGAGTCTATAAGCCTCGGTTGGGAGCATCCTTTGGTTTTCGGAAGCCTGACTGTCGGGCTCGTCTGTCTGATTGGTTTCGCGTTTGTCGAGGCCAGGATGAGTTCACCCATGGTTCCGTTGACGCTTTTTGCGTCACGCGGTTTTAGCGGCGCGAACCTGCTCACTCTGTTTCTCTATGCCGCTCTTGGAATCTTCATTTTCTTGTTCCCGATGAACCTCATCCAAGTTCAGGGATACTCGACGACTGCGACCGGTGCCGCCGCGCTGCCGCTAATTCTGCTGATGTTCTTTCTTTCGCGCTGGTCTGGCGGACTGGTCACGCGTTATGGGCCGCGGCCACCGCTGGTCATTGGGCCGCTGATTGCGGCAACAGGTTTCGTCCTCTTTGCCGTACCTGGTGTGGAAGCTAACTACTGGAAAACATTCTTCCCTGCGTTCGTTGTTCTCGGATTTGGAATGGCGGTCAGTGTGGCTCCTCTCACCACTGTGGTTATGAGTTCAGTAGACCAGGACCGTGGCGGCACCGCCTCGGGTATCAACAATGCGGTCGCCCGGGTCGCGGGGGTACTTGCCATTGCGATCTTCGGGATCGTGATGGTGAAATTATTCAGTTCTAGCTTGAATCGCAGTCTCGCGGGCGGTCTGCTTCCGCCCGGCATTCTCCAGTACCTTCAGGCAAACAAAATCAAGCTCGCCGGCCTTGACCTACCCTCTGGCCTGGACGCCGATAAGACAGCGCTGATCCGGGCGTCAATTTCCCATGCGTTCGTTTTTGGATTCCGAATCGTAATGTTAATCTGTGCGAGTTTGTCCTTGGCAAGCGCTGCGGCCGCATCGCTAATGATTGGCGGTCGGTATAAAACTCCGCCCAGTTAGGCCGCTTAATCTAATCGTCACGGATAACGCCGGCCGACCGCGATCAACAGACGCTCACGCGAAGAAAGGTCTTATCGCTGTGTGGAATATCTTTCATCGGAAGCCTCTACATTTACAGAAAGTAACGACCGGCCGGTTCGAAATCGAGCAGAGCGGGCAAGTTGCCTATCTGGAATATAGTTTGGCGGGAAACATCCTGGAGTTGATCCACACCGAAGTTCCCGCAAAGTTGCGGCATTTGGGTCTCGCATCGGCCCTGGCAGAGTACGCTCTCCAGTGGGCACGAGAGCACAACCTTAAGGTCGACATTATCTGTCCGACGGTACGGCGATATGTAGAGCAGCACCCGGAGTATTCGGACCTTGAAATGCATTGAGGCGAGAATTTCTCAAACCATGCCGACAGATCCCCAACCGCCTTTGGATTTCCAAAACGGATTCGCGTCAGTTTGATCAGAGCAGGACAGAAGATCTAATAATACTCAAGGATGATTTGTCGACTGAGCCTTTCCGACTGCCTCCGTGACGGACACAGTGGAGTCTTAAACCGCGGCGCTGGAAGGAGCCGGGCGCGCGCCATGGACGGCCTCTTCTTCCGTGCCGTACACTTCAAACACGTGAATCAAACGCGTCAATTCGAGGACTTCTTTCGCTACGCGATTCAGCCCGAAGAACGCAAAGCCGAGCTTCCAATCCTTAGCAACCTTCAAGGCTTCGACCAGGCAGGCCACTCCCGCGCTATCGATATAACGTACGGTGGTCATGTTCACGATTACGCGCGGTACTTTCTTCACCTTCAGCAAATCCATAAGCGCCTTGCGAAGCTCAGGAGTGTTATACAGAGTGACATCGCAGCAAACGTCGACGATCGTGGCGATTCCGTTCGCACGCGTTGTAATGTTCAAGCCCATCGATTTCTCGACAACCAGCGGCGAGACCGACAGAATACTCCGAGTCCCAGCATGTGAACAGCGCTCAGACGCCGCTAATGTTTTCGGATAGTTCGGCGGTTCCGTCCGTATCGGCGCCGCGGATGCGCTCTTCACGGCTCGCTTGGCTCATTGCCGGTGCTTGCCGGTTGAACCGACTCTTCGTGCGGTCCCTCGCCCGGAGGTAGTGTGGTCGGCTGTTTGAGGGGCAGCCGCACGCGAAAGCGCGTGTCGCCGGGCTGGGATTTCAGCTCGATGGAGCCGTGGTGCTTTCGCACAATGCGCATGGCGGTGTCGAGGCCAAGGCCCGTGCCTTCTCCCACTTTCTTGGTGGTGAAGAAGGGATCGAAGACACGCGACTGCACTTCCGGCGGAATGCCTGGGCCATTGTCGCCGATTTCCACGACGGCGGAATCCAGCTCGCGAAGGGCTCGCACGCGGAGTTCACCCTTGCCGTTCATCGCGTCAAGTGCGTTGTCAATGAGATTGGTCCAGACCTGATTGAGCTCGCCACCATAGGCGCAGACGCGCGGAAATTGCGAATCGTAATCGCGAATGACGGTGACGCCCTCTTTCAGGCGATGGGCAAAGATTCTTAGCGTGTTGTCCAGATCTTCTTTGAGGTTCACTTCCTGAAGCGAGCCCTGATCCATATACGAATAGCGTTTGATGGCAGTGACCAGATCGCTGATGCGGCGGGTGCTGTTGTCAATTTCCCGAACAAGCCCATAAACGGTTATCAGTGCGGCGACACGGCGCAGGACGTAGCCAATGGCATTCTCCCCCGTGGTAGCAGTAAGAGCATCCAGTTTTTGCGGGTTTACGCAAGCATCCGCGAGAAGGGGTGCAATCTTGTATGGCTCGTCGATATTGTGACGTTCGAGCCAGTTGGTAACGGCTTCCTCGCGATCACTGACGTCGAGAGGGTCGGAGGACTGCTCTTCTGTGGAAGCGGTTTGCTTCATGGCTTCCTGTTCGAATTGCAGCATCGCACTGCGCTGACCTTCAGAGAAGGAGTGCTGAAGAAGCTTGAGGCTGGCGGCGCGGACGTTTTCCATGGCCTCCATGAGGGTTTGCGCAGCGCGCCGGGCAGCCGCGGCGGGATTGTTCAACTCGTGGGCAAGGCCCGCGGAGAGCTTTCCCAGAGCCAAAAGCTTTTCTTGCTGCGTCTCGATGCGCGTCATTTCGCGGATGCGATCGGACATCAGACCGACCAGGCGCTGGCCAAGCTGAGGCATGCGTTGCAGCAATTCCGGGAAATGTTGTTTGTGGAGGCGAAGCATCCGCGAAGGCCGAACGGCGCGCCCAATGCCACGAATTTGAGTCAGGCGCGAAAAGGGAAGCAGGCCGGTAACCTGGCCGGCAGTGGCCATGAAAACCGGCGAACCAGGAGCATCCGCACGTTCAAACTGAATCTCGCCCTCGAGAATGACGTTAAGATAATCGACAGGGTCGCCAGGGCGGGCGAACACTTCTCCGGCTTGCAGGCTCACTTCGTCCATGCGCGAGGTGAGCCATTGCAGATCTTCGGCGGACAGATCCGCAAAAATGGGGATGGCACGCAGGACAGTGGCGAAGCGCGCAGCCTGGCCGTTTATTTGTGATTCGCTCATCTCACACCGTACTCAAGTATTGATGCACGAATTGGACAGCATTAGAGCCCTCGCCAACGCCGGACGCAACGCGCTTGATGGAGCGGTAGCGCACATCGCCCGCTACGAAGATTCCGGGAACGCTGGCTTCAAGGAGCCACGGATCGCGCTCAAGTGGCCAGCCCTGAGGAGGCTTGTTATCACGCATGAGATCCGGTCCGGTCAAGAGGAAGCCCTTTTCATCGCGCTCAATCACACCCGCGAGCCAGTCCGTGCCCGGAGCGGCGCCGATAAAAATGAACAGGGCGTTCGTTGAGATTTTTTGCGCTTCCTCGGTTGTGGAGCAGTGGACGGAAATGGCTTCCAGATGATCGTCGCCAAAGACCTCGACGATCTCTGAGTTCAGTTCGACCTGGATGTTTTCCGTACGACGAATCTGGTCGATTAGATATTGGGACATACTGGCTTGAAGCGAACTGCCGCGCACGAGCATGATAACGCGCCGAGCGTACTGCGAGAAGAACATGGCGGCTTGCCCGGCGGAGTTCGCGCCTCCCACGATGTAAACGTCCTGGCCGCGGCAGGAAGCAGCTTCAGTCATCGCCGCGCCGTAATAGACGCCGGCTCCTTGCACACGGTCCATTCCGGGGACATCGAGCCTGCGGTAGGAAACACCTGTGGCGATGATCAGGGCCTTGGCGCCGATTTCTGTGCCATCGGCAAAAGCGACGAACTTTGAGCCGGCTTCAACGCGCAGTCGGGTTACTTCCTGCGGCGTGAGGATTTCCACGCCAAAGCGGCGCGCTTGCGTGACGGCGCGGCGAGCGAGGTCAGCACCGCTCAAGCCTGACGGAAAACCCAGGTAATTTTCGATGCGCGAACTCATTCCGGCCTGCCCACCGGGAGCGTCTCGTTCGATCATGACCGTGCGTAGGCCTTCAGAAGCGCCGTAGACGGCGGCGGCAAGTCCGGCGGGCCCCCCGCCGATAATCAGCAGGTCATAGAAGGAAGTTTCTGCTCGTGTGCGCAATCCCAGCCGCTCGGCGATCTCCAGAGTCGTGGGATCGGAAAGGGAAGTCCCGTCCGAAAAGAGGACGACGGGGAGCTTGCCCGTATCGCCGCCTGTTACGGCAAGGGCGTCACGGGTTTCTGCGTTTTTCTCGGCGTCTTCAGCGTCCAGCCAGTGGTACGGAATCTGATTGCGCGCAAGGAAGTCTCGCACGGCGTAGGAACGGGGAGACCAGCGATGGCCAAGTACGCGAACCCCCGAAAATGCAGGCCGGTAGGATGCCTGCCAGTCTTCCAGAAGGTCGTCCAGCACGGGATAGAGCTGCTGCTCGGGAGGGTCCCAGGGTTTCAACAGGTAGTGATGAATTCTCGCTTCGTTGATGGCTTGGATGGCGGCATCCGTGTCGGCATACGCTGTCAACAGCACGCGGCGCGCATCCGGATAAATATCCATGGCTCGCTGGATAAATTCGACGCCGCTCATCTCCGGCATGCGCTGGTCGGCAAGCAAAAGGCTGACCGCTTCGCTGCGCCTTTTCAGTCCCCGGAGCGCGTTGAGCGCAGCAGAGCCGGAGTCGGCGCGCAACACGCGATAGTGCTCCGCGTAATGCTTGCGCAGGTCGCGCTCCACCGCTCGCAATACCTCCGCGTCATCGTCAACGGCCATCAGCACCGGTTTAGCCATGCTGCTTCCGTGCTCGTCTCCGTTCTTTCGCTTTCGGTCCTTCTACTCTACACTTCGCTTGGGTTGGATGCACGGGCGCGCTGGGAGATTCGCGGGCAACCACTCCCATGGGCCGCTTGAGGGATTTTAGCTACGCTGTAGTTCGTGACGCTCCATGTCCGTGCTGAGCGTCTAATAATGGGAACACTGGGTATCCGGCCCGTGGGCAACGAAAAGAAGAGATCTTGAACAATCATTTTCTGCACTCAATTTACGGGCCCGTCGGACCGCAGGCACACATGGCTCGAATTTAACCGAATATCAAAATATAATTGGAAAAGCGGGGCTGCGTGCGCCTAACCGAGATTTGGCTTGCACTTCGAACTGCACCCGACGCCTTGGGCCCGACGGGCTACCCTTCATAATCGGATAAAGATTGCGAACCAACACCCCTCCCACAAGATCGCCGAAATCTTCCTGCACCACCAAAAAATCATTCTGCAAAGATTTTTTCACAGCTTCAAAAAACCAAAGAGCGCGGACCCACGTCAAAACCAACTCAGTCGCTGTTCGGTGAACTTGCGCAGTGGTCTTATTTATTCGTCCGCTGCTGCTATGTCACAAGAGGAGAACTCGCCGCGAAAGGCGCGCCAGCCCGGCGCAAGGTCCTAGCGGAGAAGCCGATGAAGGATCGGCTCACCCTCTTCTTCGGTCAACAAGCCCTTCCGCATCATTAGCACGAGCAACTCTTCGAGAACGTAATGCTCCTCGGCATTCGCGGTGGACCGATAGGGTGGCTGTTCCTCACCTGGCAGCAGCAGTTCGGGCTGCAATTCTCCGCGAAGTTCCGCAAACCATTTCTCGAGGATCGAGAGCTGTTCCGGCCCTACGGTGGTAAATCCCAGACCCATCCCAACTCCAATTAGGGAATAAGTCACCCTCGCCTTGGCATTGAACGACTTCCCTTGGGCGGTCAACCGCAACTGCACTTCTGTCCCCTCGGGAAAGGGGCTCATGGTATCCACGTAACATCCACCGATGCTCAGATCGCTTGTATGTGCGTCGATCCGGGTCCCAGACTTGGGCTCGACAACGACCACTGCGGCGGTAAACGCACTCCGTGGCGTGTTTCGGTGCTCTACCGAGCTACCCGCTCCTCTCGGGACCTGGTCAACGCCGGCCCCGATGTCTTCTTTGCCAACGCCGACGGTCGAATACACTTGCTTACCATCACCGGTTCTGTTCACATTTATATCCCTCGATGCGAGTATCGCCGTGGACGGTCAGGAATTTCAGCGACCCTCAACAGTGGAAAGCATTTTCCGCTTCGTACCAGCAGTGCGGAAACCTGACTTCCAGCAATTTCTTTTGAAAGAACAACCGTCTAGTCTAGAGTTCTGCAATAGCGCGGATTCTCATGTTGTGTGATGTTCATCTGATCGATCTGTACACTGGTTTCCACTCGCGAACCAGCTTCTCGAATTCCCCGGACGCGACGGCGGGACTGAATAAGAATCCCTGCGCCTCATCACATTGTTGCTCGCGCAGTATTTCCAATTGCTCCCTCGTTTGCACTCCTTCGGCGATCACCTTGAGCGTCAGGCTTCGCGCGAGGGCGATCACGGCGGTTACAATGCTCCCAGCGCTTTCGTCCGCCACGAATGATTGGTCAATCTTGATCTTGTCGATGGGAAATCGCAGAAGATAGCGCAGCGAAGAATATCCCGTGCCGAAGTCATCGATTGACAATCGAAATCCCATGTCATGTAGTCTCTTGAGTATTTCCACCGTCGTTTCCGCATCGCGCATGATGATGCTCTCTGTCACTTCGAGCTCGAGGCACTTCGGCGTGATTCCATGCTTTCGCACAATGTCCGCAAGCTGCTCCACAAAATCCTTCTGACGGAATTGCACAGCAGAAACATTCACGGCTATAGGGAAGGATAGTCCCACAGAATCCCGCCAGATACCGGCTTGGCGTGCTGCCTCGTCGATGACCCAGTTTCCAATCGGAACAATTAGCCCGCGTTCCTCGGCAATGGGGATGAATTTCCCGGGCATGACCAGACCCAACTCGGGATGGTTCCACCGTATCAACGCCTCCGCCCCTACGACAGAACCCGAAGTGATGTCGACTTGGGGTTGATAGTGCAACACGAATTCTTTACGTTCAATGGCTCGGCGTAGGGCGTTTTCCGTCGACAGCATCTCGAGGGCGCGCCGGTTCAGGTCACTCGTGTAGAACTGATAGGCATTGCGCCCCGCGCTCTTCGCCTGATACATCGCGGCATCCGCGTTACGGATCAGCTCCGCTCCACTGGTAGCATCGTCGGGAAAAAGAGAGATGCCCAGACTCGCCGTGACTGTGAGCTCATAGCCGTTCAGCGACACGGGCTTTACGAGGCAAGAAAGCAGCTTTTGTGAAAGCATAGCGACGTCGTGTACGTCGTGAAGACCTTGGAAGACCACCACAAACTCATCGCCCCCCAATCGGGCCACGGTGTCCTCATCTCGCACCGCGTCAGAAAGCCGCTTGGCCAGCGTCTGGAGGAGTAGGTCACCGGCGTCGTGGCCCAAGGAATCGTTCACTTCCTTGAACCGGTCGAGATCGATAAAAACAACCGCGACCTTGGATTTCCTACGTTGGGCGGCCTTAGTAAGCTGGTTCAGCCGGTCCATGAGGAGAACCCGGTTCGGCAGGTCCGTCAGCGCGTCATAGTTGGCCAGATGCACGATTCGCTCTTCGGCCTGCTTGCGCACCGTGACGTCAGAAAAGATCCCGACGTAGTGTGTCACAGCGTTTTTGTGATCGTAGACAGCGCTGATCGACAACCACTCGACATAGAACTCCCCGCTCTTGCGACGATTCCACATCTCGCCGTGCCATGACCCCGTCTCCGAGACACTCTTCCACATATCTATATAGAAGGCCCGGTCCTGACGTCCAGACTGAAGGATCCGCGGCGTTTTGCCGACTGCTTCGTCCGCCGAAAAGCCCGTCAACTGTACGAAGGCCGTGTTGACGAGCAGAATTCGCTCGTGCGGGTCGCATATGAAGATACCTTCGGCGCTTTGATCCAGAACCCGGGACCACAACTTCAACCGCTCTTCGGATTTGACAGTTTCGGTTATGTCGCGAAAGTACCAAATTCTGCCCCGATACTGGCCCTTTGAGTCGACAAGAGGCGCGGAGTATCGGTCGAAGATCTTCCCATTCTTGAATCTGAGTTCATCGCTGCTCTTTTCGTCTCGATGGCTATTGAGATACTTAACCCTCTCGGCGAAGGAGTCGGGGTCCTCGACTTTATCTGTCACATGTTTCCGCACGATAAGATCGTCTCGTGTATTAAGCACTTCATCTGGAATTTCAAAATTGAGCCCAAATTGCTTGTTGACCAGGACGATGTGATCGGACTCGTCGACCACCAAGATTCCATCTATCGTGGTTTCGGCCTGCGCTTCGAGGAGAGTATTTTTGAAGAGCATCTCCTGCTCTGCTTGTTTGCGCTCTGTGATGTCCCGCGCGATGCCGAAAACACCTGCGACACAACCTTGGCGATCCTTCAACAGGCCCGTGCTCAAGAGAACGGGCAGATCGGTTCCATCTTTGCGAACCTGCAGGCATTCGCCTTTCCATCCGCCGACAAACGTCTTTGCGTCAATCTCCGCCGGGAGACTTGCAGGATTATTGTGGGAGAGAACGAAATGGAAGCTCTGCCCGACCAACTCCTGTTCCGAGTATCCTAGCGCTTGCAGCCAGGCTTGATTGGCGAACGTGATGTTTGCATTCTTGTCGCCTATCCCGATGAACTCCGAAGTGTTCTCCATCGTTTGAGAAAGCAGAGAGAGCCTTCCCTCGGCGTGCTTGCGCTTCGTTATGTTTTGTTTGATGGCGACGAAGTGAGTGATTTTCCCTTCGCGATTCTGTATGGGAGTAATGGTCATTTCTTCGTTGTACAAGCTCCCATCCTTGTGACGATTTATGAGTTCTCCGCGCCACGCCCTTCCTTCTAGAATGGTTCGCCACATCTCTTCGTATAAAATCCGTGGGTTCTGGCCCGATTTGAGCACGCGCGTGCTTTGCCCCACCATTTCCGCGTCTGTATAGCCAGTTAATCGTTCGAAGGCAGGATTGGCCCAGACGACCGTTCCGTCCAGGTCAGTGACCACAATGGCGTTAGCTGTCGCCTCCGCCGCCCACAGCTTAAGATGGGCTTCGCTACGACCTAAGTCGACCGGGGAGAGATCGAGGCTTTGTTTATTCTGCACTTGCTGAACCTCGCCACGCGAAACTCGCACCGAAGGAGAAGACGGGGAAACGACGACGAGCAAGTGCTTACAAACGACGACTGTCCCGACTGAGTTAGGCTTTGCGGCCGTTGGCGCAAATAGTCGAAAATCCGAGAGGGGAATCTTCGGCAGAGTTGAGCTGATCTAGTATGTTCCAAAATATCGTTGAGCGGCATCAAATGATTACTCTGTTTCCTGGCACGTATCCCCGGGAGCCGCAACGCCTGATTCCAGGTTTCGGAGTATGCCTGCATCCACAAACGAGTACCAGACTGGCGGGTAGCTCAGGCTGAGACTGGAGCACAATGCCCGACAGGCCTGTGTTTTGGTAAACTGCAACGCGGAAAGGGCGCGAATCGGCCGAAGGAATCACCGTCACAAAGAACACCAGCTTGCCATGCGGAATAGGGAAGGGGATGCCAGCAGATCACGACCCATTCGCTCCAACCATTTAGTCAATAACTTACTACATCCGGCAATTCCTACAATCTGTAATGAAATAAATTGTGGAACGGCTTGAATTCTCCGCCCTTCCAGATTGCAGTCTGGCAAAACGAACGTATAAAGAGTAAATTGCACGAACTGCGGCCCGCGTCACACCGTGATCCTCCCATTTTGCTCAGCGTTCGTGCAGGAAATGCCTGGCAACGATGCTGGGCTGCTCGACAACCCTTTTTTCCTGTGCGCACACAACCAGCCGAATGAACTGCGCCATGCTCCACGCCAGAGGCGTCGCGCTGCCCGTTCCTTCGCCGAACACGAAATGCAACGCAGTCGGCTCTGCGCGATCCCACACCTGTTCGGGAATCATCCCGCCTTGATTGGCGAAGTGAAGCATCGCTTGCAAGTACGGCGTTGGATCCTGCCCCAGCGCAATCTCATATTCACCGCGCTCGCCAGTGAAAATTGGCCAGAGCCGCCCGATGCCATTGCCCAGCCATGGGCCGCCGAAGTAAGTCTCTCCATATCCGTCGTGACTGTATCGATGGAACGATGGCCCGTTCGGCGTTTCCACGCGTATCGTCGAGTCGACAATTTTCACCGAGCGCTCGATCGTTGGGTCGTTCGCCGGACGAATGCCCAGCCGCACCAACTCCAGGAATCCGGCGTCGGCTACGTCTCGCTCGTCCCAAATTCCGCCACCGTTGCGAACATCAAGTTGATACGCGTCATTTGGGTTCGTGTTGTTGTCGATTCGCATGTAATAACCGCCCGGATCGTCTGGGGCGCGCAGATGTCCCGTCGTTGTGACCAGCCATTTCTCAATGTTTGCGTTCCAATCGTCGGCGGTGCGGAGATAGCGCTGCGCATCTCCTTCCGCGCCGTTTTTGCGAGCGATATCGGAAGCGCACACCAGACCCGCAATTTCCGCAGCGATCGTTGACGGCGAATACCCAGGCAGTTCCTCCCACCGCTCCTCCTGTGTCGCGGGACCGTGCGTAACAACAAAGTCCGCCTCCGGCCGAACATGATGCGTCCAAGTATCCGCATCGGTTTTGCCCAATTGCCACGCCAGAATCATGGGGTAGGAAACTTCATCCATCTGCAGAGCGTTCCAGTACGGTTTTCCGTCAAGCCAGCTGTTTTGCGGAAAACTTCCATCCGGCTTCTGCTGCACGGTGAACAAATAATTGAGTGCGCGTTCCGCCGCCGGGCGGTCGCCGGCAGCCAGTAGAGCCGTCGCCACCTCATACAGATCGCGGGCCCAGACAAGATGGTAGCCTCCGACTGTCGGTACATCTGCTCGCGCTGCATTGCCCCACGGTATGGTCATCGACGCGATCATCGCCCCGCGATACGTCTTGTCTTCGTGCGCCTTCAGCACCATCGCCGCCAGGCGAAATTCATGCCCATACGGGCCGTCCACGCGACGCAGCGTTCGTACGTATTTGTGCCAACCCTGCGCGTACTCCGCGCTGACTGCCGAAAAGCCCCGCTCCAGACTTGCTCTCGCGGTCGCGATTGCGTCCGATGCGGTCGGACCAAATCCCAGAGCAATTGTGAAGTGGGTTCCGCTTAACTTTGCGCTTTGAACCACGTTTCCGTTTTCGGCGCGGTGGTACAACCAATCCAGCTGGTGGTGCAGAAGGAGGTCCGTGTAGCCGTCGCTCACGCCCGCGAACCCGCTCGACGCCTTCTCGAATCCCGTACTGCCGAGAAGCGCCGACGCGACATCGCGCTTCTGTGCGACGAGCGCACCTCCTTGCAAATAGCCGGTATCGCCGTAGCCTGAGTTCTTCAGCGATGGGTCGTATAGAACGTACAGGGAGTATTTCGACGAGCCCGAAAACACGACGTCGATCAGCACGGTATTGTGCTGCGGATCGGTGACGTAGGTCTTCGCAATTTGGAACCGGCCATCCGGGTCGCGATTGGTCTGCCGGAAAAGGAGCGCGTCATCATCCGTTTGCGCAATGGAATGGCGCATGTCCGCGGATTCGAGCCATACCTTTGTGCCGTCGCTCACCGCGAACTCGAGTGTGCGAACATCGGCGGTATCGAGCTGTGGATAATACACTTCTGTCATGATCCCGCCCCGCAGTGTGAACCACACTTTCGATGCCGTCGTCACCGCCGTGCCCACTCCTTCCTTGCCTCCCGAAGTCCAAGTGGGCATGGCGCCGGGAGCGCCCGGCGCCGATTGAGCGCGCAGGCAGGCGATCGCCAGAAATATCGCCACAATTGATACGAAAAACATCTTCTTCGCGAGTGTCATCATTTCACCAAGTAAAGTTGCGCATCCTCGGCCGGAAGCGTCATTTCCGTCTGATCGTTTTGGACTTGCTGTTCACTGCCGCCGAGAAGCGGAGAAAGTCTTGTCGCTCCCGCTAAAGGAGTATCGGCAAAGGAAAGATCGATTCGTTGCGGCTCCTCTCCCGCGTTCGCCACGACCAGGATTCGTTCGCTCTTCGAAGTGCGTGCAAACGCATAGGCCGTCTTGTTCCAATAAATGTTCCACAGGTGGCCGCTCCGTAATGCAGTGTGATCTCGGCGCAGCGCGAGGAGCCGCTGCACGCGCGCAAACAGTTCCTGCTGCTCCGGCGTTCGGCCGGATTTGACGAACGCATTCTCCCTATCGCCGGGGAATCCGCCAGGAAAATCGTGCCGGTTGTCCGGGTCGCCCTCACCCTTCATCCCGATTTCGTCGCCGTAGTAAATTTCAGGAATCCCGCGCATCGTCAGCAGCAGAGAGAACGCCAGCTGTAGCTTTGCATCCGACATTTCCGGCAGACTTGCCAGTCGCGGCACATCGTGGTTTCCTAAAAACGTAACGAGCAGCTCCGGATGGGGGAAAAGCCAGTCGCGTGACAGCACGTCCACAATCCTCTGCACGGGCGCCCCACCGCTGATCACGCCGCGCAGCGCATCGAAAAGCGGAAAGTCGAAGACGGTCGTCACTCCGCTATCGATTCCATCGAATTGCACGCGTCCGCCCACAAAGAACGACGTGATGTCCGGATCTTTGTTGAACACTTCTCCCACCGTTGTCATCTGCGGATAGACGGCGCGCAGCGCCTTGTGCCACTGTGACCAGAACCGCCGCGAGACAAACGGGAACGTATCGAGACGGTACCCGTCGATGCCCGTTTCTTCAGCCCACCACAGCGCGTTTTCAATGAAATACTGCGCGACATCCGGATTGTCTTGGTTCAAATCCGGCAAGATCCCGGCGAACCAGCCGTCCACGATGTCACGCCAGTAGCGCGGTGGTGCATGTGGGTCCGTAAGAAAACGAAAATCAGGGTTGTTGGAGCTAGTGTGATGTTCTCTCGTCCCGTGAAACCAGTCGGGTTCTGGAGGGTTGTCGACCCAAGGATGGTGCGGCCCGACGTGATTCGGAACGAAATCGAGGATTACCTTCAGCTTGTGGGCGTGCGCGTCGCGCACCAGCCCTTGGAGGTCTTTGAGTGCGCCAAAATGCGGTTCGACCGCGTATTCGTCCACCGCGCCATAGCCGTGATAATCCTGTGGTGATGCGGGATCGTTCTCCACGATCGGTGTCAGCCAGATGGTCGTGACTCCGAGCTCGCGCAGATAACTGAGGTGTTCGCGAATCCCCTGCAAATCTCCCCCGTGGTAGGCGCGGGGATTCGCGCTATCATACGAGCCTGGCGCATTGGCAAGCTCGTTGTTGCTGCGATCCCCGTCTGCAAATCGGTCGGGCATGATTAGATAGATCACGTCGTCGTCGGAAAATCCCTGATGTTTTCCAGCCGTCGCTCTTCGCCGCTGCAACGGCAGAATCACGGACGTTTCACCAGCAGGAGCTCTCACCCGGAGAATCGCCTCGCCCGGTCGCGTCTCCGGCGCGATTCGGATCCAAACGAACAGGTAGTGTCCTTCGTCCGTTACCTTCGATCGCACAATGCGCAGCCCTGCGTACGCGCATGTAATCTGGGCCCCTTCTAAATTTCTGCCTGTTGCAAGAAGTTCCACGTTTTCCGTGAATCCCGTCCACCAGTTCGGCGGCTCGACTTTAGTGATTCGCAGCCCCGTGGATTCTCTCCGGACGTGGTGCGAGCCAAGCGCGGTTTTCGCCCTGACGCAAGTCGGCGCGAGAGCAAGCAGAGTTATGACCAGCAGTGAGGCCGAATGGAATGGAGAACAAGTGCGTCGACTTACTTGAGCGGCCACGGAATCGATCCCAAGCGGCCCGGGAAACGGGTTTGTTGTCCGCTTCCCGCAGACGCTATCGCGCTCAGAACCTAATCCTTTGCCCGCATTGGCGATTTCACCAAACGTCGCCTCAATATGGTCTAGATCGCCCGACGCCGCAGCCGGGATCAAAACTTCAGCTCAAACGCCAGCTGCAACTGCCGCTCCGAGAACTGACGGACCTGCGCACCTTGAGAGGTACCCGCGGAAGTGCCGGTTCCCAGGTTTATCCCTGTGTTGAAGCTGCCGTTTTGAAATTGGGGAGTATTGAACAGATTGAACACGTCTCCGCGGAACTGCGCAATAAAGCGCTCCGTCAGTTTGAAGTTCTTCATCAACCCCATGTCCCAGGTGTGGAGGCCGGGACCATACACGGAATTGCGAGCGAGATTGCCGGGGCTACTGAAAGCCCCTCCGGTTACCGGCGGCAACGTAAAAGTTCCTGAGATCACGCCCTTACCATCGACGATTTTCGCCGAAACACCGCTCGCGTCAGGACGATTGGCCGGACTGAAGTTAGTTCCTTGAACGCTGAAGTCAATTGGCGTCCCACTCGCCAGCGTAATAATGTTGTTCCACTGCCATCCACCAATGACGTAGTCGACGAATGTAGGAACATCGGATCCGAACTCGCGTCCTTTCCCGAAGGGTAGTTCGTACATCGAGGCCAGTACGAAATAGTTGCGGATGTCCTGATCGGAGTTCCCCTGATTAAGATTCAGCAGTGGGTTGCCGTTAGCATCGACGAAGATTCGGCCGCCGCCGCCGGTGGCGGAGAAAGCTCCATTGGAGTTGTCTGTCGCGTGCTCCAGAGTGTAGGCGGCCGTGAACTGCAATCCGTGCGAAAAACGGTGTTCAACCTGGTTCTGCCATCCGTTGTAGCGGCCGCTGCCGATGTACGCGTACTCGTTGACAGCGCCAAGGTTCGGCCAATGTGGCGACCCGCCGCCCAGCGGGATAGCATTCGCGTTGAACGCCGTCGCGAGATTGCTCATTTTAGTGCCCACATACGAGCTTCTCAAGACCGTGTTTGCGCCGAGTTGTCGCTCGATCCCCACGTTCCATTCTTGAATCATGGAATTCTTGCTGTTCCGCGGGTAATAGATCACGTTCACACCCTTGGGGTTGCTGATGTTGACGTTGTTTACGGCAGGCGGGAGAGCGCCTGTTGCGGCGAGCCAGTTATTGTCGCCCGTCGGGCCCTGACCACTCAGCGTGATCCGAAAACCGTTTGGATCTGCGCAATTGGGCGATCCTCCCGTGCCCGTCGGTGGGCAAGCCTGATAAGTGGAAACACCATTGAAATCCGGATTTTCGCTTAGCTGATTAGCAACACCTCCACGATCCAGAAAGTAGAAAATGCCGTATCCACCGCGAACCACTGTTTTGCTGTCTCCTGTCAAGTCATACGCAAATCCGATGCGCGGCGCCCAGTTGTTCTTGTCGGTGTTGATCAAGCTCCGCGGCCATCCGGCTGTTCCGGGAATGATGAGACTGCCACTTGCAGGGTCAAAGTTGGACTGGAGATTGTGGATCTCATACGGCCAGGTATACAAGTCATAACGCAAGCCGAGATTGAGCGTGAGCCGATTGCTTACGCGCCAGTCATCCTGTGCGAAGTAGCCAGTTTCCCAACTCCGCGTCTGATACAGCCCCAGGAACTGGCCGATCTCGTAGTCTGTGAATCCTGCTAGAAGCTCCGAAACCTCATAGCCCGTGAACCGCCCGGTCCCGGGGTAGTTAACACCGCCAATAATAAAGTAACCCTTTGCGTCGTTGCCTTGCACGAAATTCACTTCGCGCTTGCCGACGGTCGCGCCGAACTTGAAGAAATGGTTTCCGCGGATATAGGACACCGAGTCATTGAACTGGTAAAACTTCTGCGGTACGTTGTAGGGCCCACCGTCGCCTTGATATTCGATTTCATTGTTGCTTCCGCCGATTAGCGCCTGCCCCCCTAACAGCGGGACGGGGTTGGCACCCGGAATGCCGATGTTTTTTCCCAGCGTTTGGCCGATATTGGGCGGATTGTAACCGTAAGTGGTATCCGTGTACCCAAAGCGAAAGTCATTGAGGAGCGCTGCTCCAAATGTGCGCGTGTACCCAGCAGCAAAGCCCCGCGGGTGGTTGATGTTATCACCGGAACCAAATCCCGAAGGGTTGTTTGGTCCCAGGCGATTGGTCACGGTGAAGTTGTCCTGGCCAAAGCTGTACCGGAAAAAGATTCTGTCTTTCTGCGTAGCGTCGTAGTCTGCCCGGATATCGAAATCATCGAAATTGCGGATGCTCTGACGGTCCGCCCGGAAATTTTGCAGAATCACGCCCGGAATATTTGGCTCCGGATACCCCTGCAGATACTTGAGACCTACCGGGTTCGCGTTGCTGATAATGTTGGTTCCGGTCGTTCCGTTCCAGCCGAAGGGTTGGCACGTCGTTGGATCGAAGATGTACCCTTTGCCCACCCAGGCCGGATTCGTATTGCAGGTCGGCGTGGAGGTTAGATTCGTCCCGAGCAATTCGCTGAAGTCTCCGGTCCGCATCTTGTCCGTTGGAACCGTGGCAAGTTCAATGCCGACGGGCTCGTCCTGGCGGCGCCCCTGGTAATCGCCAAAGATAAATAGCTTGTTCTTCCAGATTGGTGCTCCCAGTGTGCCGCCGAACTGGCCCAGACGGAATGTGATTGGACCTGTGGCGCCCCATGGTTCGGCTTCGCCAAAACCGCTGCGGCGGAACAGGAAAGCCGATCCGTGAATCTGATTCGTGCCGGACTTGATGGTGGTCTGAACGATAGCGCCGCCGCCCCTGCCGAACTCTGCGGGGGCCACGCTGGTATTCACGCGGAATTCCTGAATGGCTTCGGCGGGAGGAAAGAAAATGATGGAATTCACCAGGCCTTCGTTATTATCGACGCCGTCCAGAATGAAGTTGTCCGCTTGAGGCCGAAGGCCGTTGACAGAGAGTGCGGCTCCGCCGGTATCGGAGTTCCGAAAGGTTTCTGCGGCCGTCCCCGACGTTCCACCCGAGGCGATGTCGCCATACGCGCCGCGAGTCACCCCCGGAGTAAGCAGTGCAAGTTGGGTGAAGTTGCGCCCATTGAGCGGGAGCTCCGTTATTTGGCGCCCCTGGATGACCTCGCCCAAGCTGGATGTGGACGTATCCACGAGCGGTACCTCGGCGGTCACTACTACCGAAGTCGCAACCGCGCCTGGTTGCAGCTTCAGATTGATTTCCTGCACTTGAGAGACTTCCAACGTCACGTCAGCGGTTGCCGTGCTGAAGCCTGGCTTCTTGATTTCAACGTGGTACTTTCCCGGCGGCAACGCGGAAATGGTGTAAAGACCAGAGTCATTGGTCGTCGCCGAAACCTCACGCCCGGTATCGGTGTTCGTCACTGTCACGGTCGCACCCGGCACGGCCAGGCCTTGCAAGTCGGCAATTGTGCCCTGCAATCGCGCCGTATCCGACTGCCCAAGACACGCACCTGCAGTCACGACGAACAGCACAAACAACATCGCTTGCTGCAAGACTCTTCTCATTATGGTTCTCCCTTTGTCCTTGCGCCATGAGTGGCGTTCTTCGGGCTTGCGCTGGTGCCAAGTTGCCAGAGGGTGTTCACATCCGGGGAACCGCTGGAATTCGCCCTCTTCCAAGCCACCGCCGAAATCCTTGGTTCAGCAATGCCGAGGTTCAGCAATGCCGACGCACGGGCTTTGCGCGCGACGCGCTGTCGATGCTCAAATCAAGAGGATCCAAACATACGGCCACACCCCGTCCCTCCGCCGAGTCAGATCTCATGAGTTTCAAGCCGTGCCACACTCCCCCGCATGGGCATGTACTCTCTTGCAGAGTTCCTGTGTAGCGAAAGTCTCATAGGGTTTGATACCGTTACAAAAGCAAATCCCGCACTTGCAGTGGGTTTCGAGGTTTGTTACCTTCCTGTCGCATGGCTGTTACGGGTATCCACGCGTCCCAGAGAGATCAGCTTTTGGTGCAGGTTGAGCGGCTCGCCGCTAGCAGCGTCCTCCACAACTCAGAATCTTTGTGCAAGCTCCTGCGCTATCTCTCGAAGCAAGCGATTGATCATCCCGGAGAACCAGTCAAGGAGTATCAAATCGCCACTGAGGTTTTCGGTCGGCCGGCGGATTTCGACCCCCAATCAGACTCGACGATCCGGGTGCAGGTAGGACGCCTCCGCACCAAGTTGGCCGAATATTACACGGTCGACGGAGCGGATGACCCGGTCATCGTGGAGCTTCCCAAAGGCAGCTATCATCTTGAGTTCCATCATCGCGCGACAGTTTCGAAAGCCACTCATTCGAACATCTCTGACGCGGCCCGAACCGAGCCGTCGACGCAAAGGGTTTGGGAGCCTTGGAAGGTTGCCGCAGTCATGCTTGCGATCCTTTTCGCCGCTTCGTTGAGCGCAACGATCTGGCTCGTTGGCACTCGCAAGCCAGCGCCGGTCGTGACGAGGCAGACCGGATCGGTTCCCGAGGCCTTTCGAGTTTTCTGGAAGCCATTTCTTTCCAGCCCGGAGAATCCCTGGGTCATCTTTAGTAATGCTGCTTTCGTCGGGCGGCCGGAAATTGGATTGCGATACTACAATCCCGCCCGCGATTCGAAAAGCCGCGTTTTCGACCATTACACGGGTGTGGGGGAAGTGCTCGCGGTACATAATCTCGATGACGTATTCCAGATGTTCCACCGGGAGCTTCGCGTCAAACGCGGTAGCCTTTTCACTCTGGACGACGCAAACAATAACAATCTGATTTTCGTGGGTTCGCCTTCCGAGAACCTAACCCTAACGGAAATCCCCGGCACGCAGGATTTTGTATTTCAGCGGCTTAAGTCGGGGCTTCGAAAAGGCGATTTGGCGATCGTCAACGTGCACCCTCAAGCGAACGAGCCGAAATTCGTGCTCGCCAGTCCCGCCGATTCTCCGCTCACAGAAGACTATGCGGTGATCGCTCTTCTGCCGGGATTCAACGCCGGGCACTGGACCATGATTCTGGCCGGAACAACAACGTTCGGCACGCAGGGTGCCGTGCAGTACGTGTGCCGGGAGCGCTCCGTTCAGCAATTATTGCTTCGCCTTTCCGTCTCCGATACAGGCGAAGCCAAGCCCTTTGAAGCCTTGGTGCACGTGAAGATCGAAAAAGGAGTTCCCGTCAGCACCGACCTGGTCGCCCTTCGCGAGCGAAACCCTTAGCTCAGCTTACTTCGTATGATGACCGACTTAGAAAGCTGGGAAAAGTCATTCCATCAGTTTAGTTCGTTTCACGTCCATCCCGTACGACATGTGCCTGGCCGTCGCCTTCCAGCGAACTCGACTTCGCGTTCGCCTTTGCGGTACATGACTGTGATACCATGGCCCTCAAAATTTTCTTGGGCTAAATGGATTTCTGGGTAACTCACCGGACAGTCAGGCAGGAATGGAAATTTGTCAACGAATGCCTTTCGTCTATCCGAAAAATGTCGGAGCATCGGGAAAATGAAAGCATGGATGATGTTTAAATTGGTGATCGTCGCCGGAGTTTGCCTAAGTCTCACTCGTCAGGCACCGGCGCAGGTCAAACAGAATCCTACGGCGGATCTCTTGATCCAACTCATTCGTGTGAATACCAGTAATCCGCCTGGGAACAATAGAGATTTGGCGGAATTGTTGGCGACGAAGTTTCGCGCGCTCGGCGCCGAAGTCGAGATCGTTCCAACGCCGGAACCAGGGAGAGTCCATTTCATTGCGCGAATTAAAGGCGACGGAACGAAAAAGCCGGTGCTGCTGGCGGCGCACGGGGACGTCGTGGGAGTGGAGCGGGAGAAGTGGACCGTCGACCCGTTTGCGGGAGAAGTAAAGGATGGCTATATTTATGGCCGAGGCGCCATGGACTTCAAGGGGGGCATAGCCGTCTTCGCCGAGGCGATTATGGAGTTGGTGAAGAATCATGTACCGCTGCACCGCGATGTGATTTTTCTTTCCGAAGCCGATGAAGAAAGTGGCCCCTACGGCACGAGTTGGCTCGCCAAATCGCATTGGAACCTGATGGACTGCGAATTCGCTTTGAATGAAGGCGGATGGATCATAAAGAATGCGAACGGGGATGTGCAGTACGTAAGCATCTCGACGGGCGATAAGGTGTCGATCCCCTTGATCCTTACCGCTAAAGGAACATCGACACATTCCTCGATGCCGAGACCCGACAGCGCCATTTTTATTTTGTCTAAGGCGATGGCGAGGCTCGCGGATTACGAACCGCCGGTGGAATTGACTCCCAGCACGAAGGAATTTTTCGAAACGCTCGCGAAGACGAGCGAACCGCCGCTCTCCACGTATTTCGAGGACCTGGTGAGCAGCAAGGACCCGAAAGTGATTCAAGAGGTGAGCCGAGAAATCAGCAAGAACGTATTGCTGCATGCAATTATGCGTAACACGTTCGCCCCTGTTTTCCTCAAAGCGGGATTTCGGGGAAATGTGATTCCCGGATCTGCGGAGGCGACGCTGAACCTGAGGGTCATTCCGGGGACCGACCTGCAAAAGTTTATTGCGGAGATCCGCGAAGTGATCGACGATCCGCGCGTGGATGTCTCGCTTTCTCCGGGAGATAACCCGGACGCTGCACGGGTGAAGGAGCTTGTAAAAGAAACTGAGAGTTTGAAGTCGTCGAGCACCAACACAGATCTCTATCGGGCGTTGGAGGCTAGCGCTCATTCGACTTGGCCGGGGAAGCCTGTTACGCCATATCTTTTTCAAGCGGGTACGGACGCGATCGCGTGGAGGAGCAGAGGCGTTCCTGTTTACGGGATTTATCCGTATCCGATTACGGCTGAAGATTTGACGCGCATGCACGGAAACGATGAACGAGTGTCGATCGAGTCACTGCAACAGGGAACGGAAATGATTTACAAGACGCTTGTTCAGGTTGCGTCGCAATAGAATGGATTTCCGTGCGACACCGTAAACATCCGGCAAGCCGCTAAAACACAGGCACCAAAACGTTTCGGTGTATTTGCCCCGTTTCTTTGTCCGCCACTTCAACTCTGCTATGATTCGAAAGTATGGTGACTCCCGCCTCCGTTCGAAGCGACCGAGGCTTGGTGGTTTTCGGCGAATTCTTTTTCGATCTCGTGTTTTACGACCTGCCGAGGGTTCCCCGGATGGGCGAAGAGGTGAAGACCGCGAGCTTCGCGCGGTTTCCTGGCGGCGGTCTGGCAACAACTGCATTAGTAACGGCAGGGTTGGGAACTCGGACCAAAGCTATTACCCGGGTCGGACGGGATGCGCTCGCGAGCCCGGAGTGGCGGAAGCTAATTCAGAGCGGCGTCTCCACGCAAGGTTGTGAATTCGATTCGCATTTGCCAACAGCGATGACCGTCTGCGCCGCCTGCGAAGGCGATCGCATGATGATCACTCACGACAGAATCAACGTAAAACTGGAACGACTCTTGGCGCGGAGCGGTGTACAGAAGCAGTTGCGGAGAGGATGGCATCTGCATATGGCGTGTGCACTGCGGCCTCCTCAGGTGTGGAGGACGGCAATTCGCAAACTGCGCAAGCGGGGCTTGACGGTTTCGGCGGATTTGGGATGGAACCCCGAAGTGCTCGAGTCTCCGCGATTGCCGTCCCTGCTGAAGGAATTCGAATTTACATTTCCAAACGAGTCGGAAGCGAAGGCCATGACGCGAGAAAAGACGGTCGAGGCAGCGGCAAGAAAATTGGCGCGCTGGGTCCGAGTTCCCGTCGTTAAGCTTGGTCCCGATGGATCTCTGGCTGTTCGCGACGGAAAAGTCGTGCGCGTGAAATCGATTCGCGTGCGTGCGGTGGACGCGACAGGATCAGGCGATGCTTTCAACGGCGGTTTTCTTCATGGTTATCTTGCCGGGTGGCCACTGGAGGAGTGTTTGCGAGCCGGCAACATTTGCGGAGCACTCGCAACCACCGGCGCCGGAGGATCTTCTGCAATTCCGAAGCCGGAGAACCTGAAGAAGTGGATGAAGAAGCTTCGCTGAACTGGAGTTTAGAAAAAAAGGAACGTGAATCGCGGTGCCCTTTGAAGATCCACGCCCGGACATGGTTACGGAGGAGATAGCGCCATCATGAAGATCACTCTGGTCGGAGCCGCGGGGGTTCGGACCCCCCTGCTGGTCCATGGCCTCGCGGGCCTTGGCGGCAACGTGCGGCTGGATGAGTTGGCGTTTTGGGATACCGATCCTGAACGCGTGAAGATCGTGAAGAGGGTTGCGGAATCGATGGGCAAGCGGAGTGGGCTCCGCGCACGCCTCACTGCGTATTCCGATCCCGAGCATGCCCTGGAAGGAGCGGACTACGTCATCACGAGCATCCGCGTAGGTGGTATCGATGCGCGAGTCAAAGACGAAACGATTGCTCTGGCACATGGGCTCGTCGGCCAGGAAACGGTGGGCGCAGGGGGCTTCGCATGCGCCATGCGGAATCTGAGCGTGATGCTGGAATATGCGCACCTGATTGAACGCGTAGCTCCGCGCGCGACGGTCATCAACTTTACGAATCCAGTTGGAATCGTTTCGCAAGAGCTTCTGAATCATACCGGAGTCGATCTCATCGGCGTATGTGATACTCCTTTGGAAACGTTTGAAGCGATCGCCCATGCGCTCGACCGAAGTCCATTTGGACTGCGTTTCGATTACCTCGGACTGAATCATTTAGGCTGGGTGCGGTCGATTCGCGATGAGGCAGGCACGGAACTGCTCCCGAAGGTACTGTCTTCGCCCGAAATTATTCAGAAATGCTATCGGCACGGGCTTTTCCCGCCAAAGTTTATTCAACAACTGGGGCTGCTGCCCACGGAATATCTCTACTTTTATTATTTCCCGGAGACGGCGTACAAGAACACGAAGCAAAACGGCCAATCGCGCGGGCAGGCCATCGCAGCGATGAACACGCGGCTGTTTCAAAAGCTGGCGCAGGCACCCGAGTCGAAACTGATCGAAATTTACGAAGAGTACCTGCGCGAGCGGAACGCCTCGTATTTCAGCATCGAGGCGACGGCCGGCGAGAGGCGCAAGGAAAACCAGAAACTCTACTCGGAGTTTTCCGGTTACGAGCGAATTGCGCTGCTCGTGCTGCAGGCGCTGCATGCAGAGACGCCTTCCTTGATTCCTCTTACGATTCGCAACGGCAGAGCGCTCGAGGATCTCGATGCCGATGACGCGGTGGAGCTGCTGTGCGAAGTTTCTTCTCGCGGTGTTCACGTGCCTGCCGTGGGACGCGCGCCGGAAGCTGTTCGTCCGTTGCTGCTCCAGGTAAAAGAGTATGAACGGCTTACGGTGCGGGCTTCCGTAGAGCATTCACGCGAATTGGCGCTTGCGGCCCTCGAGAAAAATCCTCTGGTTGGCCGTCGCGATGTAGCCCAGCAAGTGTTGGCGGAATATCTTCAGGCATTTGGACAGCAGATGAAGCTCCAAGCGGCATAAGCAGTTCATTCCTGTTGACGGTTGCTTCCGATCGGTCGAGCGTTTACGCGAGTTGGCGTGCGGACGAAAGATTGGACACTATATTTTTCAGATAGCTCAGACTGGCGCGCATGCTCTCCGCGGGCGGAACGATTGTCTTGCCGTAAATCACATCCTGCTCCACTATCGCCCAGCCCGAATAGTGGCTTTCGGCCAGGAATCGGAAGAAACCGTCGAAATCGATGCATCCGTTTCCGATCCGAGAGAACACTCCGGCGCCAATCGCCTGTTCAAAGTTAAATTTCTGACGCCGAGCTTCTCCCAGAACGTGTGTGTCGATGTCTTTAATATGCACATACTGCAGCGCGGAACGGTATTTTCGCGCCTCGTCCGCGGGATCTCCGCCTCCGTAAACGCAGTGCCCAGTATCCAGACACAGGCCAACCTGCGTGCCAGCCAGTGCGTCGAAAAGACATTCCACTTCCATAGGAGTCTCGACGAAAGTGGCGACATGCGGATGGAAAACAACGCGCAGGCCGAATTCCCCGGCAGACTGCTCGACCTGGCGGATGACCGCTCCCACGTGTTTCCATTGAGCGGTTGTCAGTGATTTGCTTCCGTCCACCGGAACTCGACCCGCGATTTCCATTCGTTGGGGTGTTTGGCAATCGGCGAGAACGAGCAACTGGGCGCCCAATGCGGAAAGTAATGTGCCAACCCTGCGGACGTGTTCGATCACTTTTTCCACGCGCGAAGGTTCAGTGATCGGAACGGGAACGAAAGAAGAAAGCATGGTCAATCCGAAACGCCGCAATGTTTTATTCAAAACCGCGGGATCGGTAGGGAAGAATCCATAGGGTCCCAACTCCGTACCCGTGTAGCCCGCGGAAACGATTTCTTCGAGGATTTGCTCGTAGGGTTGCTTCCAGGCCGGTCCGGGATCGTCCTGCACGCCCCAACTGACAGGCGCAGATGCAAACTGAATCCGCTCGGAGAATTTATCCAATTTAGAGCTTCTTTACGAGTGCGCCTAGGTTGACGCGCACGCCTTCCCTGGCGCTCTGATAGCAAGCTTCGATCAATTCAACGACGTTATAACCGTCATCGGCAGTGACGGGTGGAGATGACTTGCCTTCGAGGGCGTCGACGAAAAGCCTGTCTTCTTCGACGTAACCCCATTTCTCTTGCATGGTCGCAAGAGAAAAATCGTAAGAGGTGGTGCGCGTTTCCAGGCCGTTCGTGAAGGAGATTCTTTCCATCTCGAACGTCTCATACGTCGAATGCATCCCGTAAACTTCGAAGCGCTCAAAAGGGAAGTGCCAGCTAGCATGCGCGAAAGTTTTCATCGTCGCCTGCAGGCCGGATTGAAAACTGAACAAGATGGAGAAATCATCCAGTTCGTCATGCTCGTGAGCGCGCGCAGCCACCTCCACCCAATCCACTTTTCCGAAGAAAAAAGTCATCAGGTCGAACATGTGCACCGGCGTTTCGTACAGAAAGCCTCCGGTAAGGCTGGCGTTCCAAACCCACGGCGGATTCAGCAGCTCTCCTCGGTTCATCTTGGCGTGGACGGAAAGCGGCCGCAATTCGTTCCGATCGATAGCGCCCTTAAGAATTTTGTAGACTGGCGCAAAACGGCGGTTATGGCCGAGCTGATAGACAAGTCCCGAGCGGACCGCGCGATTACGCAATCTTGTGGCCGATTCCAGATTCAGCGCGAAGGGTTTTTCGCAAAAAACATGCTTGCCCGCTTCCAGAACTTGCATGGCGACTTCTTCATGCGTTGTATTGGGGGTACAGACAAAAATGGCGTCACATCCCTTGAAAAGTTCCTCGAGCGACCGGGCAGCTTGACCGCCAAACCTCGCAGCCATTGCTTGCGCGCGCGTCGTTTCCAGGTCAAAAAAGCCGTGAAGCTTCACACGTGAATCCTTCGCCAGAATAGCGGCATGTATGTTTCCAACGCCTCCCGCTCCAACCATTCCAATCTGATATGGCATTGCCGACATCTCCTTTGCTAGCCCCGAACCGCGCAGCCAAAAATCCTCGCTGCGGACACTCCTGCGGCGCGCATCAACCGGTCTTGAGATGCTTTCCGGCAACATTCCCGCCGCGCTAGAAAAAACCGCTTTACGAATTTTGTTCCGTTCCGCGGGCGCGAACCAAAGGCACGCGCGGATCACGCTCCAAACCAGTCTTGCGGAGGTGCGCGTAGCGCGGATCATCACTGGCAGCCATCGAACGCGCGCTGCCCGCAAGCACATTAAGGTAATACACGTCGTACCCGTGCGCCGCGACCACGGGATGATAGCCATCCTTGATCAGTACCAAATCGCCGTCGATGAGAGTCAGAGTGTTGTCGCGCGTCCCTGCAGCGTCGTACAGGCGCTGGAACGCGTATCCTTCCGGCTTGCTAATCCGGTAATAATAAGTTTCGTCGAGGTCCACTTCGGCCGGCGGATCGTGAACGTCGTGCTTGTGCGGAGGATAGCTCGACCAATTTCCACTCGGTGTATAAACCTCACAGATCAAAAGCTTATCGGCAGGGAACTCCGGGCAGATGATATCGACAATCTGACGAGTGCAATTTCCTCCGCCGCGAATTTCCTCGTGGCAATCCGCCGGAGTAATGATTCGTGGACTAAGCCGCATCGAAGAAGGAGTGCGGCAGTCCGCGAATTCACAATCGGTGATCGCGGAAATTTCAAAAGGCGTGCGGCTCGGGAGATACGCCGCGTACGGAAAGCCGCTGAAAACGTCCTTGCGCTCGCCGATTTCGCGCGGCCCTTCACCCCAGTCCAGCGTCGCTTTTCCTTCAAGGACAACGAGACCGGCTTCGTCGTCCCGCGTATTGCTCTGCCAATATTGCCCGGCAAGCAGCCGGCGCACCGAGAAGTTGATCGTGCTCCATTTTGCCCGTTCCCGCGTAACCGACACGAGTACTCCGGATTTGTCCTGTGTGACGGGAGCCTGGTGAATCAGTACCTCCTGAGGGTAAGAAATCTCTGGCATGTCTACCTCCCCGGGAAACGGCGTCCGTTGCCCCGTCTCTCTTTACTCCGATGATTTGGCGAATCCGCGTTCACTCCCGGCTTCAGAAAAAATGCCGCTCCCGCTTCACGCCTTTTTCGTAGGCGTCGCGCGCGCTGCGGACGCTCTCCATTTCCGAGGTTTCCGCCACGGCCACATCCCACCAGGATTCATAGCTGGGAACGCGCGCGTTGCGATCCACTTCGATTACCGTTACAGTCGTTCGCGTATTTGTGCGCGCGGCGACGAGCGCCTGCCTCAATTCATCGAGAGTGCGAACGCGGGCAGCCTGGGCCCCGAGACTTTGCGCATTTGCGACGAAATCAACGTTTGCCGTGTTTCCTTCGAGCTTTCCGTCCTTCCTGAACCGGTATTCCGTGCCGAATCCGCCGCTCCCGCACGATTCGCTCAGCGCGCCGATGCTCCCGAATCCGTGGTTATCGAGCACCACGATATTCAATTTGATCCCTTCTTGAATGGCCGTATGGATTTCCTGCGCCATCATCAAATAGGAGCCATCCCCGACCATGACGTAGACTTCGCGTTCCGGCGCGGCCATTTTCACGCCGAGTCCGCCCGCGATTTCATAACCCATGCAGGAGTAACCGTACTCCAGGTGATAACCCTTTGGGTCCCTAACCCGCCATAATTTGTGAAGATCTCCGGGCAGACTACCTGCCGCGCAGACAATGACGTCACACCGCTCCGAAACTGAACTGACTACGCCAATGACTTCGCTCTGGCTAACCGGCAGGCCATGCTGAAGATGAAAGAGCCGATCTACTTCCTTATTCCAATCATCCCGAAACCTGCGGACGCGCTCCTGATACTCGGCCGGTGTGTGATATCCAGCGACGAGTTCCACAAGCTCCTCGAACGCCGTCCGAGCGTCCGCCACCACAGGCACGCCGCCGTGTTTGCCCGCGTCGAATTCCGCCACGTTGATGTTGACGAATTTGACCGCGCGATTCTGGAACGCAGTCATCGAAGCGGTCGTGAAATCCGTATATCGCGTCCCGGCTCCGATAATCAGGTCGGCATCGCGCGCCAATAGATTGGCTCCGGGAGTGCCCGTCACGCCCATGGCTCCGATGGACTGCGCGTGATCGAACGGCAGCGAACCTTTTCCGGCTTGCGTTTCCGCGACGGCGATTCCCGTATGTTGAGCAAATTCAGCGAGAGCTCCTGAAGCTTCCGAGTAGATCACGCCCCCGCCCGCGATGAGCAGTGGCTGCCGCGCCGCGCGAATCATTTCGGCCGCACGGCACATCGCTTGCGCGTCTCCTCGCGCACGCGGTACGCTCCAAATTCGCTTCTCGAAAAAGGCAGATGGATATTCCAGAGCTTCTGTCTGCACGTCTTGCGGCATGCTGAGCGTGACGGCTCCTGTTTCGGCGGGAGAAGTCATCACGCGCATGGCCTCCGGCAAGGCAGTCAGAAGTTGCTCGGGCCGCGAGATGCGATCCCAATAACGGGAGACCGGCTTGAAGCAATCGTTGACGGAAATATCCTGCGTCTGCGCTGATTCGAGCTGCTGCAGGACTGGCGCGACGTTCCGGCGAACAAAAATATCACCCGGAAGCAGAAGCACGGGAATGCGGTTCACGGTTGCTGTCGCGGCTCCGGTTATCATGTTGGTCGCTCCGGGGCCAATCGAAGACGTGCACGCGAACACACGCAGGCGATTGCTCATTTTCGAGAACGCCACCGCCGTGTGAACCATGGCTTGTTCGTTGCGGGTCAGGTAGTATGGGAAGTCCTCATTCTGCTGCAGCGCCTGCCCGATTCCCGCTACGTTCCCGTGCCCAAAGATTCCCAAGCAGCCTGCAAAAAAGGGGCGCTCGACTCCATCTCGTTCGACATACTGGTTTTTCAGGAATTTGATCGTCGCCTGCGCTGCCGTTGCTCGACACGTAAACGCCAAACCAGCCTCCAAGAAGGGCGTTTGATTCCACATGGCATTGGAATCAGAAACGCTCGAGAGAAGATGCGGGAGCGGCTCTCGCCGCTCCCGCGCCCGGCGCTAGAAGTATAGCTTTAGTGCGAATTGGATTTCACGAGGATCGCCCGGTCCGCCCGAATCGGTTCCCAGAATCGGCGCAAGCGTGTTGGAAACTTTTCCAAACGAACCTAGCGAAGAGATATCTGCACTTGGGTTTCCGAAGTTGGGATGGTTGAAGGCATTGAAAAATTCGGTTCTAAATTGCAGCCGGTATCGTTCCGTAAACTTGAATTGCTTGAACAGGCTCAGGTCCCACATCTGGATTCCGGGACCATGAAACTGATACGGAGCGCATGTTCCGAATTGTCCGGGACCAGGCTGCGAAAACGCCGCGGGATTAATTATAAACCCCGTGGTTGTGTACAAATTGTGATTGGTCGTCGCGCCGGCATAGGGATTCCCGATACAGTTCGCATACACGGGGTTATTGCCATCCACCAAGCCGTCATTATTCGCAGTGACGGCAAACGGAGTTCCGGTTTGCAGCGTAACGATTCCGTTGAATTGCCATCCACCCAGCCAACGGCCAGCTGCGTTGTCACCGGACATGAAGCGTTTACCCTGTCCGAACGGCAATTCCCAAAGGAAATTCCCGACAAAGCGGCTACGAATGTCGAAAACCGAATTGCCCATCTCCGCGCCGTAGTTGTATGAGTTTTGAGGTAACTGGCCGGCCGTCAAGTTGTCGCGGTAATTGGCCAGACCGTGGCTGTAGGTGTAACCCAGCGAGTAGCTCAAGCCATTGGACATTCTGCGTCGCAACGCCAGCTCGAGACCGTTGTAGTCCGAATTTCCGTCATTTGTGGCGGTTTCCAGGTACGCGTGTGAACCAGCGCTCGCGCAAGGATTACCTGTGCCGGCAAACGTATCGACGGTCGTTACCGTGTTCAGGTTGGCGTAGGGATACTGTAAAATCGGACAGCCCGTATCGAAGCCTGTGACCATGGGCTGGTTGTAATCCCGCACGCGCTGTTCCTTGCGTCCCCAATTGCCCACGTAGGTCGCTGAGACCACTGTGTCACTCGCAACCTGATATTCGAATCCGAAGCTCGTCTGCTCGACATACGGCGTCCGTTGGTTCGGATCCTGCGCCCGTATCTGGAGATCGTACAAGGGCGGGGCTGCCGCACTAATGATGGACGCCGGAAACCCATTCTTTAACTGAAACACGTCGCTGGTCGCTCCTGTCACTTCTTGAGTATCGACAAACTGTGGTGGATTTAGTTGAATCAACGATTCCGAGCCGATCCGGTTTTCGTGCTGATAGAAGATTCCATATCCACCTCGCCATACCAGCCGAGGCATCATCTGATAGGCGAAGCCGAAACGCGGGGCGAAGTTCTTCAGGTCTGGATGAATCAGCGCACGATCGTACCAGCCAGAGGCATTGCTCGCCGCGGTGATAATCCCTCCGCCGTTCGCCGGCGTGAAGTTCGAGGTCTGGTTTCTCCTATCGATCAGGGGGGCGAAAAGCTCGTATCGGAGACCGTAAGTCAGGGTGAGTTTCGAAGCGGCCTTCCAAGTGTCCATGGCATAGAAGGAGTGTCCTGGTGCGAAATAATGGACGACGTGGGGTGTCGTGAAAATAACTAAATTGACGTCTCCGAGCAGCAAATCGGGCAGGGCCATCTGTTCGCTGCCGGTGATCACTCCGGTTTCCAGAATGAGGCCCTGCGGAGCTTCTATATCGAGAAAATTGTTGCTCCGCCTGAGGTATTGGTACCCGAATTTGAAGCTGTGCGTGCCTTTCAGCCAGTTCAGGTTCTCAACGAGGTTCCACGCTTGCGAAATCTGGTACTGAGGCCGCCACGCTGCGGACCCTTCTGTTGTCAGGCCGCCGATGAAGAACGGAGGTATGCCAGCGGATCCCGGCCCGTTCGGGATTCCTGACAGACCAATCGCCGTCTGGGCTTGGGAAGTGCCAACAGTCAAGCCATTGGGATCGCTATGAGCGTAGTCGCGGTTGAAGCCAAATCGTAGATCATTGACCATCGAGTTTGAAAGTGTGCGCGTCCAGCCCAGCGCGATCGATTGCTGGTGCCAACGATACTGCGTCGCGAAATTACCTTGGCCGATCAAGGGATTGCCGGTCCACCTGGGGTCTTGCCGGTTCACGTGCCGGTAGCTATAGCTCCCAAATATCTGATCTTTCGGGCTCAGGGTGTAATCGATGCGACCGTCCAGAGAATAGACGTCATCGGGGATCGACGTCGGATACACATAGTTCGGCGCTCCTGTCCAGCTTCCCGGCGTGCCTTCCACAGCCACTGCAGACGGGACGTTCGGAGTCGCCGTACCAGCCACCAAGTTCATTAGCTTCTGAGCAACTGGATCGAAGCAACTCGCTTGGATAATGTTCCCCACGTAGCATCCGGACTGCCCGGGCACCTGCGGGTTGTTTAAGGCGTATCCCAATTCCGTGAAATTGCCCTGCGTCATCAGCGGTGTCGGAACCGTGCTTTGGACGGTAGCGGCCTCCCGACTCGTGAACCGTTCCAGATCGCCAAAGAAAAACAGCTTGTCCTTCATGATCGGCCCGCCCAATGTGCCGCCGAATTGATTCTGAGAGAAGCCGCCGCGCGGAATGCCGGTCGTATTGTTAATCCACGTGTTTGCGTCCAAGACCTTATTTCGCAAGAACTCGTACAGATCTCCGTGGTACCCATTCGTGCCTGATTTGATGGTCGCGTTGACCACCGCTCCCGCGGAGTTGCCGAATTCAGCTGAGTACGTGCGGGTCTGTATTTTGAACTCCTGCAGAGCGTCAGGCGGCGGCTGCACGACCTGCACCGACAATTCCTGCAGGTTTTCCGAGAAGGAATTATTGTCGATGCCGTTCAGCAAAAAATTGTTCTGGAGCTCGCTGTTCCCGCTGACACTGAAGCGGTCGGGCGCAGGGTTAGCCGCGCCATAATACTTATCCACTCCGGGTTCCAATAGAGCCAAATCGGCATAACGGCGCCCGTTTAGAGGAAGATCGTTGATGCTCTGTTCATTCACGACAGTTCCGAGATCGGCCGTTTGCGTCTGCAGCATTGGCTCGCCACTTGTCACTACTATTTCTGTTTTCACCGATCCTACCTTCAGGGTGAAGTTAAGGGAAAGGTGATCCTGCACGTGCAAAGTAATAGCATCGCGCAAAACACTGTCAAATCCGGCGGCGCTGACCTTCACGGAGTATATGCCGGGAATCAATGTCAGGACCTGATACTCTCCTGCGGCATCAACAGGAGTGGTCACTGCGACCCCCGTAGCTTTATTTGTGATTGTCACCGTAGCGCTCGGCACGATTGCTCCGGAGGTGTCGACAATCTTCCCCGCGATGGCACCGCGATCGATTTGGCCAAACGTCGGTAGAGCAGAAACCCCCAGCAATATGGCAAACAGCATCGCCCAGCCAAGCAATCTCCGAGTCTTGATCTCTCGATTCATTGCAGCCTCCACCTTTCAGATTCGATCAGCGATCTCCCGACCTTTGACGCAGTTGGATTCAAAACCGTTCAGGCACCCGCGACTCGTTTGGAAACAAATCTGGAACCTTAAATAAATGTCCCAATTCATCGCTTTCAACGCAAAAACGACATAGCCGGCGAACCTGCTCCGCCCTTCAATAATCGGCGCCCTCGACGGATTGCTCCAGCAAGCCCACACGGTCGCGAAACGCATTCCAGGACCAAGTCGGCACCGAAAAGACTGGAAAAGACGAATGAGATATCGTCAGCTGAACGCTGTCCCCTAAAGATCCACCACCCAAGTGTACCGAAACGATTCGGTCACCAAGTGCTTGGGGATGTAACATTCGCAAAAATCGTTGTCAAGTCAATTTTTTGGAAATCGGGTTTCTGCTCCCAAATTTTGCAATATTTGAAAGTGTATAACGGTCGCGAATGGTGATCCGCAAAAATGCCAGAACGTTTTGGCATTTGTATTGACAACGTTCCTTGCGGACGTACAATGCCGTTACTCCGAATGAAAATAGGGGGCTCGATGCCGAGCGCCGCGGCAAATTGGACGAATTCAAAACGCCTTCGCTTTCGCAGACCGGATCTTCAAAGCCGCATTGGCAGTATTTGTGGCACGTGTCTTCTGGATCGAAGAAAAGGCTAATCTCACAACCACGCAAAGGAGAGAGAAATGGTATTGCGACGCAGCAAGATTCTTCCCGTAACGTTCGCCATATTGGCCTGCGCACTCCCTTTTCTATTTCGATCGAATCCGCTGAGAGCTCAATCTCCCAACGCAGTCAGTTCAAGGCCGGTTCCGGCAGCGGAGGCGTTGGATTTTGACCGAGGAGCGGCCGCGGTCTGGCAGAGCCTGCTGAAACTCCACACGCGTGCCAGTTTGATAATGGTCACCGCCCATCCCGACGACGAGGACGGAGGGATGTTGACCTATGAAACACGCGGGCAAGGCGTGCGAGCCGCTCTATTGACGCTCAATCGCGGTGAAGGTGGCGCCAACGTCATGTCTTCGGACTACTTTGACGCGCTAGGTCTGGTGCGGACGGAAGAACTACTCGCGGCGGATCGTTATTACGGAGTTCAACAATTCTTTTCGCGAATGTGCGACTACGGTTTTTCCAAGACAAAAGAAGAGGCGCTCGAGAAGTGGGGGCACGATCAAACTCTTTCCGATGTCGTGCGCGTAATTCGCATAACTCGCCCTCTCGTCGTTACTTCCGTTTTTGTCGGAGGCCGGACGGACGGCCACGGTAATCACCAAGTTGCTGGCCAAATGGCGCAGGAAGCTTTCAAAGCGGCGGGCGATCCGGCCATGTTTCCCGAGCAGATCAAGGAAGGACTGCGCCCCTGGAAACCGCTCAAGGATTATGCACTCGTGCCCTTTTCCCCCGTTACCGACAAGGGGATTTTAGACTACGCGGACGGCAAATATTACCCCGCCGAATTTCGCAATTATACAGACGGCACCGTCATTCACGGCGCGCTTTCCGCGTCTGTCGAAATTCCGGACGGTGAGTACAATCCTCTCCTCGGATTAACGTACGCCCAGGTCGCCCGCGTGGGTCTCGGCCACCAAAAGTCGCAGAGCGGCGGTACTGGCTTACCCCCGGCAGAAGCGGAGATGACTCCATATCACCGCTTCGCATCGCTCGTCTCCGTTCCGGAAAAAGAGTCGTCTTTCTTCGATGGTATCGACGTTTCGCTCGTCGGTATCGCAAGCCTCGCGCAAGGCGACGATTCCTCTTTCCTGAAGGCTGATTTATCGCAGATCAATTCTCTGGTCGATAAAGCCATGAATGATTTTTCGGCCCAGCATCCGGAAGCGATTGCTTCGACCCTCGCTGCAGGCTTGAAAAAAACGAACGAACTGATCGAAAAAGTAGCCAGCAGCGACCTGACCGCCGATTCGAAGTATGACGTGACTCACGAGCTAAAAGTGAAGGAAGCTCAGTTCGAAAATGCCCTCGCCGAATCCCTCGGCATTTCGGTTCTTGCGACGCTGGCTCCTGAAAAAGAGCCGACTGGGCCTTTCGCGCGCTTCTTCAGAAATCAGCCAACCTTCCAAGTTGCAATCCCTGGACAGAAATTCTGGGTCAACATTCATGCAACGAATCCAGCCAATCTTCCTGTGGAATTGCAGAGTGCCGTCTTGGAAGCTCCCGCGAACGAACATTGGTCCATCGATCCCGCGACGCAAACGGGCGGAACGCTCGAAGGCAATCAGTCCGTGGATCTGAGGTTCACAGTTCACGCCGCGGCCGACGCGAGTTTCACACGGCCGTATTTCACGCGCCCGAATATCGAGCAAGCCTACTATGACATCGAAGTACCAAAGGATCTGAGTCTACCCTTAGCACCGTATCCGCTATCCGCCAGAGTGCACTTCGTATTCGACGGGGCGCCATTCGAATTGTCGCAAGTAGTTCAGTCCGTGCAGCGGATAACCGGCCCCGGAACGGTGCTAGAACCGCTGATCACAGCTCCGGCGATTTCCGTTTCCATCGCTTCGCAGGCGGGAATTGTTCCGCTGCGCGAAAAGTCGTTCGAGGTGTCGGTCAACATTCACAGCAATGTCAAAGGTCCCGCAAAAGGAACGGTAAGACTCGACTTGCCGGATGGCTGGAAGGCGCCCCAGGAAGAGTTCTCGACTTCGAAGGACGGAGACGATCAGACGCTTAACTTCCATGTCACGCCTGCCGGGCTTAAGGAAAAGGCCTACGCAATTACGGCCGTCGCCACCTATGAAGGTCACGAGTACAAAGAGGGCTATCACACTGTCGGTTATTCCGGCTTGCGCCCGTACAATCTCTATCGAGCTTCCACTTATCGCACAACCGGTGTTGATGTGAAAGTCGCTCCGGGCCTGAATATCGGATATATCGTGGGCGCAGGCGACGACATGCCTGAATCTCTCCTGAATCTCGGCATCAACGTCCATTTCCTCACTCCGGAAGATCTGGCGAGCGCGAATCTCTCAAAATTCAACGCGATCATTCTTGGCGTGCGTGCTTATGCCGTGCGCGATGATCTCAAAATTCACAACAACCGCATCCTCGAGTACGTAAAGAACGGCGGCGTGGTCATCGTTCAGTACAACACGCCCGAGTACGATCACAATTACGGTCCGTATCCTTACATAATGGGCTCGAATCCCGAAGAAGTTACCGACGAAAATTCCCGTGTCGAAATCCTGGCGCCGGACAATCCTGTTTTCACTTGGCCCAACAAAATCACCAGCAAGGATTTTGAAAATTGGGTGGAAGAGCGTGGCTCAAAATTTCTGGCAAGCTGGGACTCGCGGTATGTCCCGCTGCTCGAAACGCACGATCCTGGCCAAGCTCCCCAAAAAGGTGGCCTCGTTTATGCGAAATACGGCAAGGGCATTTACCTCTATAACGCCTACGCCTTCTACCGCCAGATGCCCGAGGGCGTTCCCGGCGCATATCGTATTTTCGCCAACATGGTCAGCCTGGGGAAAAATCCTGAGCTGATGAAATCTCGGCCCGCAGGCGCTCGCAAGCCAGCGGGGAGGCCCACTCGCTAGTTTCGGGAAGCAGACAGCCCAACGCCGGACCGTTCTTACTGATGGTCCGGCCCTTCCTTCTGTCCCTGCGTTTCCTTCCGCATCGTGTACAGGAACGTTTTCATGGTTGCTTCGTGCCGCGCATTCTCATTCGCCAGGCGCGTTGATGCCGCCTCGTACAGTTTTATTTCCTTCCGTTGTTTTTCCGGTTGCTTCATGCGCCCGTAAATTTGCGCCAGCCGGTAATGCGCATTCGCGGATCCCGGATCCAGACGTACGCAGTCTTCGCACTCGGCGAGCGCCTCTGGCCAGCGCTCCAGCCAACGATACGCTTTGCCCAATTGGCAATGCGGCGCGGCATCGTTCCTCGGAAGCAGCGCAACTGACGCGTGCAAGCGCCTCAAAATCTCGGCAGCGTGCGTTTTATCTCCTGTAACGTAGTCCCGGCGAAAAAGCACCGCGCCGCAGTAATACTCCATGTGCCCATCATTCGGCTGGTTATCCGAATACTGGCACAGCTTTGCAACCGCCGCGGGAGCGGGCGCCGAGGCTCGGTCCATCTGAATGTCTCCCAAATACTGCAGCGCCTCCTCCGGTTGCGGCGCCAGTTCCGCCGCACGCAGCAGATATTTTGTCGCGGCGTCGTCCGTTCCCCCAAAATGCTCTACCATGCCCAGTGCCAATTGGATTCGCCAGGACTCCGGATGCAATTCCTCTGCCTGTTTGAGAGCGACTCGCGCGGGTTCGAAGCTATTGTGCCGGATCAAGTCCACCGCGAGTGAGAGGCTATACTTTTCTTCGTTCGGCGCCAGCGCAACGGCTGCTTGATAACTGTTTACGGCTGCTAGACTGTCTCCGCGAGATTCTTGAATGTCGCCGAGCAGATCCTCGAGATCGGCGCTGTCGCCAAGCTCCTTGCACTTTTCAGCGGTTTCCAATGCATCGCCGGGGTGGCCCGCCCGAAATTGTGCGAGCGCCAGATCAAATTGCAAGTCGGCGCGCTGCGGGTCGAGCTCCGCCGCCCTCTTTAGCTCCTCGATGGATTCGGAATATTTTTTGTGAGAGATCAGGAGCTCCGCCGCCCGCTGGTGCAACTCCAGCTCTTGCGTGGTTGTCAGCTGTGTTGCGCGAAGCAGCTCCAGAGTGTGATGAAAGTCGGCATGCATTTCCAATTCGGCTTCCAGACAAACGAGGCCGACTTGGGGATCGTGCGTGCTGGAAAATAGAGGCTCCGCCAAACCTGCTGCGCGTCGCCAATTCTTCGATTGCATTTCCGCCACAGCCGTCGCCACGGCGAGCCCAGGGTCCGTTGGCTTCAGGGCGAGAGCTTTTTCCATTTCCGAAGCGGCGGTCGACGCGTTTCCCAGTCCCAGAGCCACGGAAGCCTCCAGCCGGTGGAATCCGATACGCTCTTCACGGCCACTCGGTGGGGATAGACCGGCCAATGCGCTTTGAGCTTCCGTGTACTTGTGCAGTTGCACGAGAACCACCGCCCACTCCATGCGAATGTGCGGGTTGCCCCGGCTGGCTGTTGCGGCACGTGCCAGTAACGGCTCAGCCTTTTGTGGCTGGCCTTCGCCTTCATAGACCTCGCCGAGAGCCGTTAGGGCGATGTAGTCCCCAGGCCGAGCTTGCAAGACGGTGTTGAACTCTTCGACGGCGTGATCGTTCTGCCCCAGGCTGGCATACGCTTGTCCGAGCATGGTCCGCGCGGTCGAGTCCCCAGGCGAACTCTGAAGGTAATCGGAGAGAATTCGAATCGCGTCCTCTGAATTTCCGTGTGCGAGAGCGGATTGTGCTTTCGCGAGTGTTCCGGAAGATTGATGAGAAAGCGTTTGTGATGACGGGTGATTTTGCCGCGCGCTGAGCGTAAGTGGGAAGCAACAGAGAAACAAACTGCTTACAACCAGGATAGAACGTCTCAAGTGCCCACAGGCCTTCACGGTCGTTGCTTCTCCTCTCTCCTTCAACCAATCTCTCCGATCTCTTTTTTGCACGAAACGCTTGGTCCCAAATTCCTATCTGCCTACCGTTTCCCGCGTTTTCCCTTTTTCCTCGGACGCTACGTGACCAGAATACCCCGGCCAGTCAGTCGCCGTCGACTCTTGCAGAAAATATGGCGGCCGCCGGAGAGGTCGGGCGTTCCGGGAAGATCGCGAGTCTTATCTCCTGAAAGGATGATGGAATCTGCCCTCAGCGAATTGTGCCACCCCCGTGGAACTCCAGGCTTCCGAGGCAGAATCGCGAACGGATGACTGATCACGACCTCGGCCACTTCGAATCCCTCGCCTATTTTCTTTGCGAGCTCTCCGAAAGTCTTTGTCACATCCCGAACGTGGCGAAGCTTACCTCATGCCAAAATGATTCAGTACATTCGCGCTTCTTGACTTGCCCGTGCCCGGCCCCACTGCTATAGTCCCCGCTCGATATTCGATTCACTTTTTTCTGGGACGCCTACTTGGCCGAGAACATTTCGCCCCATCTTCCTCCCGAGATCGCGGGGCCCTCCGAAAAGCTTGTTCGCGGCATGGGCTTGCTTCAATCCGTCGCTGTCAACATGCTGGGGATGATTGGCGTCGGCCCCTTCATTACCATCGGTGTGATCCTTGCCGCAATGGGCGGGCCGCAGGCTGTGCTCGGCTGGTTTCTCGGCGCCTTGTTTTCGGTCTGCGATGGGATGGTTTACGCGGAACTGGGCGCGGCGATGCCGGGAGCCGGCGGGGCGTATATTTATTTCCGCGAAGCCTTTAACGCGCGCACCTGGGGCCATCTTTTCTCTTTTCTCTTCCTGTGGGAAACAATTTTCGTTGCCCCATTGTCCATCTCGGCGGCATGCGTCGGTTTCGCCGAATATACCCATTACTTCTTACCTCGATTAAACCACGCTGGGGTAGGCGCGCTCGCCGCCGCCGTTTGTGTGATCATAACGTTTCTACTGTATCGTCCCGTCAAGCAGGTGGGGCGTTACTCGGTCATCATGTTGGCCGTGGTGTTGGCTGCGATGTTTTGGGTAATCGTTTCCGGACTTATTCACATCAACACGAAGATGGCGTTCGATTTTCCGCCTGGCGCATTTCATCTCTCCAAATCTTTTTTTTACGGGCTGGCGGGAGCTACTTTAATCGCGATGTATAACTACGGCGGATACAATAACGTCACCTACCTCGGAGGCGAAGTCAAGAATCCCGGGAAGAATATCCCCAGGGCTATTGTTTTCTCGGTTCTGGCAGTTGCCGTCCTTTACCTTCTCATGAGCGTGGTGATCATCGGGACGATTCCCTGGCGAGATGCCGCGGTCTCTCACGCGGTGGTGTCGGAATTCATCGGCAAGTTGTATGGCGCGCGCGCCGCTTCCGTGATGACGTGCCTCATTCTTGTCGCCACTCTTGCTGGGGCTTTCACCGGCAGTCTTGGTTATTCCCGCATCCTCTACGCCGCGGGCGCCGAAGGAAACTTTTTCAAGGTGTTCGGCCGCGTCCATCGCACGGGACGATTTCCCACCGTCTCACTTCTCGCCACCAACGCGATGGCCATTCCACTCTGTTGGTTTTCGCTCGAGCGGCTGCTTTCGGCTCTGATGATCATTCAGATCGTCTTCCAGTTCATCCCTCAGATCATCGCGCTTTTCGCCATCCGCAAATATCGAAAGGAAATCAAGCGTCCGTACGGCATGTGGTTTTATCCCGTCCCGGCAATCGTTGCCCTAATCGGATGGATCTACGTTGCGTGCACTCCGGAACAGCGCCAGAACATTGGCACCGCTGCCATTCTTTTGGTGTTGGGATTGGGTGCGTACTTTCTGCGTGCTCGGGCTGTCAAATCATGGCCCCTCGGGCAAGGCGGCGGCCGCTCGTCGCCAATCGCCTGACGTACCACAAGAAATATCGCTCACATTCTCTTTGGAGGGCAGCAGGAGTCTCGCACGATAAGTTGCGTCTTCAGCAAAGCTGGCGTAGGAATGCTTACCCGTCCTTCGATATGATCGATCAAGATTCTCGCAGCAATCATGCCGATCTCTCTCGCGGGCTGACGCACCACCGTGAGCCTCGGCCGCAGCAGCGTCGCCCAATAGAAATCGTCGAACCCGAGCAGGCTGATCTCTTCGGGGCACGCGAGGCCGATCTCTTGTATTGCCGCCAGAGCACCCAGCGCCATCATATTATTGGTGCAAAAAATTGCTGTGGGACGTTGCCCTCGAGTCAAGAGTTGCATCGCATGGAAATGGCCGCTTTCCATGTCATTGTGTCCGGCATGAATCATCGAGCGGTCCAGGCGGATTTTCGCGCTGCGAATCGCCGAAATAAATCCCCGCAATCTATCCCGCGATGTTCCGCTGGAAGCATCGCCCGTAATGATCCCTATATCGCGGTGCCCCAGGCTCAATAAATAGGATGTGGCACTCTTCGCGGCCTGTGTGTTGTCCACTCCCACTCTTCCGATATGGGTGTCACGTTCACGGGGGTGTCGGTCCGCGTAAACCACCGGCAGATTTCCGAGGATCGCTTTCGCTTTTCCTCCTGTTGTGTTCATGGCGGGAACCCGCACAACTCCATCGACGCGGCGCCGGTGAAACGAATCCAGATAATTCCGCTCTTCTTCCCAATTTTCTCGGGAATCTCCGATCAGGATCGTGTAACTCGCCGAGGCCGAATAGTCTTTGACCCCGCGCACGAGCTCGATGTAAAAGTTATTCGACAGATCGGGAACTACGATGGCAATCGAGTGAGTTTTCTGAAGGCGAAGGCCACGTGCGAGGTCGTTCGGGCAATACTTCAGCGTCTTGATTGCTGCTTCAATTCGGCTCCGCATGTCCGCGCTGACATAGTCGGAATTGTTCAGTGCGGCGGAAATTGTGGAGACGGAGGCCCCCGCCGCTTTCGCCACTTCGCGAATCGTAACGTGGCGCCTTACGCGCTTCGCTTTTGACTTCAAGCCAATTCTCCTCGCCGCGGTGTTCAGGGATCGCGTCAACATGTTTGTCAAATCAGGAGCTTACTAAGAAAGCGTCATAAAGCCAAAACCAAAACGTTTCGGGGCATAGTTCTCTTCTAACGCGTCCGGTGTATACTCAGCCTGGTCCGCGGGAATGTGGTCGTCCGCCATGAATTCTTGCCTCGTGTTCGACCAATGTGTCCCACCATTCGGCTACATGGCGACTACGAGCGGGCCGAGGTGACCAGCCTATGAAGCAACTCGTAAAATTCAAGAGCCCCTTGCACGAAATGACCCAGACGACTCCCACGTGTCTCTGGAATGATTCGGCATCTCTCCAGGAATTGACCTACGCGCTCGATCACGGAGCGGTTGGAGCCACCTGCAATCCAGTTATCGTGAGTGAAGTACTAAAGAAGGAAATGCATCTCTGGAGGGATCGCATCGACGAACTTATCGAAGAGATGCCGCTCGCCACAGAAGACCAGATTGCCTGGAAGGTTGTCGAGAAAATTTCGACAAAAGCAGCGGAGCTCCTGATGCCGATCTTCGAGCAGCATCGTGGGATCAACGGCAGGCTCTCGATTCAGACCGACCCCCGCTTCTACCGCGATACGAATGCGATTGTGGCGCAAGCAGTGCGTTTCGCCGCCTTGGCCCCGAACATGATCGTGAAGATTCCCGTTACTAAAGCAGGCATCGCAGCGATTGAAGAGGCCACGTACCGCGGTATCAGTATCAACGCCACAGTTTGCTTCTCGCTTCCGCAGTGTATCGCCGTCGCGGAGGGCGTCGAGCGCGGTTTGAACCGCCGGCAAGCCGAGGGCAAGGACATTTCCTCGATGGGGCCCGTCTGCACCATCATGGTGGGGCGCCTCGACGACTGGCTCAAAGTTCGGGCGGAAATGGATTCGATCACGATCGATCCGGGCTACCTCGAGTGGGCTGGAGTCGCCACCTTCAAGAAGACGTACCAAGTCTTTCGTGAGCGTGGATATCGCATCCGGCTTCTCTCTGCGGCTTTCCGCAATCACATGCACTGGAGCGAATTCATAGGCGGAGAGGTCGTGATTTCACCGCCTCACAAATGGCAAGTTCGCTTCAATTCGAGCGATGTCGAAATTGTCTCGCGGATCGACAAGCCCATCGATCCCAAAATTGTGCATGAGCTTCTGTCGAAATTCCCCGATTTCCAGCGCGCCTACACCGAAAATGGCCTCTCCATGAATGAGTTCGATTCCTTCGGCCCGACTAGGCGGACTCTTCGCCAGTTCATCGCGGCCTGCCATGAACTCGCGGCGATAATTCGCGATCGGATGCTCCCTAATCCTGATTAGAAATAATCGGGCTCTGTTGACCTCCTCGTCACGACCATGAGAATTCGCGATACTCGATCGGTTGAAATTGTTGTTTGCTACCCAGGCAGGAGGTTTAATGGCCGAGGTCGGACTCCTGCCGTTCGCTGGCATTGCCCTGCAAGTTTCTCGGGCGGTGCTTCCGCGCTACCGAAGTCGTTTGGTATGGCCACCGCGAAGCTGGGATCGTTCCTCGAGGCGTCAACCGTTGGATTGAATTGATCACCCCTTGCCGGCACTGCAGGCATCGGGTCTCAGACGGTTAGTTAGGAGGCAGCCAGGTTGACTGCCTCCAGCCCCACCCGCTCTTGAGTTAAAAAGGGGCGGTTCTTTTGGGAACAGCCACAGAAATTTCGCAGGGAGGAAATCAGTAGATCCGGGCCGATCGCTTAGCTGCGTAATGGGAAGTCATAGAGAAAAATCTTGAGGGCAGAGGCTAAGTTCTCTCTCTGTATCTGCCAAGAAAAAACTCAGGCAAAAACGCAAGCACCGCAGCGCCAGTGAGTACTTCCAAGA
>Ga0307374_10001183_pt1 | contig 49056 bp, 33 predicted proteins | sample OX3MG_FD_202532 | JGI IMG/M metagenome (GOLD analysis project Ga0307374, IMG submission 202532) | Soil microbial communities from Risofladan, Vaasa, Finland - OX-3 | ecosystem: Environmental > Terrestrial > Soil > Coastal area > Acid sulfate soil | place: Finland: Risofladan, Vaasa | collected...
TTCTATACAGCTTATTGATGTCTTCCAATAATTTTTCAGAAGACCTTCCCGACAGTAACCAGGTTTGTAATTGAATGGCGGCCTGTTCCTGAAATTGGAGGTATCCATTATATCGAGGCCTGACAAATGCATTGTCTAACGTATTTATTGTTTCACTAAAATAATTATTACAATTTCGATTTACTTCTTCACTTATCCAGGCAGAGCGGTAACCTGGCTGTCCACCATTCTGTACATATAATGTGGATTGGATTTCAGAAGAAACCGCCCATTCTGCAAATCGGATAGCCCATTCCTTATTTTTTGTGAATGATGAAACGGCTAATCCGGTTCCTCCAAGAGTGCTCCTAAAAGGGTGACCGCTTTCAAAGCCAACTATGTTGACATACTTCAACAAAGAAAGTGCATATCCTCTTCGTGAATAATTGGAATAGCCGTAGGCAAAAGGGCAATACCAATAATCATCCGTCAATGTCATCAATTCCGCAATCGCTATTGGATTGCATTGAAACATTTTTTTATCTACTAAACCCCACAATTCCTTCATGGTGACTAAAGCCTTTAAACCAGTTTCCTGGCAAATAACTTCTTCTTCATTTAAAAAAGGAACATTTCCATGAGCCTCGCAAAACATATAAAAATGCATAAGCAGGTCAATCGGTATAGAAGGGACAGCCAGATTTCCTCTTTTGGCCAGAGCAATTATTTCATTCCAGGATTTCGGGACATCTGTATCATTTTTTTCAAGCAGATCATGGCGATAGCTGGCTACTGGCGCAGCCGCATCAATAGCCAACGCCCATTGATGACCCTTATAATTATAGCTTAGGTGAGAATGGCCTACTGAATTTTTTAACTGGTTATTCAAATATTCTTTTGATAAATAGTCATCTAATGGCAATACGCATTTTGTTGCTGCCGCACAACCTACCCACGGATGGTCAATGATGAGCAGATCGTATTCTCTCGTTAATTTTTCAATGGGGTAATCTGAAAATTCCTGAAGGGTGCGTTTTTTCCAGTTTATTTCAACATCTGGATGCAATTCGGAAAACCGCTGTGCCACTGCAAATAGCGGTGTAATACCTCTGCTATGCCCCCATGTAATACCATTTAAAGAGATCTTACCCATCTTTATAATTTTATTTATTGATTTTCTCTACCAATAAGATATGTCTGCATATCATCACTAAGTCATTATGCTGGTTAAAGACTTCCACTGATTCTGTGACCAATCCATAAGACGGCCTTTTATGTTCTCTTTTCTCCTTGATCGTAATTTTTACCTGGATAGTATCCCCAATAAATACAGGTTTCAAAAAACGTAAATGTTCATAGCCATAGGTCATGGCTACTTCATTAATCTCATTTGCGGTCATCCCAATGGCGATACTAAAAATGAGCGTACCGTGTGCTATACGTTGTTTAAAAGGTTGCGTTTTACACCATTCTGCATCCATGTGATGCGGGAAAAAATCACCGGTTTGACCTGCATGAATGACAATATCCGTTTCCGTTATTGTGCGACCCCTCGTTTGGCGGACATCATTTAAATTGTATTCTTCAAAATATACTTTTTTGAAATGCCCTCGTGAGTTTTCAGTTAATAATTTCTTAGCTTCTTCCTTTGGCATAATTGATTTTTTTCATGTTACTATATTTTAAATCTCATTAATACAATTCATTTACCTATATTCAACCAGATTTCTGCTATATTCCTTTTAAGTTTATCATTAGATTGCAAACATTCATTCAAATGAGCAATCAAACCATCACTAAGTTGTAATGTGCTATTGATATATAAATCATCAGCAGCTATACGTGATCGCAAGGGTAATTGAGGTAGCATGTTTTGATCCTTTATATTTTTTCTCTCATCTATCGCCTGTACACATCGTAATATCAATTCTGCATGCTTCCCTTCATAAGTACCTGCTAATTTTTTCTTAACTAAGGTGTTATAAAAAACAAGTATGTTCTTTAATGCTGCAATTTTATTTTCAGGAGTTTTATGTAAGGTATCTTCTGATATTCGTAAAGCATCTATATTCCAAAAATTTTTATCGTTAGTAATTGTTAGAGGTTTATCCTTTGGTAGTTTAACTGCTAATGCAGGAGCATTCCCTAAACCAATCGAAATTGTGACATTTTCAGTTTTATTATCCAATTTTAAGAACAGCGATTGGGTATTAAAATCTTTCATTGATTTCCCATTCATTTTTACTGAAGTAATGCTTCCATTCCCGTTAACGGTAATGAATATCTTCTTTTTTCCAAAATAGACTGGAAATTTTTGCTGCAATCGTTTAATACCTAGCGGTATGTGTGGGTATAATCTAAGTCCTTTAGCAGTATAAATATATTCGAATATTCCCCGTAGAAACCCCCCAGGCACACCCCAGCAATCATATACGCAATTAATGGGTTTATTAGGCTGATATTCCTTTGAGCCAAAATGAGTAAGGGGATTATCCAGGCGAAAGTTATTGGCACGCTTTAACGTTTGCTGAAAAGATTCTTCCGCATCATGATAAGCACCAACGCGATAATAACCCATCTGTGCAAATGCCTCTTCAGTAGCCCATTCACCGCCATTTACCCACGTACCATATTGGAATATGCCATCATATTCATACATATCATCGTAAGACGGATAATTGGGAATAATCAATTTGTAAGGACGAAGTTCTGGTATAGACCTAATCATATCGTATATCTCCTTAGCCTGATAGTCATTCACTATGCGAAATGCCATCGCATCGCAGTTGGGGGAGGATGCGAAGTAGCCATGAACAGGAGCGCCATAAACGCCATGTTTTGTTCCATCAGGATCAATAGAGCGAACGAAATACCCTTCCGGGGTTATAAAATTGGACAATCCTTCCTCTATCAACTCAATGCGGTGGGTATATAATTTCACTTTATCTTTTCTCTTCATGATTTTCTCCACTTCGATCAGCCGGTTCAATGCAGCAATATAATTAATTGAAATCTCTGCAAGGTAGGCTTTGCCGTAAGACCCGTCGGGCAATAATTTACCGGTACCTGCATAGCTGGGTGCCAGCAGATTTGCAGCAGGACCCACAAGAAACATATTGTTTGAGGGATCCCTGCGGCTATCTATGAAGTCAGCGCTTTCTTCCAGCAAGGGAAGGTAGTGTTCTATCTCCTTTTTATCGCGTCGTATGAGCATTAATTCTGATTCCAGTAAAACACCGGCAGTGGTAAAGCCATAGCACCAATCATGCTTATCCACTTTTCCATCACCTTGTTTATACCAAGCACCTTTCGGTGTGGCTGCGTCACATAGGACTCCCTTAGGCCCAATAAAACCATTGTTTCCTTTACGAATACCATTCCCTATATGATCAAACCATAAAGCTTGAGAATTGAAGACAAAAGTTTGATAGGCTTTATTCATAAAAGGGAGCATGGTAAAAGTAGGACCAAAAGAATTTTGGATCCACCATGCATTCCACGTGGGGCCTTCTACAAAACCATTCCATTCCGGATCATACAGCATACTCAGGTTTTCCATTCGAGGATTCGGTTGCATCATCATATATGCGCTGTCAAGCAAGGCAAGATATTTCGTGTCGCCAATCCCTGAAAAATAAGTGCCATCATAATGACTGTTCTTGTCATTATTAAATCCTTTTACCTGCGCTGATAACCAATTCCAATTAATAATTAACCCTAAAAGTAGTAAAAGGGAAACCATCCTTTTCACTTTATATGCCTTTTTCATGTTCTCTCCAGTATGTATTAATTTATATTTATTGTTACAAAATAATTATCGCTTTATTGCTTTTATATCGGTAGCTTCCGAATATAAATATTACCAGTGCAATCATTGCCTCCTTCTGCCGAAAAATTCACCATTAAAACTATACTGGTTTCGTTGGTTATCTGCGAAGTACGGTCAATATAAAGCACGTTTCCTTTTTGAATCAGAAATTGAGGCAATGTTTTTCCCCCTTCGTATAATAATTCAGACTGCAGTAACTTCAATTTATCTTTTCCACTTGTCTGCTCTAACTTTACTTCATACTGACCTGGGTGGGTTATATAAGGTGTAAGGTTTAAGGTAATGCTTGTCCGTCCTTTTTTGAGCATCGCGGGAATCCAGGTATCCAGATAATGCCAGTTTGTATCATCTGCCTGGTTGGTGAAAGATAGTTCAGGTGTATGATCAATATTATAGACTGCAAAGAAATGCAACAAGGGTTCCGCAGCAGATTTTGTGATATGAATACGTACTTTGCTAACCGTTGTGTTTTTAAAGTGGGCAATCCTTTTACGACCTATTGAAGAACCATCGCACAATTGCTTCCATTGCCCCTGTATATATCCGTCTACTTCGTATGCCCGAATCCTTTCCCCTTTCTGGTAATCTTCAATAATAACCGCGTGATTGATGGATACCGGCTTTTTAAAATCTATTTCTGTAAGAGTCCCCTTACGGTTTTTGACACTACCTAAGGGATGGGCAAACCTTCTTTTTATTTCTTTTCCCAATGCTGCATACAGAGCCACATCTCCTTCCGGTATAAGACCCGTAGTATCGGGAGTGGAATTCAACAGCATAGTAGCGCCACGGCCTACTGATTTATAATATATCTCCATCAGGTCATTAAGGGATTTCCTTTTTTGCTCATTTTTTTTTGCCCAGAACCAATAATGATTGTATAAAGGTACATCACATTCCAGCGGTGCCCATGTGTTTCCGTCAGGGATTCCCTCTGCTGCAGTTGCCACACCAGTTTTGAGGCCTGAACTATCAACTGAATTCCAGGCAGGATAGGGAGCTATACCTTCCTCATTCCCAACCCAACGAATGGTTGCCTGAGGACCTTGTAATATCACAGCATTTTTAGCATATTTAGCAAGGATGTCCTTCACGTTAATAATACAACTACCGTCAAACCAAACTTCGATTATTTTGCCATAACGGGTTAGTACTTCCTTCAATTGTTGGCGATAAATCTTATTGTAGGCTTCCTGTTTTGATGGATCTTTTGTTCTTCCACCGCTTCCGATACCTACACCCCAGGTTTCATCTGCCGGAGAAAGATAAACCCCCAGATTCAATCCATACTTTTTGCAGGAAGCTGACAATTCCTTTAGCACATCTCCCTTTCCATTATTCCAGGGTGTATTGCGTATTCCATAATTAGTTGTACGAGTTTGCCACCAGCAAAATCCACCGGTATGTTTAGCGACAAATAGTATCTCTTTGGCTCCCCACGATCTCGCGACCCTACACCACTGGTCAGTACTCAATTGTTTCGGATTAATTCGGCTTAGGGGGATAGAATGATTATCATATTCTCGTCCCTCCCAGGTAGCGGGGTCTAAGGCAACAAACATAATGCGTCCCTGCTTTTGCCAGGCATATTGCACTGCGCTAGGCATGGCCAGGGTATTTGAAGTATGTACAGATTGTTGAGCGTGTACGCTTGATATAGAAAAAACCGCAATAACAAGTATGATTATTTTATTTCTTTCCATTTTAGATCATATATCATTTGTTTTCTTCTCGACTAATTGTCAAAGTATCCCCTTCTTTTGTATTAATGGTAATCAGTCCTTTATGCTGGCTCACAGCTATAGATTTGCCATTCCTGGTTACTTTTACTAGTTCATGAGGTCTGATGATACATTTCCCCCCGGTAGTGCATCTGATGATCGCTTTTTCGAGATTATTATTTTTCCAACGGATATTTACCGCATAACCTCCTCTTGCCCGAAGCCCATTAACTTTTCCATTACTCCAATTATCCGGCAGCGCGGGAAGCAGGTCTATTACTCCTGTCTGGCTTTGCAACAACATTTCATCTATTGCACTTGTTTGACCCATGTTACCATCAATTTCCCAATTCACATTCTGAAAGTGAGCAGTAAGGTTAGGGTTCACCGAGATTTGCAGGTGTTTATTCAATACTGCCAAAGCCGTATTGCCGTCTCCCAGTCGTGCATAAACGTTGGATTGGAAGGCCCCCCGCCAACTGCCTACTGCACCGTGTTCCCATGCATCTCTATCGTCAAAAGCTTTACGTAAAGCCGCTGCCAATGCAGGTGTTTTACGAGGCGTGATCTGATCAGCACAGATAGCCCCCCAACTTGAAAGTTCCTCACAAGAACCAGGATCCGCATGTTTCCAGTCTTTCAGCCATTCCTGTAATTCCCCTGTTGTCGGACTTATTTGGAACGGAGCTAATTGCGGAAGTAATTTTTCCAGTTTTTCCCGAAAAACTTCATCTTTATTTAAGACTTTACTTGCTGCAATACAGTTCTTAAACAATTGCCTCACTATTTCCATACTACTGGTAGGCCCCATACAAAGCGAGGCTTTCGTTCCATCCGGTTTGACATAATAATTTTCAAAATTTACATCTGGCGCAGTCACTAACCAGCCATGTGTAGGTTCATGAATAAGATTCTCAGTAAAAAATAAGGCGGCTCCTTTTAAGTAAGGCCACACTCCCCTCAGATAATTTTTATCCATAGAGAAAGCATAATGCTCCCACATATCCTGAGTGAGCCACGCACCCCCAACCTGGAAGATAGCCCAGGAAACAGAACCTGCTACTGGAGTGGCAGTACGCCAGATACCCGTATTGTGATGTGCTACCCATCCATCTGTTCCATACATCAACCTGGCTGTACGTTTCCCATCCACTGCTAATTCCTTCGTCAATTTTATCAGGGGCAAATCACACTCAGCAAGATTAACAACTTCTACAGGCCAATAATTGATCTCCGCATTGCAATTAAGCGTCCAGTTGGCCGACCAGGCAGGATTCATATTTTTATTCCAGATTCCCTGCAAATTAAGTGGCTGTGTTCCCTCACGGGAACCGGCAATCAGCAGATAACGCCCAAACTGCCAGTACAAAGCAGCCAGCGCATCATCTTTCCCTGGTTGATATTGCTTGATGCGTTCATCTGTTGGAATATCTATTGCTTCGGTACTTGTTCCCAACTGTAGGCTTGCCCTGTTAAATAAAGACTGGTAATCGGTAATATGGCGTTTCAGCAACTCAGCATAAGATTTATGTTGCAAGGATGCGATACGACTATTGCAAAGTAATTCCGGATTTTTGCCATTTTTGCTGGGAGATTTATCAAATCCATTGAAGCTTGTAGCCGCTGCTAACACCAGTGTAACACTATTACACCCCTTTGCAATTATTTCATTATTAGTGACTTTTACCGTTCCCCCGTTAGCAAATGCTTTTAATTGCATTTCAAAACGCATCCCTTTGCCATCCGGTGCGTCATCATATATTACTTCATTAGTACCCAAATAGCTTGGATCCACATGTACCGGGCATCGCCCTTTTAAGCACAAGACTCCATTTTGTGCAATGGAAGTATGATGCAATAAACTTCTTAAAGATGCAGAAAAGTTTAGCTGCCCCCGTTTATCCGCCGTCATTCTTACAATGACCACTTTGTCCGGATGGGAGGCAAATACTTCCCGTGTATATTGAACGCCTTTATACTTAAAAGCTATTTTAATCAATGCCTTGGAAAGGCTGAGGCTTCTTTGATAATCATAGACATCTCCTTCAAAGGGATACTGAATGTGCAGTATACCCATAGGCATGTAACTTTCATTATACCTTGTGAGCATGGTACTATCCGCCAATGCCTCTGCTTCTTTATTTTTACCTTCCAATAGTAAATGGCGGACGATGGGTAAATTTTCTAAAAAATGAGGTGCCAAAGATTGATCATGCCGGGGTTCACCCGACCATAGCTCGTCGTTATTCAGGTAAATGGTTTCATTATTAACCCCACCCATTACCATACCTCCTAATCTACCGTTACCGATCACGAGGGCTCCTGACCACGCAGTAGCCGGTTTTGTGTACCATAAGGTAAGCGGATTATTAGGTGGTTTTGCGAAGCTTTTAATATGAATGTCATTTGTGTTATGATAAAGGTCGCCATGTTTCCCATTAATGAAAATGGAAATATTACCTGTAATATCTCTTCTGACCGCAATATTCATCCACTTATCGGGATAGTATGTCCAATACTCCTCTTTTTTCTTTTTATCGTACATAAAATAAATCAATTCATCTTTCAACTCCAGCGAAATATGATGCCCCTGTTTACCAATGCCATCTATTATATACATACCGGAATTAGGTGTATTTACTTTTACCCGGGCTTCAATGGTAAATGGCTTGTCTAATGAAAACTGTTTTGGGAATTGTGTGAAGTACGCTTTACGAATATTCAGCCATTCATTAACAGGCTTAAATTTCGCATCAGGTAAGTCAGGTTTTTGTTCAGATAGTTTCTGAATATCTTTATCTGCCAATGCATGGCTATAAATATCCAACGCCTCTACTTCACCCCTGAAATACAGTTCTCCCTCTCTACCAGCGCCAATCCAGAAATAAGGTTGACCGCTTTGAGAAAAGCCGGCCATTACAAAAAAAAGCACACAGGCTAGTGAAAGCAAGCACCTATATCTTATACCTTTTCTCAAATAAAACTTACGAATAATATTTTTCCTTGAACGCATAATTTAAAATTTGATCGTTTGATTTTTACAATACAATGAGAACTCATGGCATCAAACGAAGCTTGATTCACTTTCCTTTCCAAAGGTGATAGGATCCTATTTTCACCCTTTTCTTTGTCTATAAGAAGCTGTTAAGAAATAGAAACTTTAATTACCATTCAAGCCGTTTGTGGGGTACGAACGACGGCAGTTCGCCGTGGTCGGTGTCCTTCACCGTCCACTTTAAGCAGGATAAAAAATTCATATAATTATTCCTAGACAGCTTCTAAGTACTTCATTGCCATTTATCGAATAATTAAAATGATAAGCGTAATACAACGATTTCAAGCCTCTTCAATAGTTCCCTTTTCAATTACTGTCGGGACGCTTAATACCCCGGATTTTGCGTAAGTTTCGAATTAAGATTTATTTCTGATTGCGGAATTGGCATCAAATAATGGCTGACCGGAAATACCCCATTAACTCCACCAGGCGTTACTACAGTAGGCAATACCTGATCGGCAATTTTCCAACGTAAAAGATCAAAATAACGCAATCCTTCAAAGGCAAATTCTACTTTCCTTTCATGACGAATATAATCTCTCAATGTGGATTGGGTACTGTACTCAGCTTGATTTACCGGAGGCATACCTGCCCTGGCCAAGACCTGGTTTATGACGGCATATACTGAAGGGTCAGGCCCTGTAGCTTCATTCGTTGCTTCTGCATACATCAGCAATACATCGGCGTACCTGATAAGAATATAATCTTCATTTTCTTTATTCACATCACCATAATTTATAGGTAACAAAGTAGTGTCCACATATTTTATTACCTGGTAGTAAGGCGGTATGGTGTTATCAGTCGTAAATACACTTCCATCCGGATTGTGCCAGACCTGTGCCGGAGTCTTAATACTCATTAACAGCCTGGGATCCCGGTTTAAGTAAGGGTTATTAGGATTATAACCTGATGTCGGATCAGTGATAGGCTTCCCGTTGTTCATGAAATATTCATTAACCATAGACTGGTAGGGAACTAACGATGCCCACCATCCCAATTCTATATCCAGCCCGCCATAGTCGCCTTGCAGGTCATTGGGAGCGAGATAATCAGTTGCGAAGATCATTCCCGAATTGGGTTGATTTTTTGCAAAGAACTGCCCGGCATAGTTAGGATAGAGGCTGAAGGTGCCGGATTGAATGACCTGCTGACATAGTGCAGCGCACTGGGACCATTGCTGATTATATAAATATACTCTTGCTTCTAATGCGAGCGCGCTTCCTTTTACTGCATGTCCATTGAAAGACACATCAGGTAATACAGCGATGGCGCTGTCCAGGTCATTGTAAATCAAATTAAGTACTGTGTCCTTGGAAGTTCGAACTACTGAAAGTGCCTCGGTTGCCGTCGGTGGGGTAGTGAACATGGGCACATCTCCAAAGATATTCACTAATTCGAAATAGAAAAAGGCTCTGAGAAAATGTACTTCGCCGATATCAATACCTTTTTGCGTAGCATCCATCTGCACATTACCGATATTTTGCAAAAAAATATTGCAGGAAGAAATACCGGCATAAGAATCTGACCAAATGGTGGATGGCAATTGACTTGTAGGTGCAAGCTCCCCCACTAGCATGTCGGAAACACCATAATAATCATACTGATGATAGGCCTCATCAGTCAGACCTGTATAACAATATCGCGAATAACCGAACAAGTCAGCTTGTAAGCGCTCATAGCAGCCGGCCAGACCCAGTTCCGCATCACTGGACGTTTTCCAAAATGTACCACTGGAAATCGCGTCAAGCGGATTCAGGTTCAGAAAATTCTTTTTACAAGATGTAAAAGTACTTAGCAACAGGAAACTGCCAAGTATCTGAGAATATAATTTAATTGTTTTCATTTTTTTCTTTTTTAGCAGTTAAAAATTAATGTTTATACCACCGGAGAACGTTCTCACTTGGGGATACTCTGCGTACCTTCCACTACCTCCCACAAGAGCTGTTTCAGGATCCGCTCCCTGGTATTTCGTAAATGTAAGTAGATTATCACCAGAAACATAAACAACCACCTGTTTCATTCTTATTTTACCGGCTATATTGGTCGGCAGCTGATAGCCAATATACAAGTTCTTTAAGCGTAGGTAAGATGCATTCTGAAGGAAATAAGTAGAGGCGGTCCCATCATCCGGGGCATAGCCCTGAACATATAAAGCAGGTATTTTTTGATTAAGATTTTGAGGAGTCCAGGAATTTTTAAAATAAGTTGGGGGAGGAGCAGACTGATAAAACGGATCAACTCCCCATCCGTTAACGTAAGCCTTTCCCCCCTCCATTCCCTGGAAAAATGCTGTCAAACTCCAGTTTTTATAAGAAAGATTAAGATTAAATGAATAAGTGTAACTAGGGAAAGCCCCCTTTGTTACCACACGGTCGTCGGCATTAATTACGCCATCGGGCTTACCATTAGGGCCGCTTACATCTTTATACTTCAAATCTCCTGGTTTAGGGGTAAAAGGTTGTGTGGGAGACTGAGCGATTTCAGCCGAATCGTTGAAAATACCAATCCATTGGGTCAGATAGTAAGATCCATAAGGGATTCCCACTTTGTTCAAAAACATTCCTTCATCTTGTGTTCCCCCTGAAAGTGTAAGTACCTTGTTTTTATAAGTGGAAAAAATAAAATTAACCCCATAATGGAAATTTTTACCAATAGAATTCCTATGCCCAATATCAAATTCCCAACCTACGTTCTGCATGGAGCCATAGTTGGTGATAGGGCCGGACAAACCTATATCTGCCGGAACAGCCTGCTGGGCTAATATGCCATTTGTTACTTTCCTATACCAGTCTATCGTAGCGGTAAAAAGCCCGTTCCTGATGTCTATATCCGTTCCAAAATCAAGCCCATTGGTCTTCTCCCATTTAATATTCTGATCAACTAGGGCGGTCTGTTGTGCTCCTTGCTCCAGACTACTGCCAAACGGATAGCTTACTACACTATAAAGGCTTTGATAAGGATAATCACCGATCAATTGATTACCTAATTCCCCATAGGAACCCCTTAACTTCAGCTCATTTAACCAGGAAACATTTTTCATGAAATTTTCCTTAGACAAAAGCCATCCAGCGGAAACAGACGGGAATAATCCCCATCTTCCCGTGGGTGACAGCCTGGAAGATCCATCATAACGGAAATTGGCTTGCAGCAGGTATTTGTCTAAATAACTATAGTTCAGCCTTCCAAAATAGGACCGAATCGCCCACTCAGAAGCATCCCCATTTACATATTGTCCGGCGCTGGCGCCTGCATTAATTTCAGTGAGTGTGTTGCTCGGAAATGAATTGCGGTTGCCACTCAGATTATCATCCCTATAACTATCCTGTTCATAACCCACCATTGCATTTAAATGATGTGCTCCGGCAAAAGTATGTTCATAGTTAAGCGTGGAATAAACCGTCAGCAATATATTCCTGTCGTCCTGATCAGTAACACCCGGACTGGAGGGGTATCCATTATCATTTAATGTATAATCCGATGCGCCGGCAGGTAACTGATAGTTGTATTCGTTTACGGGATAATTAATAATTTTATTAAAAGCATCATTATAGTCAAACGCTGCTTTCCCCATCCAGGTAAGTCCCTTCAGAATATCAGCTTCTATATAACCCTGCGACCTGGCTTCATAAGTATTTTCGTTTTGTCCACCATTATCTATAACAGTAATAGGGCTCCTTTGACCAGGGAAAGAAGCCGGGTAATCCCCATTGGCTATTCTTCCGCTTCCATCCGGTAAATAAGGCATATAGGTAGGCGCTGCATGGTAAATGAGCAGAACCAGGTTATTACCTGTTAGCCATGGTTGTAGTATGTTGCCATAATTGTATTGCATAGTTGCTCCTACTTTAAATATTTTACTGATCCTTGAATCGAGATTCAGCATAGCATTCCACCTCTTGTAATAATTCCCGGGAATAATACCGCTCTGGGTCTGATCTCCTAAGGAGAAATTATAGGTAGTCTTATCATTACCCCCATTGATACTGATATGCTGATTTTGACGGTCAGCATTCCTGAATAAATAATTTATCCAGTTAAAATTGGGATATTGAATGCTATTCGCCGGGGCAGTTTTATAAGCATTTATTTCATCCTGAGTGTAAACATCAGTGTATCCCGAATGCTCACGAGCCTCGTTAAACATTTGCATGTACAGGGCGGAATTATACACCAGGCTTGGCAGACGAGTAGCCTGATCCGAACCATAGTTGGAAGTATAGTCTACATGGAATCCCCCGGCCGCTCCTCTTTTAGTAGTTACTAAAATAACCCCATTAGCTGCCAGAGAACCATATATAGAGGCAGAAGCCGCATCTTTCAACACGGAAACAGAGGCAATATCATCCGGAGAGATATTATTGAGATTCCCCTGTACACCATCTATTAGTATAAGAGGGGCCGCCGATGCACCAAAAGTACCTAATCCCCTTATTAATATACTTGGAGCATCTTCACCTGGTTGCCCGCTCGGTTGGGTTATATCCAGACCTGCCACCTTCCCTTGTAATAAATCAATCGCATTTGTTGCAGGGCGTTTTAAAAGTTCCTCTGATGAAACAGAGGAGACCGACCCAGTAAGATCTATCTTTCTTTGTGTCCCGTATCCTACAACCACCACATCGTTTAAGGAATTGGCCAAAGTTTTCAATTGAATTTGAAAATATTTTTTGCCGGAAATAAACACTTCCTGAGTCTCATCACCTACATAGGAAAATATCAGGACTCTAGCGTGATCAGGCACTCCAATAGAGAAAGAACCGTTGTCTCCTGTTACTGTTGTTATATTAGTCCCTTTTACGTGTACTGTAACACCAACTAAAGGATTATTATCCGGACCTTTTATAATGCCTGTAATATTTGTGGTTTGCGCCATTGCAAACAGACAAAACAGGAAGCATGAAGTAATTGTGAGGAGTAATTTCTTTTTCATTCGCATAATAGTAAATTTTAGATGGCTAAGTTCCTTACTTTACAAAAGAAAATTATTGCAGATTTTATCGGAGTTATAAACTTTTTTACCTATTTTTATATTATCACTTTTTAGCCAGCCAAATACAATGTGAACATATTTTATTAAAATTTAAAAAAATAATTGTAATCAGTTTTCTTTATACTGTTCCACCACAGACAGCTTTAACTACTTTTAAACCAATTATTATTCAACACATTTGTCTATGAAAGCTGAATTAATTATTGACGCACCTATTTTAGATACAAAACAGATCTGGATAAAAAAGGTTATTAAACCACATTTTGATCATCCCTTTCATTTTCATCAATTCTGTGAACTGGTATGGATCGAAAAGGGTTGCGGAAAAATAATAGTGGGTGATTATGCTGGAATTTTTTCAGAAGGAGAATTGATTATTGAAGGCCCGGAATTGCCGCATTTATGGGTAAGTGATGATATTTATTATAAACACAAAAGGAATTTATATATAAAAGTTTATGCATTATACTTTCCACCTAACATTGTTCCTGATATCACAGAGGACTCTGAAAGCATAGCATTATTTAAAAGATTACTGGACAAAGCGCAAAGAGGTTTACGTTTTTACGGAGAAACAAAAAAACAAATAATTGAACTATTCCAAAAAATGATTAACAGTAAAGGACTTCAGCAAATGGGTTATTTTTTGGAAGTGTTGCATATTCTAAATAAAACCTCAGAATTTGAATATCTTGCCAGCGTTGGTTATGAACATAAATTTAATAGCAACCTTGATTTAGACCGCTTTAATGAAGTGTATCAATTTCTTCTTACAAATTTCCACCTGGACATCGGATTAAGGGAAGTTGCGCAGATTTGCAATTTGACTCCAACAGCTTTTTGCAGGTTTTTTAAAACTAGATCACAAAAAACTTTTATCCGGTTTCTTAACGAGATCAGGATAGGGCATGCGTGTAAATTATTGCAAAATGATAAATACCCAATTAAGGACATTTATTACGAATGTGGTTACAATAATCCAGTTAACTTTTTTAAAACTTTTAAGCTCATTGTCGGGAAAACACCTAATGAATATCGCAATCATTTTAATGTAATGACTACTAATGATAAATAGTGCTATACCTCACAAGGGGTAAATTAGTGAATTTTCATCATCAAAGAATTGGAATTTTACTGTAAGTAATTTTGATTGATGAGATTTGAACAGTTTATAAAGATGCGCAGATGAACAGTAAATACTATCTGCCATTTCATGAATTGATAATTTTGATCTATAGGTATATACGTTTAGGCCGCCCAAAATTTCACTTTTTGTCACCAATCCTCTTTGGATTATTTTTTACCATTCTTTCAATCAGTTTGTGAAAAATTGTATCCATATTATTTCTCCGATTATATCTATAATGGTATTCATCCAGGTACCCTTGTAATCTTTCTTTACTACAATGATGGTGTATTCCTCTGAGCCATCCCTTCAGATTCATTATATAGATATGTAAGTCTGGAAAATTCTTTCCGTCATCGGAAGGTATCTGTTTTAAATTCACATACTCTTTCTTTAAAGGCGAATATCCAGTCCATTCATCGGTTATTATATTTGCCTGTTTGCTGATTTGGGTTTTAAAAAATGGTTTAAATTCTTCAAAAGATGCATGTTCAATTATTTGTGCATAAGCCCTGCCTACACCATCCTTGACTTTTTCCAATGCCACAACTACCAATCGCTTACTACCCTTACTACGACCCCGTTTCTGTTCTTCAGGGCCACCGATAAAAAACTCGTCTACATGTACTTCGCCAGATAACGGATGCAGCTTACTACTCTGCATGGCCTGCTGTATCTTCCACTTAAACTCCCAACAGGTGGGCTGTCGCAATTCAAATTCATGGCTTAATTCTAAAGACGACATTCCTTTTTTCTTTGAACTGATTTTAAAAACAATATGAAATGCAATTAGCAAAGAAAACTTACACTTGTCAAACATAGTTCCTGCTGTTGGGCTTTCATCATATTTACACTTTAAGCATCTTCTGGAAAATGGCTTTTTCCCCTTGTAATACTTTGTGTGCTTACACTTCTTACACTCGAAGGTTTCACCAGGCCATTTTATTGATGCTAAATATTCATAACAACTTGTATCGTCTTTAAATTGCCGGTTAAATTTTATAGAATTCACACCTATAAACCTAAACTTTTTATCCATTCAGCTAAAATAGCTCTTTTTAAACCATTGGGCGGCCTAAGCGTATATACCTATTGATCTATACTTTCCTTCATTAAACTTATTTTCTAACGGAGTACTCTCTCGATTTTTAATATTAGTGGATCTAGGGTAAACAAACATCATTAACATAAGCCAAAGGCCTATTTTGGCAAATACGAGGTTATTGACAGCGATCCCGCGAAAGTAATATGTCAAACATTTTGTATGTGTGCCTGATAAATGTCAAAAGTTCATATGAACTTTGCTTCCATAATAAAAAGGCATCATGAAGACTCCCAAAAATATCATGGCCAATACAGCTCCTAACCAATAATAATGAACAGTATATAAACCAAATTTAGCGCCACTAGCCGCCATGCTTATTACCTCCTATGCTCCCACGTCAACAGAGATAAAAGCAAGACTGGTTATCCAAAGTGGAATATTAGGGTTACTAAGCAGAAAATCATTTCCTGTTTTTGTCCTTTTTTCAACATAACCCCAATCCCTATTACGAATAAAAAATAAAGGGCAATAATTACATAATCAATCATCTCTAATTTCATCACCATCGTTGTTTATGATTTATTTTATAATCGGGAATTTGAAATAGAAGAAAAGCAATTTGCAGGAAGTCCTTTTATTTTTGTTTCTGCAATAAAAAATGAGCCGCTTAAAGGATATTGTTTCAACTGTTCATCGCTTAATCCAACTCTTGCTGTAGTGATAAATAACCGGTCCATATTTTCACCACCCAAAGCGCAGGATGATACATTCAAGGCATCCACGTTTACGATACCAATTAGTGTTCCATCAAAAGGATTATAGCGATGCACACAAGCGCCTTCCCATATCGCCACCCATAACATTCCCTCTTCATCTATGCACATACCATCAGGAGTATGATTAGGTTCATCTATTTTCACAACAATCCTTTCATTGGAAATACTTCCCGTCTTTAATTCAAAGTCATAAGCCTTGATATTGAAATCATAAGAATCAATATAATACATGATTCTATTATCTTGCGACCAGCATATACCGTTTGATACACTGATGTTGTCCAGCTTTTTCTGCAAAGAACCATCAAAGAAATATAAGGAGCCTTCCTTCAACTTTGCTTCTTTATGCATGGTGCCGAACCATAAGCGTCCCGCCGCATCGCACTTGCCATCATTGCATCGATTCATAGGCTTACCTTGTTCTAAATAAATTATTTTTTTTCTTTCGCCCGTTTCAAAATTTAATTCTTCGATTGACCCTTCCAATGCAACAATCAATCTACCGTTAGTGGCAGGTACAACGGTACCAATTCTCTTTTCTACATTTCTTTCTTCTACCATTTTAGTAATCGGATCAATGCATCCAACTTTACAGCTTTCAATATCTACAAACAAAAACTTCTTCCATGCCGGGTACCAGATAGCGCCTTCACCATGAAATAGCTTATTTGTATGAAGCAATTCTGCATTCCAGGTTTGCATAGTGATGTTTATAATTCGATATTTATTTCATTTTTGATTTAACTATCCTGCATCATTGCACTTCTCCCACCATCTAATAAATAAGTCGTTCCGCTTGCAAATGAGGCATATTCGCTTGCAAGGAAAACACACCATGCGCCTACTTCTTTGGGTGTCCCAATTTTTTTTACAGGGTGCAAATCTATCGTTCTCTTTCTTTCTATTTCACCATCAGGAAAACTATCAAACCATTTTTGATTTCCTGCTGTATCAATAAACCCTGGGGCTAACCCTACGGTACGAATGGCAGGTCCCCACTCTATTGCAAGGCTCCTTACCAAACCCGTTAATGCTGTTTTTGTAACATTGTATGGAAAACAACCGGGAATGGTGGAGAATGCATGATTGGATGTTATTATAATAATAACACCGTTGTTCTTTTCAAGATGTGGCTTGCATAACTTGGCCAGGTGCCAGTGCGAAGCAAGATTCAAATCCATATTTACTTTCCAATGATCTTCATCGCAATTAGAAGCACCTTTAAAAATATTTCTTCCGGCATTGGATACTAAAATGTCAATCCTTCCGAACTCTTTAATAGTAAGTTCTACTAATTTTTGGAGGTCCTCTTCTTTTGTTACATCACATTGGGTGTATAATTTTTTTACTGAATTTTCTTCCGTTTCTTTAATAAATTCATGGCACTCTTTTGATGTGGCGCAGCCGGATATATTGGCCCCGGCTTTGGCAAACATTTTCGCAGCGCCAGCTCCAAGCCCTGAACTAACTCCCGTTATCAGGGCAACTTTTCCGTTTAAATCAATATTTAATGACATAGTCTAAAATAAGCAATCTGTATTATAACCTACACATAAAAACCTTCTCTTGCTTGCAATATTCCAGGATGTTTTTCCATTTCTTCTTCTACCAAATTCACACCCAGTCCCGGCCTGTCAGATAAATGCAAAGAGCCATTCTTCACCATATCTTTTATCGGATGCGTTATAACAGTATCTCTCCAGGTAACATCATTGAACATAAATTCCTGCCGGAAAAAATTAGGAACAGATGCACAAACATGGGCAGAAGCTAATGTTGATAAAGGTCCATTTGGATTATGCGGAGCAAGCAACACATTATACGCTTCCATCATGGTTGCCATACGTTTCATTTCTGAAGGACCTCCACATCGGGTGATATCGGGCATCATAATATCACAAACATTTTTTTCTAGTACAGGTCTTATGTTGTACCGTGTATAATGTCGTTCACCTACACAAATAGAAACATTGGATGGAATGCGTTCACGCATCGCCCTTAATGTATCAGCGCTTTCAGGTCCTGCAGGTTCTTCATACCATGTTATATCCAAACTTGATAAACGTTGTGCCATTTTAACCGCTACCCGATAATTAAGCATAGCATGTGTTTCAATCATAATGTCGAAATCAGGGCCTACTGCATCACGTACAGCTTTGCTTACATTAAACGCCAAATCCTGTTGCGCGGCTGTAAGTGTAAGGTTAGAAGATAAATCTTCACCATACAAATAATTGGTATGTGCAAACGGGTCAAACTTTAATCCAGTAAAACCTGCTTCCTTTACTTTCTTTGCCTGCGCTGCATAATCGTTCTCATTATGACCACCTCCCGTAAACCAATAATTCGCATACAATAAAATATCTTTTCTAAATGCACCCCCCAGCAATTCATAACAAGGAGTGTTCAAAACTTTTCCCTTTAAATCAAGCAAAGCCATATCTATTCCGCTGATGGCACACATGCTGGCGCCAAAAGGGCCGATCCAATTCAAATCACGATACAATTTCGTCCAGATAAAGTCTGTTCTCATCGGGTCTAAACCAATAATACGCTCACCGACATGTTTAGCCGCTTCATAAACAATAGGACTTCCAGGCCAGTTGGTAGCTTCGCCCACACCACTATGACCGGTATCGGTGAAAATTTTCAATAATGTCCAATTGTATTTAACGCCTTCGACTAACCATACTTTTACATCAGTTATTTTCATATTTTTTTATTGAAAAGCTAAATGAATATCATTTTCTATATGATCACCCTGCTTCAATGGTTTATCAAATCTCTCAGCATGACTGCGGAAGAAACCTTCATCGCCCAAATTGCTGTAACCGGCTATCAATAACTTTGTTTGATCGCCATCTTTCCAGGCACGAATACTTTGCGAACCATCAGAGGTAATCCTTAAAACGGCATCATTACCTTGCACTTTGCCTTCTGTAATATACATTTTTGTTGAACGGAAATCATTAGTGCCTAATGCATTTCTATCCTCTGACCAGGACCATGTAGGTTTTTTAACAGGGCCTGCCGGACCGGAAATGGGTGCAGAAGAATATGCATACGCAGAACCGGAAAGCCTTCCGATATGATCTTTAGGGTAGTAGCTCCATAACCCTTTTCTTTTCCAGGAAATCGTATTAAAATCATTAGCAAGGGAAACTACTATTCCCCATTGCCGTGGATTGATATCTTTATTCACTGTATAATTGTAATGAATACTAATATCCTTATCACTACTAAATTCATATTGCGTGTAACCCCCTGCCTCATCATAGTTGTCATAAATTCTGACCGTAAATTTTCCCGGAAGACAACCGTATTCAATTTCCTTTACCACACGATTTGAACAGGTGTTTGTGAAAGGTTCAAACACCTGTGCTTTGCCTGTCATTTGTGTTCCATCGCCTTCACCATTTAAAGGTAACAGCATTAATTGACCCAATTGCAAAAAGGAATTTTTTGAGGAACCTTTAGTGACAATTATATTGCCGGTACTTTTATCTAAGCTGATTTGAATTTCTCCTATTTGAGCAGTGATATTATTTGCTGCTTTGCCATATTTTATTTCTGAAGTAACAATTTGGGATTTAATGATTTCTTTTGCTTTTATTACCGGCTCAAACGCATATTGATCTATCAAAATATTCCGGGGATCAATAACATTGATATACAAAGTATCTGTTGAGGATAATTTTTCATTAATTTTTAAAGAAACAGCCCTCTTGTTTCCTTCTTTTATAGACGGATTAATTACGCCGCTAAATTTACTCACGTGCCATTCTAACTTGCATTCATTTAGATTGGAAAATAACATCTGGTTTTCGATAATAAGTGGTACAACTCCATTTTTATAATTTCCTGCAAGATGAATTTTTACCGGTGAATATGTTTTCTTCACGTGCCAGTATTCAGGCTTTTTTCTTCTCCAGTCATCAAGGGGTCCCCAGCTTCCATAACCCACAACAGAACCATCTGGAAGTATAAATGTATCATCAATTCCCGCCCAGATACAGCCACCCAAAATAGCAGGTGTGGCGTACATTTTTTCCCACATATTTTTAAAACCAATCCCCCACGCATCTCTTACCCCTGGGTCTGTAACCTGCTCTATCCTATTGTAAGCATTCAGATGACAATATTCATTAAAAACCACCGGCCTTTTACTGTCAGCATACCTCGATGGGCCATCCGGACCAGGATAATGAAAGTTTGCAAATTCAAGCTCTCCATTATCTGCCTCAGGGCCATATTGATTATAAACACGGGGCCTTGTAGGATCTATTCTCTTTACCAACTCGGCTGATTTGTGAAAATATTTATTGTAAGCACCCTGCGATTCGTTAGCAATTGACCAATCCAAAACGGCGGGGTCTGAACGAAAAAAATTGACCATATCTAAAGTCTGATCCAGAATGGCAGACTTATATAAATCAGCAGGCACATTCGTTTGAAATGCCCAGCAGAAAGGTGCTTCTATTTCCAGAAACATACCCAGGCTATCACAGGCATGCACAAATTCTTCAGGTGGCGGAAAATGCGAAGTACGGATATAATTTACATTTTCTTCCGCAAACAGTTTTACATCTCTCACCCAATCATTGCCAATTAAAGATCGCCCACGTAATGGATCTGTTTCGTGCCTGCAAGCGCCGCGTAATTTTATAGGCATATTATTTACAAATACTCTGTTACCCCGAATTTCGATCTGCCTGAAACCAATTTTTCTTTCTACCGTTTCTGTAGCATTATGCGATTGAAGTGTAATTCTGTATGTATAAAGATTTGGATGTTCCGGATCCCATTTCTTTGGCTGCTGAACGAAGAATTCAAATGTTTTGTCAAGAGTGCTATCATTCCTTATTTCATCCTTGAAATTTATCCTTTTTGAAAGCACTACTTCATTGGTTTTTGGGGATAGCAGTTCAAACAGAAGTGTAGTGTTTTTAATGTTTAATTTTGTTTCATTTGCAAATTGCAATTGCGTTTTTAATATTGCGTTTTTATAAGCCGTATCAAAAGTAGTTATTTCTTGAAAGAGTGAAATATTTACTTCAGGCAAAGCCATCAAATATATTTTTCGGGTGATGCCGCCTAATGCGTGTGCCGCATATTGCGAACCGCTTGCCAAAGAATCTGCAATACTTTCGTTCTTTACTTTTATCGTAATTACAGAAGAAGAACCTTCATGTACAAGATTGGTTACATCAAATTCAAAAGGTGTAAAGCCTCCGAGATGATAACCTACTTTTTTACCATTGATGTAAATCTCACATTCACTATAAATTCCATCGCATCTCAGTTTGATTCTTTTATCTTTCCAATCTTCAGGTATTGTGAACGACCTTGAATATCCTGCCCATTTATTTTTTTCTACACTAAACCCCTGCATTACCCATTCACCCGGCACTTCAATTTTTTTCCAGAAAGAATTAAGCGCTATTCTATTCTCAAAATCCCTTTCAGGTGCAGGATTAAAATACCAACTTCCATTTAAATTTAATTTTACATTGGATATATTATCGGTTGTAATTGGTACAGGGCTTATCCTTTTTAACACATACGTTGTGTCAGCAGCGTTTGCTGTTGCCGAAAAGAAAACAACAGAAAAGAAGATATTTTTTATTTGTTTACAAGAAAACATAATTGTGTTTTTATTGAATACTAAAAATCATTTTCCCTTTTAAAATCTTGCTTTTGATATTGATTCTTCCATTGGTAAATGGAGAAGTATAAAATGGCTCAGATCCGTTATTATTATAGTCTGCAACCAGCCATTGTATTTTCCCATTCTGCAGCCAGCTTCTTGCAGCTTGCGTTCCATTTGAAATAATTTCAACTCCATTATTTTCTTTATCATTCAAAGTAGCTTCGTAAATATTTTCTTTTGTGGAACGAAAATCGTTTGAACCAAGTCCGTTTGCATCATCTTTCCAATCATTTTTTGGAACCACACTCCATTCCTCGACTGATGCTACATGTTTTGCATTCATCATTGCAGAACCATCTGTTCTGCCAATATCATTCGAGGGGTATATGCTAAAAGCACCTCTGCGTTTCCAACTTAATTTATCAAAAGTTTTAGGTAACTGCATTATCATACCATACTGTCGCGGCAAAGTATCATTACCACGGTATCTTACTTCGTACGCAACGGTTGTAGTACCATTATTTGAAAATGAGTAAGACTGTTTTGCAGTTGAACCATCGTTATAAAAAACATCCATCGAAATGTAGATGCTATCATTTAATGATTGTAAAGAAAAGTTCTTTGCAAACAAAGTCAAAAGTGGATAATTTTTAAGCGGATAAATATTGTTTTGATACGTTGCTCCTGCAACACTTGGTTTGCCGCCATCGTCTTGGTTCATTGGCACTATGCCAAATACCGGGCCTTGACTTAAGATGAGTTTTCCTTGTTCTTTTACAGAAAGAATAATGCCGGTAAGTTTGCTTATGAGATAACTGACATCGCCTTGTTGAACTGTTACAGAGGCATCGTTTTGGGTAAATGAAACAGATACATTCTCTCTTTTGATTGGCTGATCTTTTTTCAAAATAATTTTTTCTTTATCAGCCGTAAAGCCGCGCGGATCAGTAAATGTAATTAAAACGTCTTTTGTATCTGCATCTACAGGAATTTCTATTACACCACTGCCGTGTGCCGGAATATTTGTTGTAATACTTTTATCAACTCCATTTATAGTATAATTAATTCTAGTATCTTTTAGGTTCGTGAAATCGTATCGGTTTTCAACAAATAAGCTCAATACCTCTTTGTTTGAAGAAGGATATTGAATATGCGTAACCACCACAGGCGAATAAGCCTTTTTCATTCCATAATATTCTGGTTTTGGCCTACGCCAGGCATCAATGACACCCCACGGACCATATCCAATATTTTGGCCATCCGGCATGTGAAAAATATCATCAATTCCGCTCCATATCGCCCCACCTAAACAAGCCTTGTGATGATACATACTGTCATAAATCTGAACCAGCGACGCACCATAATCTGCGCGTAGGCCCGGATCTGTTGCAATTTCTCTTCTGCTGTAACAAGAAACGTGCGCATATTCTCCAAATAAAACAGGTCGCTTCATAGTATCACAGGCAGCGGGCCCATTGATACCTGGATAATGATAGACTGCGATATCCGCTTTACTACCTGCATTATTATATCCTCCCCAACACTGATCATGAAAGGTAGTGGGGCGCGAAGGATCCATTTGTTTTACTATTGCTAAAACCTTTACCCATAAAGGACTCCAGACAGATTCATTGCCAAGCGACCAGATGATAATAGAAGGATGGTTCCTTTCGGCCTGCATTTTCTCTACATTGGCGCTGACCATGTACGGCAGAAATCTTTCATCTTTATAATTCCACAATCTCCAGATAGGCGCTGCACCATGGCCAATCCAGCAAAGCGAAGATTCACTTTCAACAAACAGTCCTAATGAATCGCATGCATTTAAAAATTCTTCGGACGGAGGATAATGTGATGTGCGGATATAATTGCAATTGGCTTCACGGAATAACTCCGCATCTTTTAAATCCAAACTATCACTTACACTTCTCCCTGTTAATGGATAAATGGAATGGCGACAAACGCCGTGAAGCTTTACAGGCTTTCCATTCACCAATAAAATATTTCCGCGTACTTCAACCTGTCGAAAACCAATTTTCTGTTTGATGGTTTCAATGGAATTTCCATTTTGCAAAAGTTCTGTAACCAACTCATATAAATAAGGATGCTCCGGATTCCATTGCTGAGGGCGTTTTACTGCAATGTTTGTTATTTCTTCTTTACTGGTTTTATGCAAAATAATTTTTCCGTTTACATCTCGTAATGTGTATCGAAAGGAAGTAGGAGATTCTGTCTTGGATGCCTTTGCAATAGTAGTATTTATTTGCAGTGTGGCATTATTAAATTGTTTATCAAATGTTGTGTTTACAATGATGTTTGAAATATTTGTTTCGGGTAAAGCAAACATTACCACATTGCGCAAAAGGCCACCAACAATATGTGCAGCATATTGAGAAGTAGAAGCCAGTTTATCGCTGATTGTTTGGGCCTGCACTTCTACCTGCAAAATATTTTTATCATTATTTAACGCTGAAGTAATATCTACTTCAAAGGGAACGAAGCTACCTTCGTGTTCTCCAACTGTTTTACCGTTTACTTTTATAAGTGCATGAGAACTTACACCATCAAAGCGAAGCTTTATTTTTTTATCTTTCCAATCATCCGGAATCATTAATTCGCGGGTATATAAGGCTGTCTCTCCTTCATTTACTGTAAAACCCTGCATTACCCATTCGCCGGGAACATTAATTGTATGTTTTGTATTTGTTCCTTCAACTTGAAAATTCCATTTTCCATTTAATGAAATCAGAGCCTGCTGAACACCTGCAACAGAGGTAGGTTTGGGAGACAAGCGCGGTATCTCAAAACCATTAATTTGTTTTAACTGACCAAAAGAATGATGCCAGGGAAAAAATACAAATAGAAATAGGGGGATTATTTTCCCATTAAATTTTTTACTCAAAAACATTTTATAATTATTGATTGGGTTATTGCCGGTCCGGCTGAATGACATTCGGACCAGGTTTATAAATAATTTGTCTTAATTATTGCTTTACTTTCCAGGACTGGTTTCACCATTCTCCAATCACTACAGTATTCCATACGTATCAAATGCCTCTTTAGCGCTCATGCCCTCCTGTATTTTTTTTTGTACCATTTTTTCTCCTCTTGCTTTTTCAATGGCCAGACGAAATACTTCTTCTTCCGCTTCCTTTGGTACAATGCAAACACCGTCAATATCCCCCAACACAATATCGCCTGAATGAATACGAATCCCTTTTATTGCTAACGGCACCCGAAAGTCAATAACCTTGCCACGGGGCGCCTGATCCTGTGCGTATCGGCCATAAGAAAAAGTGGGAAAATCAATTTTAAGAATACCATGGGTATCTCTTGAATAGCCATCCACAACAGCACCGGCTGCTCCTAATTTCTTTGCTCTTGTACTCATCAACTCGCCCCACAATGCATAAGTGGGCGAAGCGCCGGTACAGATATACACTTCATTTTTTTTGAGATCATCTAATGCTTCGAGCATTAAGCCAAAAGGTTTATTTAAAACAGGATTCTGATTTCCTTCATCGCTAAACACGTCAGCTTCCAACACTGTCATTGCCCTGCCAACAACAAAACAGTTATCATGTAATGGCTTTATCTGTGGTGGCAAAAATTGATGTATTAATCCCATCTTGTCCATAATATCGCCAACCACGGCGGTGTAAAGTTCATTGCGAACGATCTGAAAAAGCTTGTCATCGGTGTCCCAAATTCTTTGCCTTATCTCAGTTACAACTCGTTTTTGCATGGGTTGAATTTTATTATTTTAAGATGCTTTTTTTCAAAAGATGGTTCGCTTTATTTCGATTATAATAACGCAACTTTATAATTTAGGATATTTATTTTCCTTTACCGAATTAAATTCCATCGCTGCATTCAGTTGATTTGAACCATTAGCACTTGCCTTCAATTGAATGATACCGGGTAAATCATTTGCCCTGATGAGGAAAGAAGCAATTCCTCCTCTTACTTTGCTTATTGCCGGACTTACAATTGTTGCGGCTCCCAATACTTCTAATTGAATCTGCGTACTATTATCCAATACACTCACTGTACCATTTTTATCTGCGAGTGATGCATATACAAAAACCACATCCGAACCATCCGCCTTCAATGGCTTTCCGACAAAATTTACCCGGAGATGCAAACTATCCGTTTCCTCGGGTGTACGCCTGATATCCTTGGCCACAACTTTGTTTTTTATAAATCCTTCAGCTTTCAATTCTCCTTTTTCAAAATTGATATGCGTAAAAGTAAATGGAGGATGTTGCAAATGCCGGCTGTTGCCGCCATCAAAAGGATTGCCACCTTTTCCCCAATCGCCATAAGGGCTGTCAGGGCCGTTATCCGGTTTTTGTTTTTTTATCAATTTATTATTGATGTATAATGCTACTTCTTCACAATTGGAATATACAACAACTTTCGAAGCAGTATCGTGTGGCGTCCACCAGTTGGCAATAAATATCATCGGCTTATTATCCGCATCATGAATGTTTGCATAAGGATTAATCTGGCTTCTGTAGAAATAGTAACTGAACTTGGGAATACGAAAAATATCCATTACACCCCAATCCGTTGTAGCAGTACGATAGGCTTCAAAACCATCAAAAAATTCCCATTGGGCATCGCCTATCGTCCAGGGATAATAGGTATTGCTTCGTAACAAATTATGCTCCCATTGCATATTCCAAGCATTTTGTAACAAGGCATTTTCGCCCTGGCTTCTGTTGGCATTTGTGGTGGAGTTAAAGCCACCGAATTCAAAGTGCCCGTATTCCCGTACAAACCCGGGCCGCTCCGGTTGCACATCCTGTGGGCGCCCGAATGGCTCATCCCATCCATTATAAGGCACATCCCATGCCGTTTTTTTAGAGCCATAAATATCTCCTGAAGTGAAACATTGATTGCCGGGATATTCTTCATGAGCAATATAGGACGATAGAATTCTAAAACTATCCGGCGGATAACTTTCATTAAGGCTTGCTTCCCACATAATCACACAAGGATGATTCCTATCGCGTCGGATCATTTCTCTTATATCGCGAAATACGCGTTCTTTAAAAATAGTATTGTTATTAAAAAACTGCCAGCCGGGAATCGGATCGGCTACCATTATTCCTAATGAATCGCAAATATCATAAACTGAAGGATCATTGGGATAATGTGCCAGTCGTACGAAATTCATTCCTGCTTCTTTTATCATTTTCAAATCGCGATATTGTTCGTTACCGGATAAGGCATTGCCGATAAAAGGATGATCCTGGTGCCGGTTGGTGCCAACGATGCGCAACGGTTTTCCATTTAATTTAAAACCTTCCCAGCGGGAATAAGATAAAGTGCGGATTCCAATATGTTTTGTTATTTTATCAATAAGATTATTGTCAGACCATATTTCTGTTGTAAGCTGATATAAATAAGGATTATCCGGTGACCACAATTTTGGATTTTCCAGGATAAGGTTTTGTTCGGTCTCTTTTTTTGTTTCTGGAGTAAGTTTAAATGAATTGCTAATCGTTTGTTGAATTATTTTTCCGTTTTTCTCACTAATGATCTGTTTTATTTTGATATCTTTTGCAGATTGAGACTGCGAATTTTCTATTTGAGTTTTAATCAATATAGTTGCGGCGCAATCCGATACATTTTCATATCGTACAAACACGCCACCGCCTGCGATAGTATTGGATTCTATAGGATCAGTAATATGCACGGCATCAGTTGCAATAAGCCATGCATTGCGGTAAATTCCGCTCCAGTATAAAAAACCTAATTTGGCAAGTGGCTTACCTGGAGGGGTGTTGGGGTTATCCCGGTTATCTAAACGAACAATAATCTCATTTTCCGAACCGAATTTAATATTATCTAAAGGAATGACAAATGGCAAATATCCACCCTGATGCTGCATCACAAATTTTCCGTTTATCCATATGGATGCTACCTGCATCGCGCCATCAAATTTTATGAATAACAATTTATTTTTGATATCCCTAGGGATAATAAATTTTTTTCGGTAATAACAAATTCCTACAAATTGACCTTTACCGGGATTTAATTTTTTTTCATAGCGGGCAGGACAAGGAAGCGTTACCTTTCTCCATTTTAATAATTTTATGGGGGGGTATTCTTTTTTAAAAGCCTGCACGGCACCATAGATTTCACTATTAATAACTGAATCAACCGATTGATTTCTTTTGGCAATATGATCATAATTAAATTGGGAAGCAAAAGAAGTTCCATGCCTGATTACAGGCTGATATTGAAAATGTCCCATATCTTCTATGCGGTATAATTCCCATCCATAATCAAAATTAAATACTTTCCTTACGGAATTCTGAGCGAATACAATTTGAAATGCAAATGATAATAATATCAACATTATAGATCGTCTCATAATTAATGTCTTTTTGAAAAGTAAATTTACACGTACACCAATCTTGTTACCTACAAATCGTTTAACTAGTTTGCAAACTATTTTAACATAATTTGCATTATTTTGGCATTTTAGGTTAGTTTAGTTTCAAAATGAGTATAGATAGAAACTTTAGCAAACACAAAATATTGATTTTATGAAGCCGCAGCTTATTGATGTTAACTTATCAGGAACAAAAACAATTCAAATAAAAAAAGTGGATCAATTCTACCTGGATGCTCCATTTCATTTTCATCATTTGTGTGAGATTGTGTGGGTGCAAAAAAGTTTTGGCAAACGTATTGTTGGAGACAATATTGATAATTTTGACGATAGAGATCTCGTATTCATGGCGCCGAACCTGCCGCATATATGGCAAAATGATCAGGTATTTTTGCGCAAGAAAAAGAATTTTCGTGTGAAGGCTACCGTTATCTATTTCCCTGCTGATTTTCTATTAACCCTGACTGATGACCCTGACGTCTTAAAGCCAACGAATGACCTGATAAAACGAGCTTCGCGCGGACTATCTTTTTTTGGCGAAACAAAAAAAAAGGTATCCGACATATTCTCAAATATTTCAAACGTACATGGATTTAAAAAAATAATTTGTTTTCTTCAGGTTTTTGATATTTTATCTAGTTCAAATGAGTTTCACTACCTGGCTAGTGTTTCATTTAAAAATCTTTACGACGAAAAAGATACAGACCGAATAAATAAGGTTTATCAATTTTTAATTCAAAATTTTCACAGAAATATATCATTAAAAGAAATCGCGAATATCTGCAATATGGCTCCTAATTCATTCTGCCGTTTTTTTAAAAGCAGGACACAAAAATCATTAACTCAATTTTTAAATGAATTGCGGATAGGACATGCCTGTAAACTATTGCAAAATGAAGATTATTCAATGGCTGATGTGTGTTATGAAAGTGGATATAATAATACAGCCAACTTCAATAAGTTTTTTAAAGCTATCATTAAAAAAACGCCTTCTGAATACAGGCGTAAATTGATTAATCCTTAAAATAGGAGAATTATAAATTGGCAACTAAGCCAGACGAAAATAAAAATTACATTAGAATTTGTTCATGAAATTGATGAAGAATCTCAACAACCACCTTCTAAGAAGGTGGGTTCAAATACATCGGGCATAGCCCTCTTTAAGACTCTGATGGCGGAGAAAACAAGTCGAAATCCCGAGTCTGGGTTTCTTCTTTCTTATCTTCCTCTTCTTGATATTTAACGTATCGTCTTATTATATCTTCATCTACTCCTACTGTCGTAACAAAATAACCTCTTGACCAAAAATGATTTCCCCAATATGGTTTCCGCTTCAATTTAGGATAAGTCTTAAATATTTTTATTGCCAACTTACCTTTCAATATTCCAAGCAACCCAGATACAGAAACTTTTGGAGCTATTGAACAAGCCATGTGAACATGATCTATGCGAGCATTTAGCTCAATAACTTCAACCCCTTTCCATTCACAAAGCATCCGAATATCATTCTCCACTAATATCTTTACCTCTCCAAACAATACTCTAAATCTATATTTGGGCGTCCACACAATATGATAGTCGCATTTGTAAACAACATGCGAAAGCTTTTTATATTTGCCGACCATAACAAAAAATAAGATCTCAAAGATAAGGCATAGCCATCAGGACATTACCACCGCCAAAGGCGGTGGTTTTTTAAGGAGAAATAAAACAAATTTTTAAAAATAGATCGGGCAGCTGAGCAAGCTTTTTAAAAAAATTCGTACATATTTTGTCCGCTTTTTTGAATTTAAACACGCATCATTTTTATAAAAAAAATTGCCTTATACACGATTGGAAATAATTAGCATAGATAAATTCCGCAATCGTTTGCGCACAAGTTTTTCAAAATTTTTAAATAAGTTTACTGAATCAATATCAAAAACTGTTTACATTTTGTACACCATCACTTCAAATGAAAAGGACTTAGTGATGCTCCTGAAAGAGAGTAATCAAGCGGCTTTTGAAAAATTGCACTTTTTATATAGCAAGCGTTTATTGGGCCATATTATCAAATTAGTAAAGTCTGAAACCATTGCATCTGAAATATTTCAGGATGTTTTTGTAAAGATATGGAGCAACAGGCAAAACATAGATACCAGTCAATCCTTCCGTTCTTATTTATTTCGCATTGCTGAAAACAAAGTTTTTGACTTTTTTCGCAAAGCTGCCCGTGATAAGAAATTGCAAGAAACATTAATCAAATATGCCTGTAAAGAATACAGCCACGTTGAAGAGAGTTTTTGTATAAAAGAGAATGAACAAATGCTGCACGATGTTATTAATTTATTACCTCCCAGGAGACGGCAAATATTTCAATTGATCAAGATAGAAGAACGCTCTTATGATGAAGTAAGCCGACTTCTTTCCATTTCTACTTCTACCATTAGCGATCATATTGTAAAAGCCACTAAATTTATCCGCGAGCAATTTAAAGTCAGTGAAGTAACTGCTATCTTCATTTTAATTCTTTTTCTTTTATAAGATTTGATTGTTGGATATTTCGGGTAACCTGCGAATTATTTTTAGATTTCAAGATGGTAATGCCTTTGATTTAGATTATTTAGATACTCATTAAATTTATATATAGAAAGATCGAATGAAACCTACTACATCCCTGTATAATCTTAAAAGAGGATTTATTGAGGTTAACGATTTAAGCATTGGAACCGTTGCCTATCTATTGGGAATGTACCGGATTACTTTATCCAAAATAGCTAATACTAAAGGAGCAATTACTTCTAATATTGCACTAAGGATTGAGAAAGCTTTTGTTGGTAATGCTGATTTTTGGCTAAGGATGCAAAGAGGCTACGACCTGATAAAAGAGCTGGAGAATACTGACTTGAGTAAACAAACAAATATCACGGTTTCCTGTTTTTTTTGAGGGTACATTAGCTCCCATTTAATTGTTCATTAGCTAATCCTAATTTTTTAGGAAAAAGTGTTTTGTCCCAATATTTATTGAGTGATTTGTCAATGGCAATATCGGCTTTTTATTTTTGCTTATTTCTTTAGCTATTATCATAACATAATCAATTTACTCAAATTTTCTTTGAACTAAAAAGCCTACATACTCCATTCCAATTTCAAATTCATAAAATTCTTTGCCAATTCATCCGAAAAGAATAAAGTCTTGTTGAATTGCTTCATAAAAGCGTGCTATTCCCATTCTGTAAAGTCTTGTTCTTGCCGGTGTACTTCCTTTTGCATATACCAAAGCTTTAGAATTTTTATCTAAAAATGCATGAAGCGCACTTACTACAGTTGCTAATACTAATCTATGTGACCCTTCCTAAAATTACTTTTCAGCAAGGTCATCAATTTCTTCTGTCGTTGAATGTTTATCACCAAAAGCAAGATTGTTTGGTCCTGGTATTTCTGTTAGTTATGGCTCCTTTGGATCCAACATTGATAAACTCAAATACACTTAATGCTTCATCCGCTTTTAAATGATATCCTTCAAGTTTCATGCACTATTATTTCGGCATGAAGATAATAACTTAATGTCTTTCTCTGTAAAAATTAGGGCGCTAAACCGCATCACAGCTACTCGCCACTTCCTTCTAAAAAATATTTTTCTTTAGAGCAGAGGAAAACCTTCTTTCAAACGTATTAGCTCTTAAAGAACCACTTTGGAGAAAGGAAAATCTATTGAAAATTTATTTGCGCGTTATCTGAATAATGAATGTTCGCCTGAAGAAGTAGAGGAATTGTTGAAGCATTTTGTCGTTGAAAAGAATAATGAACTTTTAAGAAGATTGATCCGCGAGTCTATGGGAAATTCAGTAAATGAAGAGACTTCCAATAGTTACGAGATCGAAGATTTATTGAATAAAACCTTTAATAAAATAAAAAAAACAATTTTCAACGACGAAAAGAAAAGGTCAATAAATATTATGCAGGCTCGCAAACGCACATGGTTGCTGGCAGCAGCCTCGTTCTCTGTTCTTCTGCTTTCTTCAACAACGTATTTTCTGTTCCAACAAAAAAAGGAAAATCATCTTATTGTATCACAGAAGAATGTTTTAAAAATTAAGGATATTCCTCCCGGACAAAATAATGCAACACTTACCCTCGATAACGGAACAACGATTATGCTTGACAGTTCAGCCAACGGAACTTTGGCACAACAGGGAAATACGGATGTGCAAAAATTAAACGGGCAAATTACTTACCGCAAAACAGACCTGGCTATGATTACGAAACCTGTTTATAATACCATCACTACAGCCAATGGCAATCAATATCAGTTGACACTTACAGATGGTTCCAAAGTTTGGTTGAATGCGGCATCGTCTATACGCTTTCCTGCTTCATTTACCGGCAAAGAAAGAAAAGTTGAGATTACAGGAGAAGCTTATTTTGAAGTAGCACATGATGCTACAAAACCTTTCAAAGTAGAATTCAAAAATAAGGCAGGAGCCAATGAAGAAATAGAAGTTCTGGGGACTCATTTTAATGTGAATACCTACATGGATGAACCGGAAATGAAAACAACCTTATTGGAAGGATCAGTAAGAATTAAAAATGCGGATGGAGTAAAAATGCTTGCTCCGGGGCAGCAGGCATGGATTACATCAAAAGGAATTGAAATAAAAAATAATGTTGATTTAGAGCAGGTGGTAGCCTGGAAAAATGGATTTTTCGTATTTGATAACACGGATATATATACGCTGATGCGGGAAGTAGCAAGGTGGTATAACGTACAGGTAAATTTTGCGGGAAAAGTAACAGAGGATGGTTTTTCCGGAAAGATTTCAAGAAACGTGCCACTATCTGAATTTATAGAAGCGCTTGAATTGAATGATGTAAAAGTGTCTACTGAAGGGGGAAGTATTATTGTCGGAAGTAAAAAATGATAAAACCAAAATTAAAGATGAAGCGGAAAAAAGCCGGAAGTGCGCTAACACAACCGGCGGTAAGTTCAGGCTTATCTCTGCCCTAAAAGCATCAATAAAAAAGCTGTAGAAATGCTATTTTTTTTTAACCTAAACCATACAAAGTTATGTTTTTAAAATTTACAGGGAAATTACTTTTTGAAAAAAAAAGGTATCTCATTAAAACCTTGTTGATCATGAAATTCATCATCATTTTGCTGTTTGCTGCATGTTTGCAGGTAAGTGCAACAGGGTATTCGCAAACGATCACCTTATCGCAAAACAACGTTTCACTGAAAAAAGTTTTTAGGGAAATAGAGCGGCAAAGCGGGTACAATTTTCTTTACAAAGACAAGCTTATTAGGGAAACGGCAAACGTAAGTATCAATATGCATGATGCCTCAGTAGAAGCCGTGCTGGTTGAATGTTTTAAAAACCAGCCTTTAACTTATTCTATTTTAGATAAGATCATTGTGATTAAGGCAAAAAAACACATACCACTTATCAACCCAGTTGCTATACTTCCTGCGCCTGTCAACATTTTCAGGGGGACTGTAAAAGATGAAAAAGGCAACCCTTTAGCGGGGGTATCTGTGATAGTAAAAGGAACCAAGAAAGGAACCAGTACTAGTACTGACGGTAGTTTTAGTATTGATGCTAATGTGGGAGATGTGCTGGAGTTTAGTATTGTTGGGTATCGGGAAAAAAGTATATTGGTAGGTCAGAATAATAATATCTCTTTAGTAATGGAAGTTGAGGCGGCAGTAGGAAGTGAAATAGTAGTGGTAGGTTACGGGACGGAAAAGAAGGCAGATTTAACTGGTTCAGTGGCGAGTGTATCTTCTAAGCAAATTGAGAACCGTCCAATTACAAATATTACAAATGCTTTAGAAGGCACTGTTGCAGGTGTAACAGTAGTTCAAAACAATGGGCAGCCCGGTTATGATGCAGGTACTATTAATATAAGAGGCGTAGGCACTTTAAATAATAGTAATCCAATGATAGTTGTAGATGGCAATATAGTATCTTCCATGAATGATATTAACCCCAATGACATTGCGTCCGTAACCGTTTTAAAAGATGCCGCCTCTGCCGCCATCTACGGCTCCCGTGCTGCCAACGGAGTGATCATCATCACAACAAAAAGAGGAAAAGCGGGAACTTCGCAAATAAGATACAGCGATTATTTTGGCAAACAACAGGCAACGAGATTGCCCGATTGGGCTCCCTCTTGGCAGGCCGCCACCTTGTTTAATGAGGCCACGGTAAACGAAGGGGGACAGCCGGTATATACCGATGCAGAAATTGATTCATTTAAATTGGGAAATAGCCCTTATAACTTTCCAAATACAAATTGGCTGGGATTGCTCTATACCGGAAACGGCTTTCAACAAAGCCATAACCTGAGTGCAAGTGGCGGAAATGATAAAACGCAGTATTATCTTTCAGTCGGCTATTTCGATCAGAATGGTCTTACCCCCAAGACAAATACAAAACGTTACAATGTACGCTTGAACCTAACCTCGAAAGTAACGGACAATATATCGGTGTTCGCCAACTTATCTTATACGCTTCAACCAACCTTGCAGCCGCAAAGTTCTTACCCCGGGGTACCTGCGTTTTCTCAGTTAATCAGGCAAGCAAACAGAATCTCCAATATTATTCCCTATAAATATGCCAATGGCGACTATGGCTATATAGCCGATGGCAGCCCGATGGCATGGTTAAATTCACCCTCTTTCGATAATCTGCAGCAGACCAATTATCAAGGTATTGTAGGGGCTGATTGGGAAATAATAAAAAACCTACACTTTAGGCCGCAATTGGCTTACGTTGTAAGCCAGAGTGATGACAATAATTTTATTGCCAGCATTCAGTATTATAGCCCCCAAGGAGCCCCCACGTTTTTACAGGCGCCTAATTACGCATCGGAAACCTACCAACAAAGTACTGCGTTTACACCCCAAATGCTATTGGATTATAGCTGGAAAATAGGGCGCAACAATGATTTCAAGGCATTGGCGGGTTATTCGCAGGAACTGGACAACTGGCATGAGCTATATGGGTATAGGCAAAATTTTCTGAATAACGCTTTAAGTGTTATTAATCTTGGCTCCCCTACGGGTCAAGTAACGAAGGGAGATGCCACTCAATTGGCGCTGCGTTCTTATTTTGGTAGAATTAATTATAATTATAAAGATAAGTACTTGTTGGAAGGAAACCTGAGATACGATGGCTCATCAAGATTTGCTGCCACCAATCAGTATGGAATCTTCCCATCGGCATCGGCAGGCTGGCGTATCTCGAAAGAGAGCTTTTTCAAGTCCTTGACTAACATCGTGTCCGATCTAAAACTGCGGGCATCTTGGGGCAAGCTGGGAAATCAGAATGTTGCAGGCAACTATCCTACGATACCTGTTATTAACGCCGGGCAAAATTATGTTTTTGGCGGTACCAGCCCTGTAGTGGCGGCAGGTATTGCCCAAACAGCAGGGGTGGATCCCTCAATCAGTTGGGAGACCACCACGGAAAGCGATCTTGGGTTGGATGCAAGCTTTCTTAGAAATACGATAAGCCTCACTGCCGATTATTTTATAAAAAACACCACAGGTATATTGTATGCACTTCCAGTGGCGGCAAGTTATGGACTGACTGCCCCAGTGGTAAATGCCGCCTCGGTCCGTAACCAGGGCTTGGAGCTGACCATTGGTTACCAGAACAAGATTGGTGCTTTTAGATACAACATAATAGGCAATGCTGCTTTTATCAAGAACGAAGTAACAAGCTTGGCAGGGATTGGACCTGTCATCGGTAACGGTAGCATAATGGCTGTGGGGCTGCCGATAAATTCTTATTATGGTTATGTGGCACAGGGTTTTTTCAAAGATAGCGCTCAAGTGGCCTCCCATGCTTCACAGACAGGTATAAGCCCCAACACCGGTCCGGGCGATATTATGTACAAAGATATAAGCGGGCCCAATGGCAAGCCGGACGGGGTAATTGATACGCATGACGAGAAATATTTGGGTAATAATTTTCCAAAGGTTACATTTGGATTGACCGTCAATTTCGGATGGAAACAATTTGACCTCACCGCCTTTCTACAAGGTACGGCAGGCGTGAAGCAATATGGGGCAACCCCTGGATCGGAGGGCAATGCCGCAGGCAAACCGGAAGAGGCTCTGTGGGACAGTTGGACACCCACTAATACATCGGCAGCTTTTCCCAGGCCAGCTATCTCCTATACGCAAAACTATGTGCCTTCCTCTTTTTGGGTTAAGGATGCAGCATATATACGCATGAAAAACTTGCAGTTGGGTTATACCTTGCCAGCAAAATTGACGAAGAGGATGCATATGCAAAAGCTCAGGATTTATTATAGTGGGCAAAACGTATTCACTTTCAGTCAATTCTATAAGTGGGTGGATCCGGAAACTGCGGGCAACTCCCTCTACGATTACCCACAGGTAAAAGTAAACTCACTGGGACTGGACGCAACTTTTTAAATATCAATTAAACGAATTATATATGAAACACTTTATTAATTATTCCGTTTGTATAGGCCTTCTTTTATTGACGTCCTGCCAAAAAGATTTTCTTAATAGGCAACCGCTGGATGCATATAGCAATTCCAGTCTATGGACCGATTCCAGCGATGCCGCAGCCGCCTTGAACGGCGTATATGCGGGGCAGAACAGTTGGGCATCGGACAATGCATCGGGCTGGGCCGATGGTTTTTTGGTAAACTATATGGACGTTGCATCAGACAATGCATATAGCGAATTTTATTGGGAGGGATTTCAGGATTTCGGTAACGGGTTGGTGACCCCAAGTGACCCTAATGCCGATGATCTTTGGAGCCCCTGTTATACCACCATCGCCAAATGCAATTTCTTTTTGGGAAATGTAGGGGTCACGCCAATGGATTCAAGTGCAAAGTTGCAAATGATAGGACAAGTGAGATTTATACGTGCCTATCAATATTTTTGGCTTACCACCCTGTTTGGCGATGCTGTGCTCGATACCACCACACAGACCCCCCAACAGGCAAATACAGCTGTGAGAACTCCTAAGGCCGCCGTCGTAAAATTTGAACTTAGAGAGTTCGCCGCAGCAGCGAATTACCTGCCCATAAGCTATCCAGCTAGTCAGCAAGGGCAAATAACAAAAGGAGCGGCACTTGCATTAAAAATGCGCATCGAGCTCTTTGAAAATGATTATACGGATTGTGTTGCGGATGCTCAGCAAATAATGAATATGGGGATATATTCGCTCTACCCCAGTTATTCAGGCTTATTTCGTATCCAAAACGAAGGAAACAGCGAAGATATTCTCGATGTGCAGTACAAAGAAAATGATCATCCCAACGGGACTTTAGGTGTAATGCTACCCACTTCATTGGGTGGATGGGAATCCATTTCCCCATTGCAGTCGTTGGTGGATAATTACGAGACGATTACAGGGAAGCCAATTACCGACCCCACATCGGGCTACGACTCCACCCAGCCCTATAAAAACAGGGATCCACGCCTACTCGCCACCATACTTGTTCCGGGTGCATCTTACGGTGGCGAGATTTATGACCCACTTAATCATTCGTCCGTTGATTATTACACTAACTATGGCGGTTCCAAGTCATTATATTTGGTAAAAAAATTCACTTCCTACCTTTCTGATTTTGACAATATATGGAACACCGGGTTGGATATGCCGCTAATACGTTATGCCGAAGTTTTATTGTCTTATGCCGAAGCGAAAATAGAATTGGGGCAAATAGACGCATCTGTCTATAATGCTATTGACCAAGTAAGGGTACGTGCAGGCCTTCCCCCAACAGACCAATCGGTGTACAATTCACAAACTACTTTGCGCACATTGGTTCGCAGGGAAAGACGGTCAGAATTTGCCATGGAAGGATTACGCTGGTTCGATGTGCAACGTTGGAAGATAGGCCCACAGGTGATGCAAGGAGCGACGTACGGTGGAAAATTAGGAACAGTAAACGACACTACCGGACATCTGACGCTTACCGGCCCCAATACGTTTGTAGAGAACCGTTTGTTCGACCCTGCCAAGAACTATCTATGGCCTATACCACAGGCACAAATAAACATCGATAGAAACTTGACTCAAAACCCGGGGTATAACTAATAAACATCTAATCATCTATAGCTCCAGTTCGTGTTAGCATGTCCGCCAATTTATTATTATCTTATTTCAGAAAATGTTCAGTAGTTATATTTTTGCTGTTAGGTTCACAATATGCTTTTAGTCAGGAAAAAATAAGTTTTGATGATGGATGGCATATCACTACTATTGAATTAACAAAAGATAGAGTTCATCGTCAACACATCGGAAAAAACTGGAATGACCAATTTTCTACAGAAAAGGTTGATATATCAGGGAATGCCATGCCAGCGAATTTATCGTTAGCTACGGCGCTTGCACCTGTAAAAGGCAATATGTGGAAAGATGTTGTTTTGCCAAATACGGCTTTTCCTGTGCCATTAGTAGTGAAGCATCCGAGAGAAGGCATTGTATTTTATAGGAAAAGTTTTGTCATTCCTGATAGCTGCAAAGGCAAAATAATAACGCTTGAGTTTGGCGCAGCTATGCAAATTGCATGGATATGGGTAAATGGTAAATTTGTAATGCGGCATTTAGGCGGCTATCTCCCTTTTGTCCTAGACCTCACACACATTATAAAATATGGCAAACCCAATACTATTGTTGTCCGGTTGGATAATCATGCCAACCCGCAAGTTCCGCCAGGTAAGCCGGTCAATCACTTGGATTTTCTTTATTACTCCGGTCTTTATCGTAATGCATGGCTGGAAATTCATAATCCTTTACGCATTACTAATCCCAACCTGATAAACCGTGTGGCAGGCGGTGGCGTATTTGTAAGCTACCCGTTTGTCTCAAAAATTAAAGCTTTGGTAAATATTAAAACAAATGTGGAAAATGAATTTACTGAAAATAAACAGTTTGCTTTATGTCAGCAGTTATATAATTCTAAAGGTAAGTTGATCGCCTCAACAAACGATAATAATTTACAACTCACTACGGGAAAGGATAATGAATATGTACAACAATTAATGGTAGCTCATCCTGCATTATGGTCGCCTGATTTTCCTAATTTATATAAACTGCATACTAAAGTAATATCAAAAGGGGAAATTGTTGATGAGAAAGTTACCACCATTGGAATCCGCAGCATCCACATAGATGCGCAGCATGGATTACTGCTCAATGGGAAACCTGTCCGGCTGGAAGGTTCCAACAGGCATATGAGTTATCCGTGGATTGGTAACGCTTTGTCAAAAAATGCTAATTACAGGGATGCAATACTCATCAAAAATGCCGGGATGAACTGCATCAGGTTGACACAATATCCGCAGGATCCTTCCTTTTATGATGCGTGCGACTCGCTTGGAATTATGTTGTTGGATGCTGTGCCCGGATTCCAGTTTTTTAATAAATCAAAAGAATTTACAAATAATGCTTTCTCTGATATAAGACAGATGATAAGAAGAGATAGGAACCACCCTTCCATTATCTTATGGGAAGTTAGTTTAAACGAGGCTTACCCTCCGGCATCCTTCCGGTGTGAACAGGTTGAAGTTGCAAAGAGTGAATGGGGAGGCGCTCCTAATTTTTACACCAGTGGCGACTCCTATTTTACAAAAGCCTGTTATGATGTTCCCTACGATGACTGGTCGGACAATATCGAAGCGAGAAATAACACAACCTATCCGAACAACCCTTATTTGATAAGAGAGTATGGCGATTATGAATTTGGAGGAGGCCTTAGTACTTCCCGTCAATCAAGGGGCAATGGAGAAGATGGCCTTTTGCAACAAGCATGGAACCTGCAATGGGAACACAATCGCAACAGACAGATGTATCCCCGGTGTATTGGTGATCTCACATGGGCATTTTTTGATGGTGTTTCCGGAGATCTTGCCGGTATTAAAAGCTGGGGAATGGCAGACATAAAGCGGATTCCTAAATTTTCTTATTATTTCTTCCAAAGCCAGAAAAGGATACATGCCAAGCCGATGTGCTATATTGCTAATTACTGGGATGGTAAAGATACTTCCAATAAAATAATTGTATATAGTAATTGCGAGGAAGTTGCGCTTTATCTTAATGGGAAAAAAATAGCAGATCAACATCCTGATGATGGGCCGGACAGGCCTTACGGAACAGCATTGGATAAAGGTGGCCATCCTTTTGATGGGGGGAATGTGAAGGGATTAAGCTCTCCGCCTTTTACTTTTAAAAATATCAGGTTTGTCTCTGGAGAGCTAAATGCAGTTGCTTATAATAAAGCCCACGAGGCAGTTGCTTCCTATACAGCATACACACCGAGCGCAGCCATAAAGATACATCTGACAGCAGCGACTCATGGGATTCCGTTAAAAGCGGATGGTTCGGATGCTATTTTCATCTATGCAGAAATACTTGATTCCAAAGGCCATCCAGTTCCGGACGATACCTCAAATGTGGTGTTTCTGGTTAGTGGCCCAGCTAAGATTGTCAGCCCGGTTAAGACAGCTGCAGAAGCGGGAATTGCTACTGTTTTACTGCAAAGCGATATTAGACCTGGAAATATAAAAATAACAGCGTACGCTAAGGGATTGAAGAGTGATACTATCGAAATAAAAAGCAATAATTGATGATAATCCATATATGGCTTTTCCCAACACTCTTATTTTAAAAACTGAAAAATATAAAAATATATGAAGAGATATTTCTTTGCATTAATTGCCATCATATTTATAGCAACTTCATTTATCTCTTATCCAGATAAAGAAAAAAATGAAGCAAGAAAAGTCATTAATATTGATAAAAACTGGAAATTTCATGAAGGAAGGTTATCAAATGCTCAGGTAACGGGATTTAATGATACGGGGTGGAAGATGGTGAATGTTCCACATGATTGGCGTATTCATGATAGATACGATAAAAATAACAGGCGTGAAAGCGGTTATCTTCCGAAAGGGATAGGGTGGTACCGGAAATGTCTGGATATTAAACCTGAATATGAAGGGAAAAGGATTTATGTTTCTTTCGATGGCGTGTTCAGGAATTGTACGGTGTGGGTGAATGGTCAAGAAGCCGGATGGCATCTCTCCGGATATACTGGATTTGTTCTTGATATCACCAAACTGATAAATTTTCATTCTATCAAAAATGTGATGGCTGTTCAGGTGGATAATGTTGATAGTAATAAATATGTAAAGCCTCATCGTCAGAGTGAATATGGCCCTGGACAAGAAGGCTGGTGGTATGAAGGATATGGAATTTATCGCCATGTAAACCTTATTGTCACCAACCAAGTTCATGTTTCCACATGGGGGACTTTCGTTTATACGGAAAATACTTCTGAGAAAAGTGCTGTAGTGAAGATGAAAACCAGCGTTACTAATAACACGAATCATTCACAAAATATAGTTGTGAATACATTTGTATTTGATCCGGATGGAAGACAGGTAAACGTTGTTTCAAAAAAGTGTAAACTAGAGGGAAATAGTCAAACCGAAGTTCAACAAAAGACTACTGTTTTTAATCCAAGGCTTTGGTCGCCTGACCATCCGAACTTATATAGTGTAATTACAAAGATTATCTCTGATGGTGTCATAGTGGATTGCTACAAGACTCCCTTGGGTATACGATGGTTTAAATTTACTTCGGATAATGGTTTCTTTCTAAATGGTAAACACCTCCAGTTAAGAGGGATGAATATGCATGCTGGATATGGTGGTTTAGGAACAGCGCTTCCAGATAGAGCGAATTATAAAGATGTTGAGCTTGCCAAACAAATGGGTTGCAATATTATCCGTTCTGCTCATAACGACCCTTCTCCGTCTTTGATGGAGGCCTGCGACAAATTAGGAATGTTGCTTTGGGCAGAAACTCGTTATCTCGGCGCCGATACTTTCGCTCTTGCCACACTTCATGATATGATCCAGCGCGACAGAAATCATCCTTCAATTATTTGCTGGTCTCTGGCAAATAATAGTGGACGGAATGATTTTGATCTAACCAAAATGCTTCAGGTAATGAATGCACATGCAAAAGCAGAGGACCCGACACGGCCAACTGTTTTTGGCTGCGAAGCTAATGGTGATCCAAATAAAACAGGGTTTGCATTTGTAACTGACGTTATGGGATACAATGGTGGCGGTATGGGAAGGGATGACAGAGATCACGCACTTTATCCAAGCCGAAAAATGTTGATTAGTGAATACTCTTCCGGTATGGGCGTGAGAGGAAATTATGTGGATGAGGTCGTTGGAAAACGTAAATTCGATACGTTGGGTGATGGCAGAGTTTTCCCGCTTGATGCAAAATTATTCAGCCAGTATGATTTGTGTCTTTCTCACGAAGAAGAATGGACGCACATTGCAAAAAGACACTATCTGGCTGGAGGAATAATGTGGTCAGGAATCGAATATATTGGCGAATCAAGTGGATGGCCGGTGGTAACGAGCCAGTTTGGTGTGTTTGATATCTGCCGCTTTAAAAAGGATGCTTACTATTATTACCTGCAGGAATGGACAGATAAACCCATGGTACACATCTTCCCCTCGTGGAATTGGGATAAGCGGGACTCTATTATTAAAGTCTGGGGTTACTCAAATTGCGATGAAGTTGAGTTATTTTTAAACGGAAAGTCCCTTGGAAAGAAAAAGAAAGTTCCTCTGGGGCATATTGAATGGGAAGTTCCCTATCAGCCGGGGACATTGGAAGCAAAAGGCTACAATACCTATGGATCTGTAGCCGCCGAAACACAGGTGAAAACGGCAGATAAGCCATACCAACTCAATGCAGTTGCCGATAGAAATACGATCCAGGCCAATGGCAATGATCTGAGCTTTATCACCATTAGAGTCTGCGATAAAAATGGCACAAGGGTTCCTCATGCCAATAATGTAATTCAAGTAAGTGTCACCGGAGGAAAACTTCTTGGCATTTGCTCTGGTAACGCCGTAAGCCATGATGATCCTGGCGCAGGAAAGATGGAAGCCTTCAATGGCGTGCTGCTGGCAATAGTCCAAAGCTATGATCATATAGACAATATATTAGTCAAAGTCAGTTCGAAAAGTTTAGAATCCAGTAAAATTATCATCAAAGCAAAATAAATATTATTGTTGTTCTGCAAAAGAAATTAATGAATTGTATTTCCATTAAATGGTAACCAATAAAATTAAATTGTTGCGATATTTGGAATAACAAATTTCAAAAACGTGATAGTCTCTTGAAAATATTTTGAGTGTATGACTTGAAAAACACTTATCCATTATTTGAAATATTTATAAATAAAAACTTTTCAATCTTTGAATTCTGGCGATCGTAGTAATTATTTAATTATTATTATCAATTTTATTTGCATCACCATGAAACTATCAATATTGTTATTGGCTTCTTTACTTTCATCTCAAATTGTGTTTTCTCAGAATTCACCAAGAAAGATATTGGATTTTGATCATGGATGGGAAATGTATTGTATGACTGATACAACACCTCTTCAATCTGAAAACGTTTCCAAAAGAGGAACATCTTTTCTATCACAGTTCAATGACCAACACGTTGCAAAGCATAAACAATCTGTTGATGCTGTTATTAGCAGCGAAATAGCGGAGGTCCAAAAAGGATTTTCTTTGGAATATTCTAATATAAATTTGCATACATTATTTTATCGCGGCTGCCAAGATCATCACCGGTCATATCGCCTTTCGGTTTGAAAGCAATTCCATGTTGAGAATTTGATGCAATGGAAGTTTGATCTAAATTATTTGTAGGAACCACGCTCCATTCTGCTTCGCGTCCATAGCCGCTTTCGGTACCTACCCAGCGCACATCAGGCCCCATAATTGCAATCACCGCTTAAGGTTGCAACTTGCGAATAAGTTTATACCATCGGTCAAAATCATAAACTTGTTTTTTACCATTTGGTCTTTCCCCATTTGCGCCATCAAACCAAACTTCGTCTATGCATCCATAGTTAGTAAGCAATTCGGTAAGTTGATTTACAAAATAATCATTGTACGCTTCTCCTGTGCCATACAAGGGCGAATTTTTATCCCAGAGAGAAAGATAAATTCCAAAACCGATATTTTGTTTTTTACTGGCATTCGCTACCTCTCTTACCACATCGCCTTTCCCATTCTTCCATGGGCTATTTTTCACAGAGTGTTATGTATATTTTGATGGCCATAAACAAAACAAGTCATAATGTTTGACGGTTAAGATCACTTGTTTGAAACCAGCGTCTTTAGCCACTTTCACCTATTGGTTTGCATTAAGATGTATATTCCGAACCATGGTAACCCCCCATTCCGATTTATGGTAACCCCTCATTCCGAAGGATGGTAACCCCACCCTTGAAAAGATATTTTTACCGGTAATTCCTCATTTTTTTTGTTATTGGTAAATTATTTTTTCCACTTTCTTTTTTCTAATCAGAAAATGGAAACTGTCATTCCGACGCATGGTAACCCCCTTAGAGCGATCTTGTTAGGTACTGAGTTTTTTGTGTTCCCTTTATTTCCTTCTTAATCAAATTAAATGAAGGGATATAATGGCACAAAAAACAATTATTATGAGCTTGATAAAACAAGTGCAGCAATTAAAGGAGGAAGGCGTGGCAATAAAAGAAATTGTTCGCCGGGTTGGCCTTTCGCGCAAAACGGTAAAAAAATATCTGCGCAAGCTGGAAAATATTCCACTCCAACCGGACGAGGCCGGAAAAATAACCGTCAAAGAGTTGGCGGCTGTCGTTTACACCAATGATACGGCTCCTGCCCATAACAAAAGGGAGAAAGAGCTATTAGAACATTTTGAATATGCAAAAAAGGAACGACACAAAACTGGTGTCACCAGGCAGATTTTGTGGATGGAATATTTAGGCCTTTACCAGGACGGATACCAATACAGCCAGTATTGCAAACTGTTTGGAAGGTTCCTTAAAAACACTGACTGTGCCTTCCATTGGGAATATAAGCCGGCAGAATTTATCCAGATAGATTTTGCAGGCAAGAAGCTATCCTACGTAAACAAGCAAACCGGCCAGGTAATACCCTGCCAGATATTTGTTGCCGTACTTCCCTATAGCGGCCTCATCTTTTGTTATGCAGTGCATTCTCAAAAAACCGATGATTTTGTTACCTGTATTAATGCAATGATAAAGTACATTGGAGGACTCGTCCGGACTATTCTCTGTGATAATTTTAAAACAGCCGTAACCAAATCAGACCGCTATGAGCCTGTTTTTACAGATATTTGTCACCAGCTTTCCGAGCATTACAGCACCACCTTCAGCGCCACAAGGCCGGCCCATCCAACCGATAAAGGCATGGTAGAAAGGGCAGTGGGTATTGTTTATACAAACATCTACGCCCCCATGCGCAAAGAGACACCCGGAAGCCTGGAAGAACTTAACGCTTACATCGGCAGATTTGTGGATATGCTCAACCTCAAAGCTTATAATGGAAGTCAGGAAAGCCGCAGGGATATATTTACACGTGAAGAGCAACCTCTGCTGAAAGCACTCCCGGAAACGCCTTACCTTCTCAAAAAATGTAAGCAGGTAACCGTACAGAGAAATTATTTTATCCAGTTACCCGATAACAAGCATTATTATTCCGTTCCCTACCAACATGTGGGCCGTAAGGTAACGGTACAATTTAATCAAAGGACGGTTGAAGTTTATTATAATTATGAACGTATCGCCTTCCACGTCAGAAGCAGCACAGAGCCAAAGTACAACCGCATACAGGAGCACATGCCAAAGAATCATCAACACATGGTTGAGGCACAGGGATGGACTACTGAGGAGCTTTTAGAAAGGGCCCGTTGGGTTGGCCCCTACACCCTGCAGGCCGCCGAACGCATTATCAAAAGCAGTTTTTATCCGGAGCAAAATTACAAAGCCTGTAATGCGATGATCCTGCTACAGAATAGATACAGTAAATCACGGCTGGAAGCAGCGTGCCTGAGAGCAGCCAACGTAAGCAGGCCTACCTTAAAATTAATCACCAACATACTGGTTAAGGGACTCGACAGGCAGCCTCTGTTATTTGATTCGGACGACAAAAAGATACCGGCGCATGAAAACATCAGAGGCCCCGGCCATTACCACTAAGAGCGTAGGAGTAGTGTGAAACCGCCTGCCGCGGGGGCTTGCGTATTTTAAGCAGATGACTGACTTCGTCAATCATCTGCTTAAAATACGCTTTTGTAAACCACCCGCACAGACAAAGAACAAAATATAAAAAGCATTCATTTTTTTCATCATAAAATAAAATCAAACATCATGAACACTAGTCAAACAATCGAACAAATGCGGGAATTAAAGCTTGCCGGCATGTTACAATCTTACCAGTCCCAGTTGGATCTTTCTATTAATCAACAGTTAGAGGGCCATGAACTGATAGCTCATCTGGTAGAGGCCGAAAAATTATCCAGGAGCAATGCCCGCCTCGTTAGCTTGCTGCATGCGGCAAAGCTACGCTACCATGTCATTCCTGAAAGTATAGAGTGCAGTGCTGCCCGTAATCTGACGAAGGGGCAATGGAGCCTACTGCTGGAAGGAACCTTTGTTCACCAGGGAGAGAATGTACTCATCACAGGTTCCACCGGAGTGGGCAAATCAACGTTGGCCTGTTCATTAGGATACCAGGCTTGCCTGCTTGGCATCAAAACCCGTTATTTTAATCTGACCCGGCTGGTGGAATCTATTCTAATGGCTAAAACGGAAGGCACTTATCTGAAGTTTTTAAACCAGCTTGAAAAAATCTCCCTGATCATTATTGATGATTTTGGCCTTCAGACTCTCAATAAAAATACCAAGCTAGCCTTATTGCAAATCCTGGAGGATAGGTATGAAAAAAAATCAGTCATTATCACCTCTCAGTTGCCTGTTTCAAAATGGCATGAGTACCTGGAAGAGCCGTCATTGGCTGATTATCCACACTTTTTAATTATGCGAAGTAATTCCACAATAAATATTATAAATCAGGTATTTACGCAATCTGACAGGGCCGATTACTTCGCATAATATTTTGCTGTCTAATTTGCAAAACCCTTCAACATAGCAAGTATTTCATTATTGTCCTTCCAGACAGGTATTTCATCAGTGGTGATATTTTTATAGGCATTCTTTACCGCTTCAAACGTATATTTTGGATTTACGCGGGCATAAATTTCTGTTGTTGTTACAGATTTATGGCCTAAAAAGTCCTTTATATGTATCAATTCAACTTTTGATTCCAATAATTGCATGGCCTTGGAATGCCGCAAAGAATGACAGCTAATCCCCTCTGGGATTATGTTCTGGTTTTTTACTTTAGCAACTCTCGCATATTTTATCAGTATATTGTTAATCCCATTTCGGGTCATCTTTTGTCCCTGACTGTTTGGGAATAAAGGCTTCTGGGCATTTTCTCGTTTTGAAAGATCATATTGAGTCACGTATTGTAATAATATTTGCACCTCTTTTTCCGGAAGGGGAACAACCCTATATTTGTTTCCTTTGCCATGCAATTCAATGCTAAATGGTTTACCTGTAAGTGACAATGATGCTGGAGTAAGGTCAATAATTTCTTGCACGCGCGCAGCACTTTCATACATTAATGATAACAAAGCCAGGTCACGTAATCCTTTTCCTATACTAATATTCGGTTGTTGAAGTAATAGTTTGATCCCATCAACGGTAAGGTAACAAATGATTTTTCTTTCTGTTTTCTTCACCGGTATGGATAATATTCTATGATTTTCATACAAAGTAGCCGGATTCATGTATTCTGCATATTTGATAAATGAAGATATTGCTGCCAATCGCTGATTGCGTGTGGCATCACAACAATTCCTGTTACTTTGAAGCCAGTTAAGAAAATCAACAATAACTGACTTTGTGATATGCTTAAAGGATAATTTATTAATATTGATTTTTTTGACACCGTGCATATAATTAATAAACAGAATGAAGGTGTAACTGTAAGATTTAATTGTATTATTACTAACTCCCTTTTCGTTGGTCAGGTAATTACCCAGGAAGCCTGAAATATGTTTTGCAAAGTCTGTTGACTGTTTCATTATTTTTGATTTTGTTTGTTATTAATGTTTGGAAGAATATCTACATACAACCTGTCGGCATCCTTCAGTAATTCAGGATACAACTGTGCAGTCAGTCTCACGTATTGCTCTGTCGCCTCTAACGACTGGCGACCAAGATAGGCAGACAGGTATGGCCAGGAACAATAAAGATCCAAACCATCATCAGCAAGCTTTACAAAAGAATGGCAGGCGAAGCTGTGGCGAACAAAATCCAAACGTTTGGATTTTGTTCGTTATCCAAACAAAAATATTATCCAAACCTTTCTGGAAAAAGCGTGTAATTAGCCATGTCCTATCAAATAAAGGTTTGGATATTTTTCTATTTTATATTGTACGCCTCATTAATAAAATATAAAGGAGGCAATACAATTATGGATGTACAAAATTTACAAAAAAATTATCCCCAGCTCATTTCATATCTGGTAGATAATGGT
>Ga0307374_10001185_pt1 | contig 48951 bp, 53 predicted proteins | sample OX3MG_FD_202532 | JGI IMG/M metagenome (GOLD analysis project Ga0307374, IMG submission 202532) | Soil microbial communities from Risofladan, Vaasa, Finland - OX-3 | ecosystem: Environmental > Terrestrial > Soil > Coastal area > Acid sulfate soil | place: Finland: Risofladan, Vaasa | collected...
TCAAGGGTCTTCGATGAACGGCCCGACATAAACCGTCGGTCCGCCCTTGACCCCGCCCCCGGCTCGCTACACTCGAAGTGTGCCTTGACAAAGCCGACGACGTTATAGACGCCGCTACAGCAAGGGATCGAAGGATAGACTTATGAAACTTGACGCGCGCATACCGGCAGGATCCATCGACCAGAAGTGGGACAAGCTGAAGTTCGATATGAAGCTGGTCAACCCTGCCAACAAGCGGAAGTATTCCGTCATCGTGGTGGGCACGGGGCTGGCGGGGGCGTCAGCAGCGGCTTCACTGGGCGAGCTGGGCTACCGTGTGCAGTCGTTCTGCTACCAGGACTCGCCGCGGCGCGCCCACTCCATCGCCGCGCAAGGAGGTATCAACGCCGCCAAGAATTACCAGAACGACGGCGACTCGGTCTTTCGACTTTTCTACGATACGCTGAAGGGCGGCGACTTCCGCTCGCGCGAGGCCAACGTCTACCGCCTGGCGCAGGTAAGCATGAACATCATCGACCAGTCCGTAGCGCAGGGGGTGCCTTTCGCGCGCGAGTATGGCGGAGTGCTGGCCAACCGAAGCTTCGGCGGGGCGCAGGTTTCGCGCACCTTTTATGCGCGCGGGCAGACAGGGCAACAGTTGTTGCTCGGCGCCTATCAGGCTCTGGAGCGGCAAGTCCAGGCTGGGCAGGTCGAGGTGTTTCCCCGCCACGAGATGCTGGAACTGGTCATGGTGGAAGGGCGAGCGCGTGGCATTGTGGTGCGCGATCTGGGAACGGGAGAAATTTCCTCCCACGCCGCCGACGCTGTCATCCTGGCTACGGGCGGTTACGCCAACGTTTTCTTCCTATCCACCAACGCCAAGGGGTGCAACACCACGGCCATCTGGCGCGCCTATAAGCGCGGGGCCGCCTTCGCCAACCCCTGCTACACGCAGATTCATCCCACCTGCATTCCGGTGAGCGGCAATTACCAGTCGAAGCTGACCCTGATGAGTGAGTCGCTGCGTAACGACGGGCGCATCTGGGTGCCCAAAAAGGCCGGCGACACGCGGCCGCCCGACCAGATTCCGGAAGCCGAGCGCGACTACTACCTGGAGCGCATCTATCCTGCCTTCGGTAATCTCTCGCCACGCGACATCTCATCGCGCGCCGCCAAGCGCGTCTGTGACGAAGGCCGCGGCGTAGGGCCGGGCGGGCGCGGCGTCTATCTGGATTTTGCCGACGCCCTGCAGCGCCTGGGCAAGAGAACTGTCGCCGAGCGCTACGACAACCTGTTCGAAATGTACGAGCGCATCACCGGCGAAGACCCTTACCAGTGGCCCATGCGCATCTTTCCCGCCGTGCACTACGTCATGGGCGGGCTGTGGGTCGATTACCACCTGATGAGCACCATCCCGGGACTGTTCGTGCTGGGCGAGGCGAACTTCTCCGACCACGGCGCCAACCGCCTGGGCGCCAGCGCCTTGATGCAGGGCCTGGCGGACGGCTACTTCGTGATTCCCTACACGATTGGAAATTTCTTGGCGAGCGTGAGGGCCGGCGACGGCGTGAGCGCCGAGAGCCCGGAGTTCCAGGCAGCACACGAGAAAGTGGAAAGCCGTACGCAGCGCCTGCTCTCCATCAAGGGCAGACGCACCGTCGACTCGTTCCACCGCGAGTTGGGACACCTGCTCTGGGAATATTGCGGGATGTCGCGCAACCGGAAGGGACTCGAGACGGCGCTCGCAAAGATTCCCGCCATCCGCGAAGAGTTCTGGAAGAACGTCATTGTCACCGGGGAGACGCTGGAGCTGAACCAGGCGCTCGAGAAGGCGGGGCGGGTGGCGGATTTCCTGGAGTTGGGCGAATTGCTATGCCTCGACGCGCTGGAGCGCGACGAGTCCTGCGGCGCGCACTTCCGCGAGGAGTATCAGACCGCGGAGGGAGAGGCGCTGCGCAACGACGAGAAGTTCGCGCACGTGGCGGCGTGGGAATACACCGGAGAAAACACCGCGCCCATCCGGCACACCGAGCCCTTGGAATTCGAGTACGTACCGCTGGCGCAGCGGAGTTACAAGTAGCGCTGGGCTTTGACCCAGCATTCTCCGCGCGCGGGCTTCCGGTCATAGACCGGTGCTACAGCAGAAGGCGAAGAGGCGATGAGACTGACCCTGCACATCTGGCGGCAGAAGAACCCGGGCGCAAAGGGCAAGATGGTGCGCTACGAGGTCGCGAACGTCAACGAGCACATGTCGTTTTTGGAAATGCTCGACGTGCTGAATGAGGAGCTGATGGCCAAGGGCGAGGACCCGGTCGCCTTCGAGCACGACTGCCGGGAGGGCATCTGTGGCTCTTGCGGGTTCATGATCAACGGCCTGGCGCACGGCCCGCAGCGCGGCACCACCGTCTGCCAGCTGCATATGCGGCACTTTCATGACGGCCAGGAGTTGTGGCTCGAGCCTTGGCGCGCCAAGGCTTTCGCGGTGCTCAAGGACCTGGTGGTAGACCGCAGTGCCTTCGACCGCATCATCGCCGCGGGCGGATACGTTTCCGTGAACACCGGCGGAGCGCCGGACGGTAACTCGCTGCCCATCGAGAAACAGCGTGCCGACCTAGCCATGGACGCGGCGGCCTGCATCGGCTGCGGCGCCTGCGTGGCGGCCTGCCCCAACGCTTCCGCCGTGCTGTTCACCTCCGCAAAGATTTCCCACCTCACGCTGCTGCCCCAGGGACAGCCGGAACGCGCGCGGCGCGCCCTGGCCATGACCGCGCAGATGCAGAAGGAACTCTTCGGTGCCTGCACCAACCACGGAGAATGCGAAGCCGTGTGCCCCAAAAACATCAAGCTCGAAAACATCGCGCGCCTGAACCGCGAATTCATGAAAGCGCGCTGGGCCTTCCGCGGCGAAACCGCCGCCAAGTAAGTGGCCACTGTCGCGGTCGGCAGAATTCTCCATGCTCGGCGGCCCCACCCTCCCGGAAGTTCTCAGCCAACTGTGATCGTTTTCCTGTCTCGAGAACCTGGCGAGCATGGCGTGCTTCGCGACCAAATTCTGTCCGGTGGGACACTCGAAAACAATCCATCTGGTGTGCTTCGCCAAAATGTTATCTGCGATGAGCGTGGTGCAATCTATGCCCACCTCAGCGTTGAGGGGGACCCTGCACAGTGATCAGGAAGTTCTTCAGGCAGTGCAGAGTTACAGCAGAAGGACAGTCCGAATGCGCGCAGAGGCAATGAGTCTTTGTTAGGATCGGTGGAATCATTGGCGGTCCGGATTGTGCGGCCCGATCATAAAGATGATGCAAACCGCCGAGCCGCTCCTGGGAAAGGAATGGTCCTGTACCCCTGGAGCAAATTCTGCCACTCGACGTTCCTTTCCCAAGTCCCCAATGTGTGCGGCGCTCATGGTAGTAGTGGACATATTCGGCAAGCAACCGTTTCAGATGGCGTTCATTCATCGCGATAACGTGATCGAGCAGGTCTCGTCGGCAGCTTTCCACCCACGGCTCCGCCACGTCGTTTTGTAGGGGCTTTCGAAGGAGGTCCGGACGGGGTTCAACCCCAGGGATCTCACTGCTTCGGGGACCTGCATCCCGTATTTGGCATCATGGTCGAAAATCAGATATCTGGGTACCGACTGGAAAGGAAACGCCTCCCGTAACTGCTGCACAACCTGCTGGCTTGTCCGATGCCGGGTGACGTTGAAGTATACAATGCGTCCGTGTTTGTGGCCAATCACAAAGAAGCAATAGAGCACACGGAAGGTGACCATCGGAGCCGTGAAGAAATAGATTGCTGCGATGCTTTCCCTGTGATTTCGAAGAAAGGCGAGCCATTGATTGGCCGCTTGCAGGCCCCTCGGAGATTGCTTCACCCAGCGGCAGGCGGTTTGCTCTGAAACATTGAACCCGAGCATGAGCAGGTCCCCGTGGATGCGGGCGGGCGCACCCCAAGTCGGTTTCTCAGTAACCATGCGAAACTTGAGATCCCGTACTTCTTTGCGCGTTTGTTTTCTCCCAACCCGCTTGCTCCGTCTCGAAATGAGCCTCCAATACAGCCGGAGGACAAACGGTTGTAGCAGGAGGTCGGCCGAGCGAAAACAGTTGGCTTCCACCAGAACCGGATGGAATCTCGACGAACCACAGGCTGGGAAGCGCCTTCGCATCCATGAGCGCCCTGAACCCTGGAGGAACCACTAGGCCAATGGCTTAGCAAAGTTTGTTTGATCTGATCGTAATTGGGAGGTGCCCAGCGAGGCAGAAAGGCGCGATTGACGGCGTGAAACTGGGAACGCGCTTTGCCGTAGCGAAGGGCGATGAATTGATGGGCGGCTTTTTCTCCCAAAACAAAAGCTGCAGACCACGACGCCGGCGGCCTGCATTTTCATATTCTCGCTTATAAGAGAAAACCCATGTCGATCCGTGGAGGAGCATTTCGGCGAGGCCTACGGGCTATCCTCCAATCGGTGAAGCGGGAACGGCGATTGCCTATATATCGCAATGTGATATACTGGCGGCATGCGACAATTGTCCCGGTCACGGTCTTCGGAATCCGATAGCTTGCCGAATCTGCACCAGCTTGCCGAGTTCCGCTATCAACTTCGGAAGTTCCTGCGCTTCAGCGAGAGGGCGGCGCGAACGAACGGCCTGACACCTCAGCAGCACCAGTTGCTGCTGGGCGTGGCCGGGTTCACGGGACGGGGCTGGGCGACGGTCGGCGAACTGGCCGAGTTCCTCCAGGAACGGCACAACGCCGTGGTGGGGCTGGTGCAGCGCGCCGAGCGCGGTGGCCTGGTTCAGAAGGAGCACGCCGCGGGCGACCGCCGGGTCGTGCAGGTTCATCTTTTACCCAAGGGCGAAAGGCTGCTGACCCGGCTCACGGAGCTCCACCAGAATGAAGTGAGGCGATTCCAGTTGGGAATTCTCAACGCATCCGCGTATCCGGAAGCTGGCGCGGCGCGAACGTCGATGGACAACAGGTAGCACACGCGGTACCCGACTTTTACTTTTCTGATTGGCGATGCCAGAACGTAAGCGACCATCCCTGAAATTTCCGCGGCTGCGAAAGTACGCACTCTTGTTCCACCAGGATCTCGCGGCGGTGTATTCGCCCGACCTGCACAAGTGGCTTTACGTGGCACCCATCATAGGCGTGCTGACGGGCCTGACCGTCACGGGAATCGCGGTTGTGATTCTGGACGTGATCTGGCCTCCCGTGCTGGCGTACTTTCTCGCTCATCACTGGGCCATTGTTCCAGTGCTGCTGGCGGGCTTTGTGCTGACGGGCCTGATCATGCAATACTTCACGCCCGATCCCAATGAGCACTCTACGGAAGAGGTCGTAATTTCCTATCACAAGCACCAGGGCCGGATTGCCATGCGGCCGTTCCTGCCTAAGCTGCTGGCGGCAATTACGACGGTCGGATTTGGAGGCAGCGCGGCACTGGAAGGACCGGGCATCTATGCGGGCGGCGCCATCGGATTGTGGCTCTGGGCACGGCTACGGTTGTTTGGCTTTGAACCCCGCGACCGCCGCATCATGCTGATCAGCGGTGCAGCGGCAGGCATGGCCGCCGTGTTTCGCGCGCCGCTCACGGGGCTCGTCTTTGCGCTCGAAATGCCCTACATGGACGATCTGGCCCACGAAGCGCTGGTGCCGTCGCTGATCGCTTCCGTGGTGGCGTATGCGACCCTCATTTCGTTTCTGGGATCACGGCCGCTTTTCGACTTTGCGGACGGAGGGGCATTTTCCCCCAAAGATATCTTCTGGGCGGCGATGCTCGGGCTCCTCTGCGGACTGATCACCATGGTGTTCGATATGACCTTCCGCCGGGTGAGAACGTTCGTAGTGCGCTTGGCGGTTCCCCACTGGACCAAGCTGGCCGTGGGCGGCACGCTCACCGGCCTATGCGGGTTGGTCTTCGTCCCCCTGTTCAAGGGCTCTTTGATTCCTATCGGTCCGAACTATGAGGCCGTTGGAAAAGTTTTGTCCGGTCGGCACAGCGCCATGGAACTCGCGGCATTCGGGACGTTCAAGCTGGCCGCGACGCTTTTTTCACTGGGCAGCGGCGGTGTCAGCGCTATGTTCGTGCCACTGTTTCTGAGCGGTGCGTCGTTTGGGGCGGCCTTCAGCCAGTCGGTGGTCCATGGCGCGTCAATGGATCTTTTTGCGGCTGTCGGCATGGCGGCATTCATCGCCGGCGGATACAAGACGCCACTGGCAGCAGTTGTATTCGTGGCCGAAGCTACCGGCGGACACGCTTACCTCATTCCGGCTCTGGTGGGTGCAGCAGTGGCTTACGCCGTCTCAGGGAAAGCATCGGTTATGGGCGATCAGCGACTGCATGAGGGCGTGAGGCTGCATGAGCCAGGCTACAGCCCGGTTCGCGAAACCATGGCAGAATAGCAATGCAGATTCTCTCTCTGTCGTTAGACTAGTCGATCGTTGGGGCGCAGTCTGCTATGCGTTCGGCGCCTGAGATGTCGTGGCATCGTGCTCTGCGAGAGATATGCTCGACCGCGTTCGCTACACCAGCCTGGAGTGACCAGGTGCGGTGTGTGCAAATGGACAGCGTAGGGTACACTTGTGAGCGAACCTGGCCTTTACGACTTTAGTCATAGCCATAATCTTCAAATTTCCTCATGTTAAAAGTGGAGGTCTTATCGGCTAACGGCGTAACTTCCCATAGAATTACATTGCGGAGGGGAGCGCACAAAATCAGAAGGGAGCGATCAAGATGGAGACTGATGCAACGAAGACCGTAAAAGAAATCGTCCTCGCAATGCCAGCCTCAACGGAGGTTTTTGAGCGGCTCGGCATCGACTACTGTTGCGGTGGAGACAAGCCTCTCGAAGAGGCTTGCCGAGCGGCTGGGCGGCCGGTGGAAGACGTGTTGCGATCACTTGAGGCCGCCAAGACTGCCACGCACGCCAGGGCGGGGAATACTGACTGGAGCCACGAGTCGCTGGCAAACTTGATGAATCACATCGTGGAAAGACATCATACCTTCTGCCGGCAGGAAGTCGCGCGGCTCGAATCGTTGCTCACGAAGGTCAGCGAGAAGCACGGAATGAATCACCCCGAGCTGTCTCGCCTGAAGAGCCTGTTTTCCGGAATGAGCAAGGAGCTTCTGATGCATCTGGTGAAGGAGGAGCAGACATTGTTCCCCTACATTGCCCGAATGGAGGAAGCTGTAACCCAAGGGATGCCGTTTCCAAGACCTCCGTTCGGGACAGTGCAGAACCCGGTTCAGATGATGGTGCTCGAACACGACAACGCGGGCGCCGCGCTCCATCAAATGCGCCAGTTGAGCGGAGACTACCGCGTCCCCCCGGATGCCTGCAACAGCTATCAGGCGCTGTATGAGGGGTTAAAGTCGTTCGAGAGCGACATGCACCAGCACATCCATCTCGAAAACAATTTATTGTTTCCGCGCGCCGTCGCAATGGAAGACGCAGCGGCGGCGGCAGAAGAGCGTGCCGGTAAGTAGCAGCCCATCGAGGACCTTCTGATCGCTTACAGTACGGCAATCCTGCGATTAAACTGTGGCCAGGCATGGAACTTCTAACGTCCAATCACAGCGGCTATCCTCGCATCGGCGACAGCTCGGACGAGCAAATGCTGCGCCGGGCCGTCGCGCAGCATGACGTAGATGAAGGGAGTGACGCAGAAGTTCGCGCTGCCGAAGACCACCTCATCCTTCTCGCTATCAAGGAGCAGCGGATTTCCGGCTTGGATATCGTCACCGACGGACTGATCCGATGGAACGACCCAGCGTCGCATCTGGCAGGGAAACTTCAAGGAGTCCGCATCAACGGCCTGCTGAGGTTCTTTGATACGAATTTCTATTTTCGCCAGCCAGTTGTTCGCGGAAAAATCGAAAGGGTGGGGCCTCTGGTTGTAAACGAATTTGTGTGGGCGGCGAAGAAATCGAGGCAGCCCGTCAAACCAGTCGTGACAGGGCCTTGCACGCTTGGGCACCTGTCCATCTGTGAAGTTGGATCAGTGACTAAAGGGGACCTCATCATGGCTTTTGCTGAAGCGCTAGCTGCGGAAGTTGCTGAACTCGCCGCGGCAGGAGCAAGACTGATTCAGGTGGATGAGCCGGCCCTGCTGAAGTATCCAGCAGACATGACCCTTGCCCGGGAAGCCCTCACCCTGATCGCATCACGAAAAGGGGAGGCGGAGTTAGCGCTTGCTACCTATTTCGGGGATGCCGCGCCTGTCTACGCTGAACTTCAAGCGCTTCCTGTGGACACGCTCGTCCTGGATTTTACCTACAGTTCGGAACTTCCGAGCGTAATCCAAAGCGAAGGAAGCACAAAGCGGCTCGCGTTTGGCGTACTTGATGGTCGGAATACAAGGCCCGAGGATGAAGACGCCACTGCTCGCTTGGTCGAACGTATGCTGGCACAAGCCAAATCGGAGCGCAATTATTTGACGACTTCGTGCAGCCTTGAATATCTGCCGCGGGACCGAGCGCAAGCAAAACTACAGCGTCTGACTTCGCTCAAGAAATCTCTCCTTGGCAAGGCGTTATGAGCCGATCGAAACTGCGAGAATTGGGGATCAATCTCCCGTTACTGCCTGTGACGTCGGTGGGAAGTTTCCCCAAGCCTGACGCTCTCCGCAAAGCTCGCGCAGATTTCGGGCGGGAGAAAATCGGACAGGAAGAGTTAAGGGAGGCCGAAAAAACGGCGGTCAAGTGGTGGATTCGGAAACAGGAAGAATTGGGTCTGGACGTGCTGGTGGACGGCGAGATGTACCGTGGCGATATGGTCGCCTATTTCGCGGAACAACTCTCGGGATTTGAGCGTGGAGGTTTGGTCCGCTCCTACGGTAATCGCTACTATCATAAACCTATCATCACGGGCGAAGTGAAATGGAGCAATCCGATAACAGTCGTGTGGTGGCGATATGCGCGGGGTTTGACTTCGAAGCCTATCAAAGGAATCCTGACCGGACCCTACACGCTCATGGACTGGTCCTTTAATGAATTTTATCCCACACGGCGCGATACTTGCCTGGCAATGGCTGCCCAAATTCGCCATGAGGCTGAAGCCCTGGTCGGGGCGGGATGCAAGATTATTCAGATTGATGAGCCGGCAATTTCGGCGCGGCCTCAGGAATTGGCGATGGCAATAGAGGCAATGCGAATTGTAACCAGCGGATTGCGTGCTTACTTCATTACGCACATCTGTTACGGAGACTTTGAAAGTATTTATCCCGGAATGCTCGATCTCGCTGTGGACAATTTCGATCTTGAAATGTCGAACAGCCGGGCTGAGATGCTGCCACTTTTCAGGAAGTCGTCGTTCACGAAAGACATCAGCTACGGAGTCGTGGACGTTCACTCGCACGTAGTCGAAGAGCCCGAGGTCGTTGAGAAGCGCCTGCGGAATGGCCTTGAGGTTTTGCCTTGCGAGAGTGTGTGGGTGGACCCGGATTGCGGACTGAAGACTCGAACTGCAGAAGAAGCTATTGCCAAGCTGAAGGCAGTGATCTCTGCAGCAAAAGTGTTGCGAGACGAGGCAGAATAATGATTGCCTTTGGAGTCCTTCGGGAAAACGGTCTCAGCTCAACGTCCCCCTCCGGCCGGTGCGTGATTCAATAGTGGCGCCGGTATTTCCAACGATTATTGTCAAAGATCTCCCACTTGTATCGAAAACGATTAAACCGCCAGGAGTTAACATCAGGCCAACGCCAGCATGCGCTCGATAGCGAGGCGCGCTTTGGCGGCAGTCTCCTCGGGCACCTTGACCAGATGAATCTCCTCCCGCAATGATCTCAGAACTTTTTCCAGCGTAATCATTTTCATGTACGGGCATATGGCCGCTTCCCTCCTGACCGGATAAAAAGTCTTTCCCGGCGCTTGCTGCCGCATGCGGTGAAGAATCCCTGTTTCTGTTGCGACGATGAATTCTTTCGCCAGCGACTGGCGGGCATGACGAATCATACCTTCTGTTGAGTTAAAGAAGGTTCTCTCCGGCAGGTCACCCGAGGCCTGATAATACATAAAAGAAGTCGTGCAGCCGCACTCGGGATGCACCAAAACCTCCGCCGCGAGCCGAATTTCCCGCATTTTGATGATGTCCTCAGGCCGGATGCCGGCGTGGACGTGACACTTGCCGAGCCAGAGGTGCAACTTGCGCCCGGTGACCTGCTGAACGTATGCGCCCAGATACATGTCGGGCGCGAACAGGATTTCGCGGTCGGCGGGAATAGCCTGGACTACTTTCACCGCGTTACTTGATGTACAGCAATAGTCGGATTCAGCCTTGACCTCCGCAGACGTATTCACATAGGAAACGACGACCCCTCCTGGGTGCTCTTGTTTCCACTGCCGTATCTTGTCCGCGCTTACCGAAGCCGCAAGCGAGCAACCAGCTTCGAGGTCGGGAATCAGCACCTTCTTTCGAGGACAAAGGATCGACGCCGTCTCCGCCATGAAGTGCACACCACAGAAGACAATCACGCTTGCAGGTGTCGCGGCAGCAGTCTGTGCGAGACCCAGAGAGTCGCCCACAAAATCGGAAACGTCCTGGACATCGGGAAGCTCGTAGCTGTGCGCCAGAAGGACTGCACTCCTTTCCTTCTTCAACCTGCCGATTTCCTCTACAATTGCACCGAAAGTCGCCTGCATAGCTGCGATACCAATAAAATTCCCAATGCCAAGCTTGACGCCTTGTGCAAGAACTTAAGTGCCTCGATGAGAATCCAATCCATATTGGGCGCGCCGACTTCACGAACCTATCACCCTGAAACGGTCTGCGGAACGGCAACTTTTTGATCTGGAACGGACTCAACTTTCTTCTGATAGTGATCAGCATTTACCTTAGCGAAGTGAGCCCATCTCTCAGGCAAGTCTTCCTTTGGGAAAATGGCGGCCACGGGGCAGACTGGAATGCAGGCGCCACAATCGATGCACTCGTCCGGGTTGATGTAGAGTTGCGTGGCCTCCCCAGACCCACTCTCATCCTTGCGGGGATGAATGCAATCTACAGGGCAGACATCAACGCACGCCGTGTCCTTCGTTCCGATGCAGGGTTCCGCAATAACATATGCCATAATGCTTCCTCCGAGTACCTCACTCTTGTGAGTTTGTGCTAAGACTCGGATAACAGCAACGACCTAAGTCGCCGGATCTGCTTTGCACTTGTCGGAATAGAGCATTTTGTCTACACCTTGGCGGGCTGGCCTGTGCGGCTGTGAGGTTACTTTATGCGCAGCCGCTGGGCACACGCTGGCGACAGGTCTGGGACACCAAGGGCGCAGAAGGCAGGCGTTAGGTCACCCCCGTTCCACAGTAATCCCGATATGCTCCTGCGTAAGCAGCATGGGACGATGATGCCTAATGGTCCCGCCGGCGTTCTGGTCTCTCACACCGAGCGCGCCGTCATCGCGCAGGGCTCACTCAACTTGGGATCCGGTGTGAAAGGCCCTCATTCTCCAATCCGATGGCACTACTGCTCTTCACTCTAAGCATTCAGACAGACAACCGGAGTGCAGAAAGCAGGGGCAAGTAGGGATTCAATCACGACATCGGGGAATCACCATTTCCCCATCTTGCGGTCAGCCTAACGCGCGAACGGTTCCTTGCACTCTTTTTCGAGCACGCCGCTTACAATCACCGGGGGCCGCGGCCAGTCTGGAATTCCGGAATCAACAGGAATCGGATGGCGGGAGCTGACGCCACCGATGTAAGACACGGCTTTTCCTATTACCACTCGAGAAATTCCGGCGCTCCGAATTACGAACGAGCACATAAAGCAAGGTTCTACGGTTGTGTACAGCTCGCAGCCTCTAAGGCAGAACGTATCTAAACTGTGGCAGGCTTCCTTTATCGCCTTGATCTCTGCATGCGCAGTGAGATCTTTTTCATCCTGTACGCCTTCGATGCCCTCCCCGACGACTCGCCCTCTGTAAACTACGATCGAGCCGACCAGCACTTCGTCGCGTTTGAGGGCGACACGCGCTAGACGGAGCGCTTGGCGCATGAACTCTTCAGCGCGGTCTGTAGCGCCGCCCGGCTTGCCGTCTGCCTCATTGCCAGCCATATGGCTTCTTCAGGTCCGGATCTATGCCAGTACCTTAAACTGGGGAGTCAAGTCTACCCGCGCGATCACGGAGTTCGAAATAATGCAGGCTTCTTTTGTTTCGCGAAAAACCTCTTGAGCAGGGCGGATATCGTCTTTGTGGCTGAGCGAGACCACGGGATGGACCTTTATCCGAGTTATCCGATATTTCCTATCACTACCTTCTACGCTACCTTCGGCCCCGCTTTCATAAGCAGAGATCTCGATCTTCCGACGCTTGGCGAACGTCAGAAATGTAAGCATCAAGCATGTATTCATTGCGCCGATGAGTAACTCCTCCGGACACCAGACATCGGGTGTCCCTTTGAACTCGGGAGGACTTCCTATCTCGACCGGCTGGTGCCCTGTGTTTATCATTGTGCCCCTGCGCGCGCCGTTCCAACTGACCGAGTTCCTAAAATAGAACGATCTGTGGGCCGGTTTTTCTATCACACAATCCTTTCACTCTTATTTCAGAAATCGGCCCATGCCTGCGGCCATCAGCAAGCCTGGATAACCAGACTTCGGTGTCTCTGCTATGACCATCGTCAGGTGGCCAATCACGGTACTGACAATTTCCCCAATATCTGTGTCAAACGGGGATGCCTTGAAAGAACCCGAAGTCGTAGTGACCCTCCTTTCAATCTGCCCTTTAAGCAATGTATCGCCATAGCGCGCGCCGAGGGTGACACTAGCCCTCCCGCCTTGTCCCCTCGGCAATCGCCTGGTCGAATTCCCGGCAGAGCGAATCTTCCTCCTCGAACACGCCGCGCTTCACAACTGCGGTAATTACGGTGGAAGCGGACCGGACGCCTCGCGCGGCGATACAATCATGGCGGCCAATGGCCTTCACAGCACAGCCCAAGGGTCCCACGACCGACATGAACGCTTCGGCGATATCCGCGACCAGTGCCTCCTGGACAACAGGTCGCGCCGCAAGCGCATGCACCAGACGCGGAATCTTTGAAACGCCGACAATTTTCCCCTTCGGAACATAGGCGAAATGGATGACCCCACCGTAAACGAGCAGGTGGTGAGGGCAAAGGGAGAAAAAATCAACATGCGAGACGACAACCAGGCCGCTCGTTTTGGAATGAAACGTTTTCAGAATGTCCTGCGGACGAGCTGCGTACCCCCGCGTGAAATCTCGATAGACGCGGGCGACCCTCGCGGGTGTGTCGCGAAAATGCTCGCTGTTCACATTGACTCCCAATTCTGCAAGTAGCAACCTAATGATTTCCTCCAGCCGATTCCCTGTCGGGGACGGCAGGGGTAAAATCGGGAGACTCTCCTCAGTGCCCCATCCGGGACGTTCAATCAGGACATGCTCATCACCATGATTGCCATTTCCGCTGTTCACAAGATTCTCCTCAAATGTTGAACGGACCAAACCCCGTAATTGCAGTCACTGGGAGGAGGTCCTCGATGACACTATCCTATAGGGTTTAACTTTCTTCATTCGCTTGAACCATTTGTCGGATGACGAAAACTGATTGATCAAGGGTTCAACTTCCGTACTCAGCCACACTCCCTCGCACTCCACAACCGCGTGCCCACCACATCCGAAACTCAACGTAGCAAGATGATAGCCAAGTACATCCTTCCCCGACGACAGCGGGCTAACTCGGTGAAGAAGAGAAAGAATTGAATGGCTCTTCCGCCAAAAAGAGATCGAAGGAACAACCATTGACGGGCTCTGATGGCACTTTTGACAAGAATACGACACAGCCCACGAGCGTTGTTCAATGATGCGTTGCCCGCTTTCAACGCCCTGTTCGAATGGAAGCTCAGCACCATGAGTTGCAATAGCCGGGCACTCTAGTCGAGGTTGAAGGTGTGGCAAGCCGTCGTGGTAAGAAACAACGTGGCCCCATCCTGGATGGAGTATGATTCGAGTGGGCGATCGTTCCGGAGTGGAGTCGAAGTATTGCAGGAGAGGAGCAAACCATAATCGTTGTCAGGAGTGAACTCGAAAGCCCGGACCGCCTCCGCAGTCGCCGCTCCTGCCACCACATCTTTGACAAAAGTAAACTGCCGAATCCCGCGAGTCGAATGGACCGTAATTTTCACGTTCTAACCTTCTGATTGCCTAGACTGCCGCGCCTTTCCCCCCTTACTTAAGCATCTAATGGGCCAAATTTAACGCAAGGGCTCACAAAGTAAAGAAGCTAACCAGCATAGACAGGAAGGCGTTATGAAAGCGGCCGTAAACCTCCTTCTCTTGAAATGTTCCGGCTGGAGTGAGTTTTAAGCACACAACATCCAGTCCAAGCTTCTCATTCCACAATTTGTCGTCATTGGAACTGACGCGCGCCGCTATTTGGTCAAAAGTGTCGAATGTGGAAAGCGGAGCCCTATAACGGTTGTCGCCCCCCTTTGATCCTTCAGGTGTCATCGAACACCCATTTCCTTGGGTGGGAAGGCATTTTGTGTCGTTTACTCCACGGAACTCTCTTTGGAACAGCATTTGCTGTTAAAGCGGGCGCTGGGGGATGCGCTGGTATTGAAGAATGCATATCACTGAAGGCTCTTCCAGAGGAGGGCGTGCATCTTGAGGATATTGATTGCAATCGATCACTCAGAGGCCTCGGATGTAGTCGTGAGCGAGGTAATTGGCCAGGTAAAACCGGCCGGAACAGAGGTAAAACTGCTTCATGTTGTGGACCCGTTCCCAGAGACGCAGCCCAAAAAGAAGGGGCCACAGAATTTCCCGGATTTCGTTGCCGCACGAAAGCACCAGCGAGCCTTCGCTGAAAAATTACTGCCCCCTGTTGCGGAAAGACTTCAGGCAGCCGGCTTCAGCGTAAGCTCGTCAATTCAGGAAGGCGACGTACGGGCACTCATCCTCGAAGAAGCACAGGCGTGGCGCACCGACCTCATTGTCCTGGGCGCTCACCCGCGAAAGGGCATTAAGCGGTTCTTCACGTCGAGCATTTCAGAAGATGTTTCGCGTGAAGCGTCTTGTTCGGTAGAGATCGTTCGTGTTCCGAAAAACACGGAGTGTGTTCCATCAGTGGAATCTTCAGAGATGCGCCGAAGTCAGGAGGCGGGCCGAACCGGTGCTTCATCCTCATCGGATACAGCCGTTTCCTGTTTCCTAAGCGATTGCGGAGGTAGATTGTGTTAATGGAATTAACGGTTCTTCCGCTGGGGCGTACCGTGTCAGTCAGTTCGGACATTGCGGATTTGATCGGCTTTATCGACCAGAGTGGGATGCCATACCAAGCCACTGCTTTTGGGACGCTGGTTGAGGGAACGCTGAGTCAATTGATGAACATCGTCAAAAGGAGCCATGAACTCATCCGGGCAAAGGCTCCGCGCGCTGTAATTCTCATACGCCTCGACGATTACGCGGACAGGACCGATCTCCTTACCACTTCTGTCGCACATGTTGAGCAGCACCTCGGCCATGGCCTGAGGCAATAGGTGGACAGGCAACAGAGCCACGGAATTGAACGGTATCCTCTGAAGCGTAACCGTGACTGCAAACCTTCTGACCTGCACATGGTTGCTCGCGCGAAAAAACACGAATTATCTGGAGGCAACTTATGGATTTCGAAAAGACGAAGATTCAAGGGCCAGAAGCTGGCGTCCTTGTGGCATCTTTGGCCGCCCAGGAACGTCCGATCCAATTTGATGTTTGGCAAGAAATGGGCGAGCTTCGTCACAATGCCGAGTGGCGGGATGGCATCGCTCGAAAAGTGCTCGTCAGGTGTCCCGATTTGCAGATCACTCTGAGAGCGATGAAGGCTAACACACGTATCCCACAGCATCACAATCCGGGCCGGATTTGTGTCCAGACCATTCAAGGGCACATCCGGATGCACGCCGGAGACGAACTCTTTGATTTGCCGCAGGGCAAGACGCTGGTTCTAGAGCCGGGGATCACGCACGATGTCGAAGCTCTGGAGGAGAGCGCCTTTTTGCTTTTCGTGGCTCCTCCAACGGCTTCGGAAGGTTAAATTCCGCCCGATGAAGCAATAGGAGTCGGGCAGACGTGAGATGCAAAGCGCCAACGGACACGATCGAAGGATGAGGAAAAATCAAAGGAGGGTGCGGGACATGGCGATTGGGAAAAGACCTCAAGTAAAGCGCATTACGCTCGGTGAAGTGCGTCAGCATACGAAGGAATTCGCGTTCGTTGACGCGCGCAGCGCGACGGCATTAGCTCGAAATCCGGTCCAAGTTCCCGGAGCCATTCATGTGGCCATGAAGAAGCTGAAGGAGACTTCAAAACAATTGCCTCGGCATCGAGTGCTTGTAACGTACTGTACTTGAAGCGGAGAAAAGACCAGCGCCCGTGTGGCGCGGGAGCTGAAAGAACAGGGATTTGACAATGTCTTCGCATTGCGCGGAGGGTTCAAGGCATGGCAGCAGGCGGGTTTGCCCGTCGAAGAAGTGCCCAATCAGAAATGATGCGGGCTTCCGACACGGCAATCAGGTTTTCAAGTTGGCCCGACGGGAGTGAATAGAATGCCGTTGGATATTTTGAATATTGGCACAGAGCCTGTGGAATCAAGGCCGGTTCTCATCAAAACTGTGATGGATGCTGTCGGAGAGCTACCCGGCTTTTGGAAAGCATGGATTAGTCAGAGCCCAGACAATCCCAGTTTTTCGATAAGAGTGGACGGACCTGATAGGTGTCGGTTCTCCTATCGTTTTGAAAAACCTCATGAGCGACGCCCAGAGTTTGTCTATCGGACCATTCACGATGGGGTACGCAGGGTGAGCAGACTTCGAGCCGCCTGAAAACTTCTCCGGCCCTTCAGCGGACAGTTATCATTCGAGATGTCATCAAAATGGAGACCCGATTCCTGCTCCACCCCGTACCTCCTTTTCGCCTTGATCTGACCGCGTGGGCGCTCCAGCGTCGGCCGGGCAACATTATTGACCGCTGGGATGGTCGGACGTACCACCGCGTGCTGACGGTGGAAGGCAGCTCATTTGAGATTGCAGTCAGCGAGGCGAGCGAGGCCGGACGAGCACTGCGAGTCATAATTAAGGGAGTGTCGATCCAGCCTGAAACGGGCCAAACTATCAGAGAGCAATTGGAAAGCGCGCTCGGCATCCGGACCGATCTGAGTGGCTTTTACCGGATGGCCGAAAAGGACTCGAGGCTCAAGCCTCTTGCCCGCCGCTTTCGGGGCATAAAGCCACCGCGATTCTTTTCGATCTACGAAGGACTGATCAACGGAATTGCCTGCCAGCAACTGAGCCTGTCGCTTGGCATCCAACTTCTCGGCCGCTTGACGCGAAGGTTTGGCCATTCGCTTGGCAACGGTGATTCGGCAAGCTATGGTTTTCCGTGCCCGCAGGATTTGGCAGATGGCAAACCGGAAGATGTCAAGTCACTCGGCTTCAACTTTCAAAAGGCTCGCGCCATGGTTGATATAAGCCGCGCCATCATCGAGGGCCGGCTCGATCTGGATGCTCTTGAGAAGGAAAATGACGAAGAGGCTCTTCGACGCCTGATGGAGCTTCGAGGAGTCGGGCGCTGGACGGCGGAGTACACTCTATTGCGGGGCATGGGACGCTGGCACACCTTCCCCGTGGATGATCAGGGTGCGCGCAACGGCCTTGTGCGGTGGCTTGATTTGCGGAAGCCACTCGATGCGGCGCGGACGCAACGGATCGTCGGGCAATGGCAGCCTTACGGCGGGCTCATTTATTTCCACATGTTGATGAACAGCCTGAGTGACGCGGGATACTTGCGCAGCATGCGGAGCGGAGAGAAATGAACCGATTGCATCGACGGCTGTGCCGGTCAGGCCTTTGGCGCAGGGCGATCAATGAGCGCTTTTTGCCATGGGTATTGCAGGAGGTCAACCTCGCCGACGGCGTGCTCGAAATCGGACCCGGGCCAGGAGTTACGACCGATTTGCTGCGTGCGAAGGCGGAACGCTTGACCGCTATCGAAATCGACAGCGCGTTGGCCCTTGGTCTCAGCGCCAGACTGAGGAGAACGAACGTCATGGTAGTCGCGGGTGATGCTGCCAAAATGCCCTTTGCGAGCAAAACTTTTTCGACCGCTGTCTGTTTTGCCATGCTCCATCACATTCCCTCTGCTGAGCTGCAGAACGCGCTGCTCCGTGAAGTCCGACGAGTTCTCAAGCCAGGCGGCGCTTTTGCCGGGATGGATAGCGGGCCAGGATTGGGAATGCGTTTACTGCACTTGGGTGACACATGCGTCCCCGTTGATCCTGGCTCATTTGCCCTGCGACTTGAAGTCGCAGGGTTTCAGACCATATCTGTGGACGCCGATCGCTTCGCCTTTAGATTTCGTGCAGTCGCCGCATAGCCATCTTCATAGCCAGAGATTTAGTTGGTTGGGAAGTTCCTTGACGTTGCTGTGATGGGTTTCCTGCGGCGCGAACTCAGAAACATAAGCAGGTCTGCGAGCTGCTGGTCCGTAATGTTGCCGTTGTAAGAAGGCATATTTGCCCCGCCGCTGTAAATTCGGGTTTCCATTTGTTCTTTAGTCATGCGGTCGCCTGCATATGTAAGGTCCGGGCCTCGAATGCCTCCGTAGCCAGAGATTTTGTGGCAGAATTCGCAACCCTTGTCATGGAAGATCTTCGCGCCGTCGGCTATGGGGCCGCTTGTAACGCCCACCACGGAAGCTGGAAGCGGCGGAGCGCCCATACGCGGAGACCACGGAGCGACGTGTCCAACCCTTCCAAAATAGGCAATCATGAAGACAATGAAAGCGACGATCGCGAAGGCCCACGGGCGTTTCAATGGGCTGCGCTCGCCTTTGTATGCGACCAGCGGCAACAGGACCAGGATTATTACCAGCAACAGTGGTCCCAGAATGATTACGTAGTTTTCTGACCAGCGGGGAATCAAGGTCAGAACGGCGTAATACCACAGAAAATACCAGTCAGGACGGGGAGATGCTTCGATGATGCTAGGATTCGGAGGCTTGCCCAAGGTTGTTGGTCCAATGACGATAGCCAGCAAGACAATCGTTGCGATTACAAGCAGTGCGAAGACCCCATCGCGCCAAGCGGCATCCGGCCAGAAGGGGACGCCATCACGGTGGAGCAATTCTGCGTACCACTTGCGGTACGTCCTGGGCTCCACCGGCCTTCCCGCTTTCGGGGGTTCTGAAATACCATTACGGATTACAAGATAGAGGTGGAAGCCGACGAAGAAGAAAATGAAGGCAGGAATGAAAAACACATGAAGAGCGAAAAAGCGGCTGAGCGTTGCACCGCCGGCCGTGTCGCCGACGAGGATGAAATGCCCCAGCCAGTTGCCGATGAAGGGCGTGCGGCCGGCTTGCTCAGCGGCGATTACGACGGTCCAGACGCCTGTCTGATCCCAGCGAAGGAGTTGGCCAGTGAAGGCCATTCCGAGCGTCAGGAAAAGCAGGGCGACTCCTGTCAGCCATCCCATTTGCCGGGGGTATTTGTAGGCGCCGAACAAATAAACCCGAATGGCATGAACACCAATGAGAATAACCATTGCCGAGGCGCCGAAATCGTGGATCCCGCGTACGATATGGCCGAAACGGGTGCTATCGATGAAAACCAAAGTATGATAGGCCTGTCCGGCGGAAGGCACATAAGCGCTGGCCAATGCGATGCCCGTGACGATCTGCACGACAAATACAACCAGTGTGGCGCTTCCCAACACATAAAACCACGCCGACTTCCGGGCGTGAGGAACGGGATGTTTTGCCAGTGGAATCAGCCAGCCTGAAACGCCGGTGATATCGTCAAACCAACTCCACACGAATTTCAAGATCCGCATAGATCGCCCTTTTCCAGAATGCTAGCCGGTGATCGGCAGCGGGCTGGTGAGAATCTGCACCTCGCCGTTTTGCACACGCACCGGATACTTTGTCAGGGGTCTGGGAGGCGGACCAGCGGCCACGGTGCCATTTGCATAGAAAACCCCACCATGGCAGGGGCACATGAAGAGATTTGCTTTCTGTAACCAGCGGACGGGACAACCCAAATGTGTGCAGTCTACGGAGAAAGCGATGAATAGGTCGGCGCTTTCGCGCCGCAGCCAGGCCGCGGTCAATGCCGTGACGCCGGCCCAGGGCAACGGTGACGGGTCGACGAACGATACATTCACCGTGCTTCCTATCTGGAAATCCTCTAGTTTGCCCACAGTCCGCCAGACACTTGGAACTTTGCGAAGACCCAGGAGGAAGGCGACGCACGGGATAGCTACGATGCCGCCTGTGATGGCTCCGAATGCGATGGTGAGGCGTGATAGGAAGTGCCTGCGGGTCTGTTCGCAGGGTTTGACCTCAGGCACTTGCATGAGATCAGTACTCATCTCGATGCCTCCTCGATCCTCGCCGCTGCAGTCCGCGTCCGGCGGTTCCAGACGACGACCTGATAAGGCCGCCAGAGATACTTAAAGGGGAACATAATGAGGTGAACTAGGCGCGAAAATGGGAACAGAAGAATAATTGCAAATCCGAGAACAAAGTGAATCTTGACAAAGCCCGGCAGGGCAATGACAGTGCTCATGTCGGGATGAAATTTCACTAGAGACCAGAACCAGGGGACTGCGGTTTGCAGATACCACAGGCTGCCCCATCGATCGAAGATCGCGATGCTCAGGCCCGTGGCGACCTGGACCAGAAAGAAGCCCAGCACGATCCCATCCATGTAAGAAGTAACGCGTCGAGCGCGAGAACTGGTTGGCAGCCGGCGGATGATCAGGATGATTAAGCCGAAGAGTGCGTAAAAGGCCAGGGAGATGCCTGTTAGCTCAAGGACGAGCAGACGGATCCTGTTTCCCAACAGCCACGCCGCGGCTCCCGGCAGCAACGCCGCAAGCAGGTGAGCGAGTAAGATGAGAGTAATGCCGTAATGCCAGGGCACCGAACCCCAGAAAAGCTTGCGGTTTTCGAGAAGCTGCGAAGAGAGGCTCGAATAGGTGTAGGGCCTCGCGCGCCGGCGATAGAGGCCCACCCCAATCGCCGGATCAAAGCAAGATAAGGAAAAGCGATAAATAAGAAAGCGTCCAATTTCGCCTCCCTCGTTTCTCAACCCGCTTCGCCGTGGACAGATTCCTGAGTCGCACTCGCTCCCGACGCCCCATCTTTCAGCGTGGCAAGAAGCGCCTGGAGCGCAGATACGTAAGGGGACGACCCATTTATTTGCCTTAAGGCCGAAAGGATGTGAGCAACACCCGGAATGAGACAATCCTCGATGAGCGCGCTGGCTTCATCCTTATTCTCCAGCAAATCGAGGAGACGTAGCACAAGGCTCAGGTGGTCCGGCAACTCGACGCCTTTCGGTACCTGAGCACGGTCCATGCGTTCTTTCAACTGAGCCATGAATATGTTGCGGCGCACATCTTCGCCAAAGATGTGACAGCCCAGGTTTGGGACGCAGTCAGGATGCATGTCGAAAGAAGATGTATAAACTTCCTGAAGCTGCTCCAGCCTCATACCGCTTAACGCTGTTTCAAACTCACGAGCAAGGTCAGCGGCTTCAGAATCGTTCGCGGCGATCTGGCGGGAAAGCTCTCGGGCCTCAGAGAAAACCCCAGCCGCCGGATAATCAAGTACGCTTGCAAAAAGGGCATATATTCCGCTCATCTCAATAAACCCCCGAGCCGGCCCAAAGCGATAAGCCTGTCACGCCCTCACAGCCCGCGCGATGGCAACTGCACAAAGCCCGCGCCCCGCTCCTCCTGGAACTCATGCGGGTCCACGCCCATCTCGATCGCCACCTCGCGAAGCATGGGCGGAATGACGAACATCTCATCGAAGCTCGCAAGCGCCGTGAGGTGGTAAATATCCTCGACTTCATCCGGAGTCAGTTGCGCTTCTTCGAGCGCCTGGGCGGCCTTTTCTATCGGAATGTCGCCTACGGTCTCGGCGCGTTTGAACATGCGGCCAGCCAGTAGCTTCTTGTAAACAGCGACGACCATCGTTTCATCTCCTGCCGCGAACAGGCTGGACATATAGCGAATCGGCAGCCGAGCGCTTTCGAGCGAGCTGAAGAAATCCTTTTCCAGTTCGTAGTGCCCCTGCTGGCTCAAAGTGGCGGTTACTGGCAGCAAGGGCGGCACGTAGAAGAGCATGGGCAAAGTGCGCCACTCGGGGTGGAGCGGCAGCGCCAGCCTCCATTGTTTGACATACTTATAAACGGGAGATTTCTGCGCGGCCTCAATAACCTTCTTGTCCAAACCGAGCGCCATTGCCTGGCGAATAACTTCAGGCTCGAAGGGATCCAGAATAATTTCGCGCTGCGCTTCGACGAGTTCGCTATCGGGCTTCGACGCAGTTTCTTCAATTCGCTCCGCGTCATACAGCAGGACGCCGAGATAGCGGATCTTTCCCACGCAAGAATGCATGCAAGCCGGCGCCTGGCCCGTTTCAAGCCGCGGGTAGCAGAGAATGCACTTCTCGGCCTTTCCTGACTCCCAGTTGAAATAGACCTTTTTGTACGGGCAGCCGGAGACGCACATCCGCCAGCCCTGGCATTTCTCCTGGCTGACAAGCACGATTCCATCCTCGCCGCGCTTGTAAATGGCTCCGCTCGGGCAGGCGGCAACGCAACTTGGGTTGAGGCAATGGTTGCAGATTCTTGGCAGATAGAAATATACGAGTTGCTGCAACTCGAAGAAGCGGCGCCGCTCCTCCTCGTTCATCACCTTTTGCAGATTGGGATCGTTTTCGGCATAGATCGGCGACCCGCTCATGTCGTCATCCCAATTAGGTCCGGCCTCGATCTCCATCTCCTCGCCGGTGATCATGGAAATGGGCCTGGCGACGGGTTGATCATCGCCCGGTCCGGCGTCAATCAGATTTTTGTAACGATACGTAAAGGGTTCGTAGTAGTCATCAAGTGTGGGCAAGCGCGGGTTGAAGCTGATATTGACAAGCTCCGTCGGCCGGCTGCCCAGCTTGAGCCGGAGCTTTCCGTCTTCGAGCCCCCATCCGCCGCAGTATTGGTCCTGGTCCTCGTATAACGTGGGATAGCCCGTTCCCGGCTTGGTTTCGACGTTGTTCCACCACATGTATTCGGTGCCGGGTCTGTCAGTCCAGAGGTTCTTGCAGGCCAGGCTGCACGTATGGCAGCCGATACATTTATCGAGGTGGAAGACCATGGAAACTTGTGCACGTACGTCCATAGATTGTTCTCCTCAGTCCCACTCCGGCTTCCCTTCGAGCTTGTGAACAACCACGTAGGTGTCCCGGTCGGAGGCGGGCGGGCCATAATCGTTAAACCGATACGAATGCTGCGCATATCCGCCGACGATCAATACAGGCTTCAGGCGCATCCGGGTGACGCTATTCGTTCCCCCGCCGCGCCGGTGATGGCGACCGGGAGATTTGGGGATAGAAATCGTGCGCTCGGGTGCGTGATAAAAAATGCACAATCCGCGTGGAATCCGGGCACTTACCACAGCGCGTGTAACGATAACCCCGTTGTCGTTATAGGCTTCTACCCAGTCGTTATCCTCGACGCCGATCTCACGCGCGTCCTTGTCGTTCAGCCAGAAGGGCTCGACGCCGCGCGAAAGAGTGAGCATGCGGAGGTCGTCGGAATATGTTGAATGAATGTGCCACTTGCCGTGAGGCGTGATGCAGCCGAGGACCAGCGATTGAGCCGCGGCAGGACTCTTGACCAGGTTCAGTGTGTTTTCAAGGCTGATCCGTGGCTTGAACGTCGGGAAAGATTCTCCAAAGGCGCGATAGGCTTCATGATCCAAGTAAAAATGCTGGCGGCCGCTGAGCGTTCGCCAAGGCACGAGCCGTTCCACGTTCATCGCATATCCGGTGTAGGCCCTGCCGTTGTTCACAATTCCCGACCAGCACGGGCTAGTCAGAATGCGCCGCGGCTGCTGGATCAGGTCATCGAAGCTGTACTGAATCTCGCGCTGGCCTTCCGCAAGGTCGGCGAGCGGAAGCCCGGTTTGGCGTTCTCTCTCCTTAAAGCCGCGATAAGCCATCTCGCCGTTCGTTTCCGGAGCGAAAAAAAGCACGGCGTTGGCTGCGCTGCGAACATCGGTCAGGGATGGATACCTGTTTCCGTTCCACTCATACGAAGGGACCGTCTTTGCGAACTCGTCATAAAGTTCCCCGACAGGGATTTCGATGCCGTGGTCTTCCACGCCGTGCTGCTTGATGCCAGGGCCGAGTGAATTGAACCGGTGAAACAGATTCACGTAGTCGCGCTCCACCACGTGGATGTGGGGCATCGTCCGGCCGGCCAGGGGCTCACACTCGCCTTTCGACCAATCCTTGACTTTGGGCTGGGCGATCTCATCCGGCGTGTCGTGAAGCAAGGGCGTGGTTACAATATCGAGGAAGGGCGAGGGGAAATGCACGCGGGAGAGAGCACTGACCTTCTCAGCGAGACCCCGGAAAATGTCCCAGTCGCTTCTCGATTCCCAGCAGGGCGGTACGGCCGCGCCCAGAGGATGGACATAGGAATGGAGATCGGTCGTGTTCAGGTCGTCTTTTTCATACCAGCTCGCAGACGGAAGGACGATGTCGGAATAGAGCGCGGACGTGTCCATGCGGAAATTCAAATCTACAACTAGGTCCAGCTTTCCCTGAATCGGTGCGTCGCGCCATTGGACTTCGTGGAGGCAATCCTGCGCCACTTCTTCCGCTATGGCGTTGCTTTGGATTCCAAGATAGTGCCGGAGAAAATACTCGTGCCCTTTGGCACTCGAATGCAACGCATTGGCTCTCCAGATCAGCCACACGCGCGGCCAGTTCTCAGGCGAATCGGGATCCTCGATGGAGAAACGGACTTTGCCGGAGCGTAGCTGGTCCACCATCCATTCGCTTATCTCTTGTTGGGTCGTCTTGCCTTCGGCCTTCGCTTCGCGGGCAAGCTCGATGGAATTGCGGTTAAATTGCGGATAAAAAGGCAACCAGCCCATACGGACGGCGGCGGCTTGAAGGTCCATAAAATGCTCGCGGGCAAATGGGCCCTCCCGCGGGTGAAAATCCGGGAATGCCTTCTCATATCGCCATTGATCACTGTGGACATAGTGGAAGGAAGGCCCGTTTTGTAAGCGAGGCGGTCGGCTCCAGTCGAGTGCCATCGCGAGAGTGCTCCAGGACGCTGCAGGTGTCACTTTTTCCTGACCCGTGTAGTGATTCAGGCCTCCGCCATTCACACCCACGCATCCACAAAGCATCAAGGCAGTGATCCCCGCGCGGTAATTCAGATTGGCGTGGTACCAATGGTTGACGCCTGAACCGACAATGATTGTGCACTTCCCCTTTGTCTTTTCTGCCGTCGTCGCGAATTCCCGCGCGAGTTGAACGACCGTCGCACGTCCAACGCCTGTGAATTTTTCCTGCCAGGCGGGCGTGTAGGGGGCATCCTCGTCGTCATAACTTGATGGATACTCTCCGAGAATTCCGCGCGTGATGCCAAGCTGCGCCATCAGCAGGTCAAACACAGTGGCCACTGTCAGGGGACCCTCAGTTGTCTCAAGCCTGCGGACCGGCACACCCCTTTGAAAGGTGCGCTCATTGCCAAAATCCCTGAACTCCGCCTGGACGATCTCATTGTGCTGATCGAGGAGGCTTACTTGCGGGTCAATTTCCGATCCATCCTCCGCGTCTTTCAATTCCAGGTTCCATTTGCCGTTTTCCGATTGCCAGCGAAAACCGATGGCACCTTGTGGCATTCGTGGCTCTTCGCTTCTCCTGTCGAATACCAATAGCTTCCATTCTCCGTGCTCCGTATCCCGGTACCTTTCAAGGCAATTGGCCCGCAGAAATCCGCCCGGTGTGTAACCATTTTCGGTCTTCTCCAGCCTCACCAGGAACCCAGCGTCCGAAAAGCGTTTCAGGTAATCCACGAAATAAGGAACCTGTCGATCGACATGAAATTCCTTCAGGATCACGTGGTTAACTGCCATCCAGAGAGCCCCGTCCATTCCTGCATTGATTGGAATCCACCAGTCAGCGTGTTTTGAAACCTGGCTGAAATCGGGGGAAAAGACCACAAGCTTCGCACCGTGGTGCCGAGCCTCGACCACAAAGTGGGCGTCCGGGGTACGCGTCATATTCAGGTTACTACCCTCGGCCACGATGTATTTGCTATTGAACCAGTCGGCGCTTTCGGCAACATCGGTCTTCTCGCCCCAAACCTCAGGTGAGGCGGGCGGGAAATCAGCATAAAGATCATAGAAGCTCAGGAGCACGCCGCCGAAAAGTTGGAGGAAGCGCGAACCTGCGGCATAGCTCATCATGGACATTGCAGGAATCGGCGAGAACCCAAGGACGCGATCCGGACCGTATTTTTTCGCCGTGTAGATCATGGAAGCGGCGATCATTTCGAGGCATTCGTCCCACTTGGCTCTGCGGAACCCGCCCTTCCCTCGAGCTGCCTGGTATTCCCTGCGCTTCTCTTCATTCTCAACAATCGAGGCCCACGCTTCGACCGGGTCGGGGTGGCTGGCGCGGGCTTCATGCCAAAAATCCATCAGGACGCCGCGCAGATAGGGATACTTGATGCGGAGGGGGCTATAGATATACCAGGAATAGACAATTCCGCGCTGGCACCCCCGCGGTTCATACAGTGGCAGGCCGGTTTCGAGCTTTGGATAGTCCAGCGCCTGCATTTCCCAGGTAACGATGCCATTCTTTACATAAACCATCCACGAGCACCCACCCGTGCAATTAACCCCATGCGTGCTGCGAACGACCTTGTCGTGCTGCCAGCGGTTCCGGTAGAACTCCTCCCAGAGGCGCGTTTCGGGGTTCATGATGTCTTTTATCCAGCTCATGCTTGAAGCCCTCCTTGGGTTCGGGCCTTTTCGAGCAGCCTGCGTCTTACTGATCGCAGGCGGTCTCGCCAAACGGCGCGGGTAACAATGAGCAGAACAAAGAACCCGAGTAATCCCGCAACCGCAATGGCCAGCGTATCCGAAGGGGCCTCGTGTGATGTCGCAGTCTCTTTCAAAAACGCCTGCAAGTCGGCCTGCTCCTGGGGCGTAAGCGGCCGGGAATCGTAGATCGGAGACATGGCTGGGAAATAGAGTGTTTTCAGCACGATTGCCGTTCCTTGGGGGCCCAGTTTGCCATACTCATGCGTGAGGTTCGGCCCCAACGTTCCGCCGTTTGGGAAGCTGAGTCCGGCAATGCTGTGGCAGGCGGCGCAGGGCGGCCCGCCATTCTCGAAATGAACCTCGCCCGAGAACAGTTCTTTGCCGCGGACGGTCGAACCGACCGGAACAGTTTCCTGCATTTGAGCCTGTGACTGAACGTCCGGTGTCGGGGCTGGAGACTGGGCTTGGGCTCGCGTTAGAGACGGAATGGCGAAGAGCAGCACGGCAATACCGACCGCGAAAGCTGGCCTGCGAGATAAGCCTCGAACTCTAAGCAAAGGGTTGGCGCCGGTTTCGATGGCGGGCTGGTCAGAAGAAACCACATCTGGCCAGAAACATATCACATTGCGATATATTATCACGCCGTTTACCCTTTCTTGGCCGATGGGCCAGCTTTCGCCTCGCTATGTCTTGGCTAAGTTTCGTAGTTTATGACGTCGCTAAGCGGAATGCAACCGCAGATTTTCTCGCTTCAGGCCGGCGCCCGGCTGCGCTCCACCACTCGCCGGCAGGAAGTAATCAGCGACACGGCCAAGCCCCCAAACGTTAGTAACCAGGCGGCCAGGGCGACATAAATGGAATACCTCGGAATCCAAAACAAAAAGGAGAGATTAATCGCCCCCGCCAGGCGATATGTGCACGCCGCGTACATGCCGAGCGGGAAGACTGCGCCCCAAAATAAGGGGTCATACGCAAGCTTGAATTTTTTATAAACGTGCCGCCAGAACCCGAGAATAAAGAGCATGGGAATCCACCATGTCGCCGTGGCCCAGAAGAGCACTGTAAAGCCTTTAATAAACGGCAGGAAGCTTGCAAGAAACGGCGCCTGATTCGCGTTCAGGATCAGCAAGGCTCCCGCCAAAGTGGAAATCGCCATGGCGCCCATATTAATCCAATAGGGTGGCATCAAGTCGGAGGGAGAAAATCTGAAAAAAGTGTACCTGTAGAAAATGAACGAAATGAGCCAGATGTAAAGCATTCCGCCAAAAAGCCAGAAAACGAGAGAAAGAAAAAGAATCATGTCGCGATGGCCGGCAAAAGCTGGCAAAAGCAGCGTAGCCAGCGCCGAAACGGCCTGCGTTGCCACGACCGTGACAAGCCACCCGCCATTGATCCCTTCATCGAGAGGCGGTTTCTCCTCCTTGACCGTATAGGCCGTGAACACGCTATAGGTGAAGAAAACCCACAACACCAGGGAGATGACCCAGAGAATTTCCGCTATCCTATAGCGGTTGAAAATCACAATGAGTTGGCTCCCAAGAATGCCGGTTGCGGCCACGAGCGTGAAGTATCCAACGCCGCGATTGTGATCAATCAAATCCGAAAACATTTCTTGAGAGAAGTTTGCCAACCGGATGAGGGTAAGTCCCCAAAGAACAACATAAGCTGCAAAATTGACCCAGCCGAGGATTCGGCCGAAAGGTTCCATGCCGAGCAGGTGCAAGGCAATGGCCACGATGCCTGTGGCCATGACCATGGCAAAATACGCCGGGTTAAGTGATCGAATCCCGTCGCGTAGATGGTTCAAGGCGGCGGTCGAAGACAACCTTCCCGTATCGGCCGCCTCCGGTCCTGAGGCGGGCGCATCACACCCGTTTGAAACCCGAAGCTGAGCGCTCATATACGCAAAGCTCCTCCCCATCATCCTACCGAATCAAGATGGCGGAAAGTATCTATAACGGTCGCTGTTTACGCGGCCTGTCGCTCGCGGTAATACTCGAATAGTTTAGTGCCTTGTTTCCGTACCGCGAGCATCTTTTGAAACAGGTCCTCCTGATCTTTCGCGGGCAGTCGTTCGATCCGTAGGCCGAGCCCGTCGCAACTGATCGGATGTTCATAGATCAGGTCGAGATTCGCCAAAGCTGAGGCGTAGTCGACACCCGTCCACGAAGCTTTCTGGGCCAGATCCACGATCTTGCGGATGCTTCGGAAAACTCCATCGTGCTCGTTCAGTAGGCGCTTGCCGTAGGCTTCGCCAAAGAACGGCTCGAGTGCGGGATAAAGATACAACTCCTCAAACTTGAAATGCGATCCGACAAGCCCATCAGCCCCGGCCAATAGGCTTTGGACACGCGCGGTGTCCCGCGCAAGAGTCTCCTGGCGCAACTGGAACAGGGCGTCAACAACCTGCCGATCGTCGGCATGGATTTGGCCAATTAAATTCATTATTGCCTGACTCCTTCCATCCCAGGCTAAACTTTAGCCACCTGAACTCGCCACACCTCAGGCCCCTGCTCGAGATAAGAGTATTCGAACTTCCCTTTCTGGACGAAATCCAGCTCAAACAGGACGGGCTTCGGATCGTGATCAACAACCAGAACGAATGCCTGGCCGGGTTGAAGTGCGTTATAGGTTCTGAAGATTAGCGGATGACGCTGGGCATGCTCGATGTTCCGGACATCGAGGGTTGAAGTAATCTCCGGCGCCGCGTTTATGTCACTCATGGTGCTCCTTTCTCAATAATTTTGAATTATTAATGAAAACCACACTCCGCTGTTCCCGAGGCCCCAAAGGACGATGCGTTGGGATTGTGCTCTCACGGGTTCCCTGCGATCATTTCTTCCATCATGGCGCGAAGCTGATCGTGCTTCCCCTCGCCGATCTTTTCACTCTCCAGGCGTTTGAATTCGCCCGCAACAGCGGCCTGTTCCTCCTGGCTGAGGACGCGATCGGCCATCCTGAACAGCATTTCTTCTTCCTTGTAAAAATGGTCGTGCATGAGGTCGGAATAATTCCACGCTGCTTGCATCCACCGCTTTGCCGAGTCACGGTCAGTGCCGCCCGTAGCCGCACTGCTCATTTCCTCAATAAGATTTCGAGCCCGGTCGTGCTCCATGAGCATCACGCCGAGCGGCCCGCCGTCGGCTGGAATGCCCTTTCTCTCAAGCAGCGGAAATAGGATCTTTTCCTCCTTGCTGTGATGGCATTGCTCCACAAAAAGACGGATGAACTCCATCAGCTTCTGAACACCATCGGGCGGCATTTCTTCGCCTCGGTTGATCTTCGCTGCGATTTTTTCCGCAAAGCCGAGCGCACCTTTAATGGTCTGATGCTCCTGCCTTAAAACGTCTGTCGCATTTTGCATTGTCATTGCCCCTTACCCTTTGACCTATGTTCGACGTCTGTCGGTAGGTCCGCTGTGACTAAAGTCACACTCAATCGAACTTTCGCGGAATATTATGCTGTAGTCGCGGTTTCGTGGGGGGAATTGGTATTGAGAGCTTTAAACGGAGTCCAAGCCCTGCCCAGATGAGGGAGTGACAAAAATCATAGCCACGCCATCGACCGTTGTCCTAGTCCGTTGGGAGACCCCCCGGCTCTGCCGGGGAGGCAGTAGATGTTTGACAGGTCCAGCAGTCAGCTTCACGATTCTTGCGATTGCGATGTGCCGTCCAGGTCGCTGACTAACGAGGTTTTGGTTTTGCTCTTGATCGGTTGCGATCAGGCCCCTTTGAGGGGCCAGCAACCGTAAAGCCCCCGGCTTTGCCGGGGGATACTTACTTTAGTTGTGCAGGGGCGAGTCAGAGGGCAAACGCTAAGATTTTTCCACTACGCCAATGAGACATTGACAGGAATCCTTCAAACCTGCGCCTGCGGCATTCTTTGCGTTTGGAATGGATATGACCATGAAAATTCAAGCTTCAACGAGCGTGGCAGAAATCGTGCGGATTTGTCCTTCGGCGAGGAAAATCTTCGATCGTCACGGTCTCCACGGTTGCGGCGGCGAGCGCGGCCCTGCCGAGTCTTTGGACTTTTTCGCCCGCGTCCATGAGGTTGACCTCGCGGCGCTGCTCGAAGACTTGAATGCTGAAATGAACAAGCCTCCGGCAGAACCTTACGCCTATCATGAAACGCTGGCCGATTATATCTACCGCCGCTTCTTCAAGGCTGGAATCGCGATTGTGCTCAGTTTGGGCGGAATGTGGGGCTTGATCTCTCTGATGCGGATTTCCCTTGGCAAAGAACTGCTCCAACCTGCGTTGTTGCCCGCCATCCATGCGCATGCCCACGCCATGATTTTCGGCTGGGTCGGCCTGTTTGTAATGGGTTTTGCCTATCAATCTTTTCCACGATTCAAGAACACGACGTTGTGGAAGCCGCAGTTGGCGAATCTAACGCTCTACCTGATGCTTGTTGGAATCCTTCTGCGCGCAACTGCCGACATCGCCCAGCACGGTCCGTGGGCGCTCGGCCTCGGCGGAATTTCAGTCGCCGCCGAAGTCACTGCCATCGCCTTGTTCATGACCATCATTCTGCGCACCTCACGGCAATCCATTTCTCCCCATAATCCTTACGAGACCTTTATCCTTGCAGCGATGGTCTGGTTTGTGGTCCAGGCGGTTTTCAACGGATTCTTTTTCTTCGCCGAAGCAACGGCAATGAACCTTCAGCAAACAGTTTTCCGCACAGCGCTTCTGGACGCGCCATTGCGCGACATCCAATTATTCGGCTTCGCCGCGCTCATCACCGCGGGTGTCAGTCAGCGATTCGTGCCGGTCGTCTATGGTCTTGGCCGCCCGCGCCATGACCGTCAGAAGCTGATCTTCTGGCTGATGAATGGCAGTCTCTTACTGGATGTCCTAAGCTATGTGGCTTTATTCCTGACGGGCAACGCTGCCTGGGCCATTGCGCTTGAACTCGCTTACATTCTGATGGCGCTGTGGGCCGTGTTGCTGGTAGTTCAATTGCGAGTCTTCACCCGCACAACCCAGCCGGACCGAAGCTGGAAATTCATTCGCGCCGCTTATGTGTGGCTTCTTACGGCCATGATCATGCTGCCGTTCCTCATGCCTTACGGCGTCTGGACAAGCCAGGGTTTCTCGCACGCCTTCTGGGGTGCACACCTTCATGCCTTCACAGTAGGCTTCATCAGCATGATGATTATTGGCGTCTCTTCCCGTGTGGTGCCGATCTTGGCTGGCATTGATTCGAATCAACTGACGTCTCTCTGGGGGCCTTTCGTTCTTCTTAACACCGGTTGCGCGGGGCGTGTTTTTCTTCAAATTATGACCGACTGGCGCCCCGCCACAGCCTACTCGCTGATCGGCGTTACAGGCGTGCTGGAACTCACCGCCCTAGCTTGGTGGGGCATAGGGTTGTGGCGCGTGATGAATCTTTCGAAAACGCATCGCGGAAACGTTCTGAGAGCACCAGTACCTCTGGCGGCACGGTGACTTATCCGCTTATAACCGAAAGTGTGAGCTGGCCCGCGCGCCTTCAGGATCACGTCCTGTCAAGAGCTCGAATGGAACCTGCGCCGGGAAAAGCTTATGCTTGGTGAGGGGCAACCCATGAATACGAGCCTCCGCTTATGCGGCTTTGTACTGGCCGGTGGTCAAAGCACCCGCATGGGAGTCGATAAAGCGCTGCTTGAAATCGCCGGGACGCCACTCCTGCTGCGTGCGGTGAATCTCCTGAAAGCTCACGTGGATTCGATGACTGTTCTGGGACCGCCCGAACGATATGAATTCATTGAAGAGCCAACCGTTCCTAATTCCAGGCCAGGAAAAGGCCCGTTGGCAGCTATTCTGACAGGGCTTGAACACTTGGCCGGCGAATGGGGAATTTTCCTTGCCGGCGATCTGCCGCTGCTCGACGGACGATTCATTGAGCTGCTCATTCGTCGCACAGCGACAAATGACTCGGACGCTGTCGTTCCTCGCACCAGCGGAGGCTGGCAGCCACTTTGCGCTGCCTATCGCCGCACAAGCGCTCGACACATCCGTGAAGCTCTCGCGCAAGGTGAAACGGCCATCATCCAGGTACTGCCACGTTTACAAGTGGATGTGATTGCACCCCGGGATCTCGCGCTCGTGGGTGTTGACGAGACGATCTTTGAGAATCTGAATTGTCCTGAAGATTGGCAAAGGATTTCAGACCTTCTGAGGACCCGCGTGCGATGAAAGGACTTGAAGATTACATCCAGGCGGCATCCAAGGACGGGAAGCCTCCCAGGCCTGGAATTGTTCTCGGGATCAGAATGTGTTTGTTGGGACTAAAACGGCTTGAAATTGGCAATCCAAGCAAACACAAAAGGCGGCTGGTTGTGATCGTTGAAACCGACCGCTGTCTCCCCGACGCGATCCAGCTCGTTACCGGCTGCCGTCTTGCGAACCGCACCTTGAAACTAAGAGATATGGGTAAAATGGCGGCGACTTTTTTCGACTTGGAGAAAGATCGAGCGATCCGCATCGCTGCCCGCGAATCTGCAAATGAGAAGAGCGCAATTGAATATCCTGCCATTGAACGGCTGGAGGCTTTGGGGAAAGCCTATCGCATCTTCCCTGACGAAGATCTCTTTCACGTTGAATGGGTGAGGGTGAGCCTTTTGCCGGAAGACCTGCCGGGTTACCGCATTCCCCGTGTAATTTGCGAGGCGTGTGGCGAGGGAATAGGCTTCCACCGAGAAATGCGGGCCGGCGGGCGCATTCTTTGCCGTTCCTGTGCCGGTGAGGGATATTACGAGCGGCTATGACGGGCGGTGATGACATTTTTGGGCTGCCGCGTTAACTGATCGATTCGTGGCATTTGACACTTGGTACATGACTACCGCAAACACAAATGCAAGCGCGACAACAGACTTGCCTGAAGTATGGAAGAGTGCCTATGAACGGGATCGCTCGACGGTCCTGGATTACGCCGACCCGGCGCCCGAAAGGCATGCGGCGCGTGCATTGTCCGCCTTTATTGCGGGTGGACTTGCGTTTCTTGCGTTTCCGGGAACTGTTCTGGGTGTCTGGAATCTGGTGGAAATTGCCTCGCATCGCGCCGCCGGCGGAGCTGGCACCGCATGGATTCAAGCTCACGGCCAGGCGCAGGTCCTGGGATGGGTGGGGAGCTTCATTCTTGGCATCTCGTTATATACGCTGCCCAAGTTTCGCGGCCGACCGCTCAGGAAGTTCGGGGCCGTCTGGGTAATCTGGGCGTTGTGGACGGCAGGAGTGGCCTGGCGTTGGTGGGTTGGCGTTCACCCGGCGCCTTGGCGGATGGGCCTCGTGGCATCGGCTTTGCTCACGCTCGCTGCTTATGCCCTCACGCAACGAGTTCTGCTGTTTCCTCCGAATGAAAAACAGAAAGAGTCCGGCCGCCAAGCTCCAAACGAACTGGGATCCTGGCTTGGCATCGTGGGGTTTAGCGGGCTAGGTTTTGCTCTTGTGGTCAATCTCGGCATCGCAATCTATGTGAGTTCGACCGTGCGCCTGCCCGTCTACCCAGCAGAACTCGATCATTTGCTTCTAATCGCCGAGTTATGGGGGTTCGTGGTCCCGCTCGCCTGGGGATACAGCACTCGCTTCGTAACCATTTTTCTGGGCTTGCAATCTCCTGACCATCTCGCCGCGCGTTGGCTCTGTCCCGCCTTGGTGTTGGTTGTTCTCAGCGCCTTGACGTTGAGGTTTTGGATTACGGATATCCTGGCGCTGGCGACGACCCTGGCGGCCCTCTATGCCCTGCGCATTTTTCATACTCCGGCGCGGCCGGCGAAGCTTATCTATGTTTACAAGCGGTATCCTTTATTCATCCGCCTATCTTATGGATGGCTTGTCGCAGCTGCGGGGCTCGGTGTCTTGGCGGACGTGTTTCCGCAAATTACGGGGCTTGGAGGCGCTTCCCGCCACGCGCTAACAGTAGGATTCATCGCCACGCTCATCTTTGCGCTTGCTCCCCGGATGCTGCCGGCATTTCTCGGCGGGCGTGAGCTCTACAGCCCGCGCCTGATGGCCACGAGCCTTTGGCTGCTTACGGGGGGCTGCTTGTTGCGCGTCTCAAGCGAGGCAATCGCTTATACCTCTTCCTCCAGTGCGGTCGTCTGGTCGGTCTTGCCGGTTTCGGCATTCATCGAATTAAGCGCTGTACTTGTTTTCGCCATCAATATGGCGCTTACGCTGAGGCAGGCGCCGCCAGCCTGGCTTGAACCTGATTCGGTGAGCGCCGAATTGCCACTCTATTGGTTTGTGACGAGCTTCCCGCGTACGCGCGTTCTGCTGATCGAAGCTGGATTGGCAACTCTGACGCGGGTCAAGGACCCACCACGAACGTTGAGCCTGCGGGCTGCGGCCGTAGCGGATGGGGTTGAGATCGACAAACTGCTTCAGATCTTAAGCCAATTCTTCGCCCGCCGCCAGCCTCGGCTGAGAGGCAGGGAAACTCTGGTGGGTTCCTGAAGTGAAACGCTTTGGTCTATCTTGCCTCACGCGGCTGTTCGGCTGTTAAAATAGGGCATCGAACGCATTCGAAAACCATGGAAGACGTATCCTCAGTTAACGACACTCTCGAATGGATTCCCGACGCGGTTCTCATCCTCGACGGCGACGGCCGTATCCTTTTTGTGAACTCTGCCGTCGAACGGCTGTTCGGCTATCCGGGGACGCAAATGATTGGCCGGTCCGTTAAAGTTTGCCTTCCGGCGGCTCTTTGCGACCAGTGCCTCGAACTTCTCGACCACGCCAGAAGGCTAGGGCCGCGGCAAATCCAAATCCTCGAGCTCGAAGCTCTGCGCAATGATGGCTCTCATTTTCCGGTTGAGGTCAGCCTAGCGGCTATTAGAGTCGAGGGTGGTGCGAAGCTCGCCGTCGCCGTCAGGGATATCAGCCGGCGCAAACAGGCTGAACAGGCGCTGCGTCAGAGCGAAGTGCGATTCCGCATGCTGGTCGAAGAAGTCAAAGATTATGCCATTTTCATGCTGGATGCAGAAGGGCACGTCACCAGTTGGAACAAGGGCGCGGAACTCATGAGAGGCTACAGTGCCGACGAGGTTATTGGACGGCATTTTTCAATGTTCTTTCTGCAAGAAGACGTTGAGGCAGGGAAACCCGAAGAAGAACTGCGGACGGCCGCTGCCGAGGGACGCCTAGAAATAGAAGGATGGCGTGTGCGCAAGGACGGATCGCGCTTTTGGGCGAGCGTCGTTCTCACGACGCTCAAAGACGACCAGCGTAAGTTGCTGGGATTCGTCAAGATCGCCCGCGACATCACGGAGCGAAAGCGCATCGGCGAAGCGTTGCTGCTGGAGACGACAAACCAACTCATCACCCAACGCAGCACCGCGGAGTTGCTGGCTGCGATTGCGGCGTCGCTGCAGAAGGTGAAGGAATACGATTACGCCGGAATTGCCCTCTATGACCAGGCCACTCGAAAACTGCGGGTCCACGCCTTGCCATCTCGTGGCACAGGTGAATTAATTCATGAAGAGCGTTTGCTTCCCGTCGAAAACTCGCCGGCCGGCTGGGCCTTTAAGGCGCGCAGGCCGCTTATCCTGAATCGTATCCGGGAAGAGGGTAAGCCCATGGAGATTTCGGAAACGCTCGTCCATCAGGGTGTGCAGTCTGCATGCCGGATTCCACTGATGACGCACGACCATGTGCTCGGCACACTGACTCTTGCAAGCCGCCATGAAAATGCTTTTACGAATGAGGACGTCGCTTCGCTCACCCAGCTTGCCGAGCAGATAGCCATTGCACTCGACAATGTCATTGCCTTCCGGCAACTCACAGAGATGAAGGACCGATTGGCAGAGGAGAAGGGCTATCTGGAAGACGAAATCCAAGCCAGGTTCAATTTCGGCGATATTGTCGGTGAAAGCCCCGCGATCAAAGATGTCCTGAACCAAGTGAAGACGGTTGCACCGACTGACTCAGCCGTGCTAATTCTGGGCGAGACGGGCACCGGGAAGGAGCTTGTCGCGCGGGCCATACATCGCCTGAGCGCGCGCCACGACAAAATCTTTGTCACCCTGAACTGCTCGGCTGTTCCCGCCTCTCTCTTTGAAAGTGAGTTGTTCGGCCATGAGAAAGGAGCTTTCACCGGGTCGGCCAGCCGACAGATCGGTCGGGTCGAACTTGCCCATCAGGGAACGCTGTTTCTTGATGAGGTCGGGGACATTCCCTTGGAGCTTCAATCCAAACTCCTGCGAACTCTGCAGATGAAACAGTTTGAACGCCTCGGGAGCGCCCAGACCATCACGGTCAATGTCCGGGTGATTGCGGCCACAAACCGAAACCTCCGTGAAATGGTCGAACAAGGAATTTTCCGTAGCGACCTCTATTATCGCCTAAACGTGTTTCCCATTGTCGTCCCGCCGTTACGGGAGCGTGCCAGCGACATCCCACTGCTGGTGCGTTATTTTGTCGGCAAGTATTCCAGACAACTCGGCAAGAAGATCAATGTCATTCCTGCGCGGACATTGAATATGCTTAAAGGGTACGCTTGGCCTGGAAACGTGCGCGAGCTCGAGCACTATATCGAACGCGCCATTATTCTGTCGCACGGTCGTGAGCTCGAAGCCCCGCCGCTCGAAGCCAAGACCCCCAAGCGCAGTCTCGACTCCGCTTCGCAATCGCTCGCCGCCGCCGAGCGCGAGCACATTTTGCGCGTCTTGCGACAAACGAATTGGATTGTCGGTGGGCCGCGCGGAGCGGCTGCGCGCCTGGGCGTCAAGCGCACAACGCTTACCTCGAAAATGCGCCGATTGGGAATCTCCCGAAATGCCGCTGAAGAGGATCCCCATACTGCCACATCTTCGTCATAAGTGACGATCCCCCACGGCGAGATTTCGTAACTCCGTGCATCTGGCCACCCTGCCGACCCTTCGCCTGGGCCATCCTCTGTGTTTTCAACCTACTAGCGCATATATGTTTGGTTTCTGATTGGCACTTGTCGTGCCCTGAAGGCAGGCGTGCGAAGAAAAGCAGGAACGAGATATCTACTTGGAGTCCAGAAGTTGAAGTTTGGAAGAACCTCGAGTTGCAGGACATCCGGCTTAAAGCGCCGACGTCGGGAAAGTTCCAAGCATTCCTTAAAGGTATGACTCCGTTCCTCGCCACGGTACAAAACGCACTCAGACGGTTCGCCCACCCGTTGACTGGAGGCCCTCAAAAGTAGTGAGACAATTTTCTTGAGGAGGATCGAATCATGATTACCTTGAAACGAGTTTATGAGGCGGAAAGATGCACGGGAGCGCAATGCTTCCTCGTCGAACGGCTTTGGCCGCGCGGGATCAAGAAAGAGGCGCTCGAAATGACAGCTTGGCTGAAGGACGTGGCGCCGAGTCCAGGTCTGCGGATGTGGTTCAAGCACGATCCGGCAAAATGGCCGGAATTCCGGCGCCGTTATTTTGCCGAACTTGAAAAGAACCCGCAAGCGTGGAAACCGATCGTCGGCGCGGCTTGCAAGGGAGACGTGATTTTGCTCTTCAGCTCTCGTGATACACGGCACAACAATGCTGCCGCCTTGAAGGCTTTTCTAGACTCCAAGATCGCGATGGCTACAGCTGCCTGATATTTTGCGCGTTCAGGCAGGCACGCTGAGGGATGGGGTGCCCGTAGCGTGCACGCATAATGATGAGATCCGCGATCAGATCTTGATGGTTACCGGGATTGTCACAACCATGGGTGACCATCAGAGCGAAATCAGATTACCAGGAGATTTGAAATGAAAATCTTTCTTGACACGGCTAATCTCGATGAAATCCGTGAGGCAAGCGGCATGGGATTGCTCGATGGAGTGACGACAAACCCTTCGCTGATTGCGAAAGAAAACGCAAAGTTCGAAAAGCGGATTGTTGAAATCTGTGAAATCGTTCATGGGCCGGTGAGCGCGGAAGTGACGTCGGAGGATGTGGAGGAAATGTACCGCCAGGGCCATGAGCTGGCAAATCTTCATCAGGATGTGGTCGTGAAAACTCCCACAACCAAGCAGGGCCTTATGGCAGCCCGGCGCCTAATCCAGGATGGAATTAAGATTAATTCGACGCTTTGCTTCTCGCCTTCGCAGTCGTTGCTGGTGGCCAAAATCGGAGCTACTTACGTAAGTCCGTTTATTGGCCGGCTCGACGATATCTCCCAAAGCGGAATCGAGATCCTTCGTGACATTGCGACCATCTACCGCAACTACGGATTCAAGACTCAGATCCTGGCCGCTTCGATTCGTCATCCAATCCACGTGATTGAAGCTGCGAAGGCTGGTGCCGATATCGTGACTATGCCTTACAAAGTCTTCAGCCAGCTATTCAATCATCCGCTTACCGAAAGGGGTCTGGAACGGTTCCTGAAGGATTGGGAACAAGTCGCGGAGCTTGTCCGATGAAGGAGCAAGGAAGATGCTCCGCCACACTTGGAGAATGTCTGTTAAGCGGGCGGATTACGATAACCGTTGTAGCAGGACGCATGGTGATCCCGGGAAGTGCCTATTTGGCGCAGCTTGAAGATCCATATATGGTTTCTGGTCGTCGTGGAGAAAGAGAATCCAATAACTTAGCAGCAAAGTCAGTCCGACACTTGTATGAACTTTCCAGGTTTATAGGGCCGTCACATTGCACCGCACACTGACACTGGCTGCAATGAGAGAGCAAACATGCCGATGATTTACGACTTTATCGCCCTTGCTGAAACGGACGTTCCACGCGCCGCGCATCCTGCTTTTCAGCACCTAGTTGACACATATGCCAGCGAAACCAATAAAGTTATCACGGTCTGGCACTCGTTTACACCAAAGGATCTTGCTTTCCGGACACACCCGAGATCGAGTTCAGTCGAGGAGGTGATGAAACATCAGTTGTTTTCTGAGCGCCGGTTCTTCGGAGAATTTCTTGGCATGCCGGAACCGTCTCCAGACAAAATGTTGCCTGCCCTGCCGAGTCCGGAGACATACGCGAACCGCATGACCGAGCTTGCCCGCCCACGACTTGGGCTTGTCGCGATGCAGACAGAACCGTGGTGGCTCGAACGAGTTCGTTTTTTCGATGTTGAGCGCGAACGCATCTGGATTTTTTGGCGCCGAGTCCTCCATACTGCGCATCATCGTACCCAGCTGACCGTGTATCTGCGTCTGTTAAATAAGGCAGTCCCTGCGACCTACGGGCCGACGGCGGATGTGACATGGGGAGGGGCGGACCCGACGGTCACCCAGGAGGCTGCTGGAAGGCACTAAGAGAACGGCCTGTTGCAGGTAAGTCAGCCGGACGCGTGGCCAGAAACAATCGGTAAGAATTCTTGATACGAACAGCACGTAAAATGCCGCGTTCTATGCCGCGGCTGCGAGTAACGAAATATAGCGGCGTTTTACCCAGCGCGCATACGATTTAAGTCGTTGCATGGATTCGATACGTCCGATATCGTGAAAAAAATACAATGAAATCTGGGAGCCACCAAATGGAGAATGAAAGGAAAAAGCGAATTTTGATCGTTGATTTTGACAACGAATTACTGATCCAGGGGCAGATCCTGCTCGAGGACTATGGTTTCGATGTCACAACGACGTGGAGCACGAGAGAGGCGTCTGAACTCCTCAGTTCCCAAGAGTTTGATTTAATGCTTCTGGGGGACTACCTTCCAGACGCTGGTGCGCGCGGGCTCTGGTCACTTTTACGTAGAGTCCCATCGAGTACCGAGGTGGCAATTATCCAGAGTGCTCATCCAACGCTTCCCGCGATTCGCGACCTACTGCAAGATCACACGCAGTATTGCGCTTTATCCAGGGACACGGCTGTGCAGATCACAGATCGGGTCGTTCAATGTTTCGGGCAGCGAAGGAAGACCCGTGGAGCGGTCAGGCAAAAACCCTTGGTCTCCAGGGAGAATGTGGAAATTGAATCGGCGAAGGACGAATCCTTTATCCATTCATCTCGCGCGTACTAACACATCCTGTCCGAAGCTCGATTCTGAGGCATCGCAACTCAAGAGACGTTTAAACGTCACTTTTGTTTAGTTATTGTCTGACTGTCCCGCTATCTTGTCCTCCGTGCCAGGTAAGTTCTTCAATCCCCACGTAAACGTGAGTCCTGTTCAGACATAGGTCTGGCCCTTGACTTGCTCTTCATGAGGTGGTTTCGAGCCATGGAAAACAGAGAGACTTCAGCCAAAGATCAATCGCTCGCGGATCTCGTCTTTACCGTTCTGGTCGGCTTGCTGCTATTGCCCCCTATTGTTGGATTGTTACTCTGGGCGATCTTGAGTGAGGGGCTCCGGTGACTTGCGAAATTCGGTTACGGAATCCTCTCCCATAACACTGTCAGGGCGGACTCCGGCGCAAACACAGGCTGAGCAGTTCTTACAGGTTTTCGGTTCTCGAACGACGACAGATCGTTCCGTCGGCAAGGCTAGTTCGCTTAGCGAGTGTGGGAACGTTGCTCATAAGGCTTGCAATCCATTGAACAGGAATGGCTTTCACGGGGCCGAAGGAGACCGCTAATGACAGACTCACTGCGAATAAGCAAAGAAGGTGTCAAACGCCGCATGGACTCTGGTGAAGGGATTGTGTTCATTGATGTTCGCAACCCGGGCCCCTGGGAGCAATCGGCCAGGAAAATCCAAGGGGCTATGCGAATCGGTCTCAAAGAACTCGACCAGCGGCTCGGTTCCATCCCCAAAGAGAAGCCAGTAGTGACTTACTGCACCTGACCGCACGAATCGGCGAGCGCCCGGGCGGCGGTCAAATTGATGTATCACGGCTGGGCAGATGTGCATGCCCTTGTTGGCGGGTTCGAGGAGTGGGAGGCCGCGGGATATCCCATGGAGGCGAAGGAGAAGAGCGAGCCCTCTGGCCGGGCCGGTTGAAGTTATCTTCCAGACGAAACCGGGACTGGATATTTCTCATGACCAAGACAGAAGAATTAGCGGCTTTTGCAATTGGGGCAAATTACGAGGATTTGTCTCCGCAAGCTGTCGACCAGCTCAAGATCAGGATTCTCGATTCGGTGGGCTGTGCTCTTGCCGCAGTGGGCCAAGGGCCCACGCAGGCAATTCGCAACCATATCCGGGAATTCTGCCCCCAAGGTAAATGCACGATGATTGGAGGCGACCAAGCGAGCCCCGACTTGGCGGCCTTCTATAACGGCGCCCTCATCCGCTATCTCGATTTCAATGACTCCTGCCTGGCAAAAGGCGAGACATGTCACCCAAGCGATAACATCGCCCCGGTCCTCGCAGCTGCCGAATACGGAAAGGCCGGTGGCAAAGATTTTCTAACAGCGATGGCGGTCGCTTACCAGGTGCAATGCCGGCTCTCAGACGTCGCCCCGGTGCGGGCGGCAGGATTCGATCATGTCGTGCAAGGGTCTTATGCCGTGGCGGCGGGCGCTTCGCGTGCCATGAGGCTCGACTGGGACCACGCTGCGAACGCGATTGCTATCGCCGGCACAGCTTACAACGCTCTGCGCGTAACGCGGACCGGAAAGCTCTCTCACTGGAAGGCGCTGGCCTATCCAAATATGGCGGCGGGAGCGGTTCGGGCAACGCTGCTTGCTCGAAACGGCATCACAGGCCCGCTCGAGGTTTTCGAAGGCAACAAAGGGTTCATGGACGCAATGGTGGGAAAATTCGAAGTCGATTGGGAACACGAAGACCTCGAAAGTGTAAGACAAACCATTCTCAAAAAGTACAATGCCGAAATCCATTCACAGAGCGCCATTGAGGCTGCATTGGCGCTGAAGAATGAGAATCACATTTCAGCCGAAACAATTGAGCGAGTGGATCTTGAAATCTTTGATGTCGCATACAACATCATCGGCGGAGGGGAGGAGGGAGACAAGAAGCGGGTTGAAACCAAGGAGCAGGCGGACCATAGCCTTCCCTATTTGATCGCCGTCGCCCTGCTGGACGGAAACGTGATGCCGGAGCAATACGCGTCCGACCGCATCGGCCGCGAGGATGTCCAGACTCTGTTGCGCAAAATCTTCATTACTCCCAATGCCGCGTACTCGGCGCAATTTCCCTCGAGGATGCACTGCCGTATCGCCATAACACTGAAGGACGGTTCAAAACTTAGCCGCGAGCAGGATGATTATCCGGGTTTTCTGACCCACCCCATGTCATGGCAAGATTGCTTAGAAAAATTCATGGCCCTTTGTGCTCCATTCACAAGCAACAAACTCCTCAAAGCCATTACCGATCATATCGCGGACTGCGAAAACAGGAAGATTAGCGATCTGACTGGTCTTTTATCCCGGGCTCAACATCGCACATCGGCCAAGAGCCACCTCGCAACCGGAGGAGAGAAATGAAACAATCTTCAGACGTCTCAGCCGATAGACCATTCTCCTTTTTGCCAACGAACCAGCGGAATGTAAAACCTCGCTCGCACGGCATCACTGAAATCAGGGGCCCTTACTACTCGCCGATGGGAAGTCGGTACTTGGCAGACTTATTCGAAACAATGGGAAGTTACATCGACTCCCTCAAGTTTGCCGGCGGCTCGTTCACCCTTTTCCCAGAAGTAGAACTCCAGAAAATCATCCGCCTCTGCCATGAACATCAAGTGCTGGTTTCAACGGGCGGTTTTATTGAATACGTCGTTATGCGGGGCCGAGATTACGTGCCAAAGTATCTGGAAGAGTGCCGTCGATTTGGATTTGACATTGTGGAGATTTCAGGCGGTTTTATCACCCTGCCCTTTGATGATTGGCTGCGTTTGGTCGAGCAGACGCAGAAAGCTGGCCTCAAGGCAAAGCCGGAAGTAGGAATCCAATTTGGGGCGGGAGGCGCGACTTCTGCTGAAGAACTGGAAGCACAGGGAACAAGAGATCCTGCATGGGTCATCCAGCTCGCAAAACGCTTCATCGATGCCGGGGCCTACATGATCATGATCGAATCCGAGGGCATCACCGAAAGCGTGAAAGCCTGGCGCACGGATGTCCCGGCGAGAATTGTAAGCAGCTTGGGGCTTGAAAAAGTCATGTTTGAGGCTGCCGACCCGCCGGTCTTTTCTTGGTACGTCAAGAACTACGGCCCGGACATCAACCTCTTCGTGGATCACAGTCAGATCGTTCAATTGGAATGTCTGCGGTCCGGGATTTGGGGAACAGCCGATACGTGGGGGAGGATTGTCAGCTACAAGTAGCCCTAAAGCAAACAGGAGCTTTTCCCGCCACTTTTAAGGAGGTCTAAAATGAACACAACGACATTATCAACCACCTTTCAGGTGCGATTGGTCGACCGCCGTGAAGTCGCCGACGAAACAATCGCATTCTTATTCGAGAAGCCTGCTGGCTGGATCTTCAAGCCCGGCCAGTTTGTGGACCTTACGATTCTCGCCCCCTCCGAGACTGATGCCGAGGGAAACACTCGCGGTTTCTCAGTGACAAGCGCTCCGGAAGAGGACTATCTCATGTTCGCCACACGGATGCGGGACACGGCTTGCAAGAGAATACTCCGTTCGATGCCAATCGGCAGCGAGGTGAAAATCGAAGGACCTTTCGGCAACCTGACCTTGCACAACAACGTGAAGCGGCCGGCTATTTTATTAGCCGGAGGCATCGGGATAACGCCCTTCCGAAGCATAGTGGTCCACGCCTCCAAAGCAAAATTGCCGCACCGAATTGTTCTCTTTCATTCGAACCGCAGGCCTGAAGACGCCCCTTTCTTGGCCGAGCTTGCGGCGCTCGAACGTGAAAATCCCAACTATCGGTTTGTTCCGACGATGACCAACATGGAGAATTCCAGATTGCCTTGGCACGGCGAGTCCGGCCAGATCAATTACGACCTAATTGCGAGATTCCTGAAACCCTTAGCGTCACCGGCGTTCTTCGAAGCCGGCCCGATATACTATATCGCCGGGCCGCCGCAGATGGTCGTCGGGATTCGTTCCGTGCTCACCAACTCGGGCGTTGACGATGACGACATCCGGACGGAGGAGTTTGCGGGGTATTAGGCTTTAGGAACTGGGAAACTCTAATCTCGAACTGAAAGGAGAAGAGATGGCACATCGAATTGATGTTGACAAGATCGCTCCGGAGGCGGTGCGGGCGATGCTCGGGCTGGAGGATTATGTGAGATCGTGCGGGCTCGAGCCCTTGTTGCTGGAATTGGTCAAGCTGCGGGCTTCCCAGATGAATGGTTGCGCTTTTTGCGTCGATATGCACACCAAAGACGCGCGAGCGCAAGGCGAATCTGAACAACGCTTATACGCCGTCGCCGTCTGGCAAGAGGCTCCGTTCTTCACTGAGCGGGAACGGGCCGCACTGGCGTGGTCAGAGGCTGTGACTTACGTCGGTTACACACGCGTGCCGGACGAAGTTTACCAAAAAGTACGGAAACACTTCAGCGAGAAGGAATTAGTCGACCTCACAATAGCCCTGATCGCGATCAATGGGTGGAATCGTCTTGCGGTAAGCTTCCGCAAGGAAGCAGGCACTTACCAGCCGGCTACCCGCAAGAAGGCTGCTGGCCGGGATGAGGCCGCCGCTATGAAGAAGAGCGCGTAGCAGTCTCCAGACAAGCGCCGCTCTACTGAGAGGACGGTCAAACAGCAACAGAGTTGCACCTGTGCAATACATTTGGACCGCGGACCGGCTATCGGGAATTTTTGCGTTTTGGCACCCGGACTGGAGGTGCATTCGGCAAGCCAAGGTCACGCGATAGCTTCTGTGGATCAAATGGCGAGCAGTGAAATGTCCGGCCATCCACATTAAACGTCGGCGTGCGCTGTTTGCCCTTGTTGCTACGCATCACGAACTCGAGCGCTTCTTGGCTCTTATCGATGTCCACTCCTTCAAAAGGTAACCGATGCTTCTTGAGAAACTCCCGTGCCGCATCCGAGTCTTCACAGCCCGCGCGGGTGTACAGGACAATATGTTTTGGTGTCATCGGTTTACCTCCTCCTCTTCAGTCTTGGGCCGCTTCTGATGCGAGGACTTTCAATCCCTATCCCCCTTTTGACCTGCTCGAGAGTAGAAGATGCGACCGGGCGTACCTTTTCAGTTCCGTTTTCGAGCGACCGATCAAGATAGCCAGGGTCATTCATAACCTGCAAGTACCGTGCTCTGATTGGGCTGAGTGCCGCAATGACGAGATCAGCGACTTCAGCCTTCAGAAACTGATAACCTTTTCCCTCAAAGTGGGACTCAACGACAGAGCGCGACTTCCCGGACAGGGCACTAAAAATGATCAGGAGATTCCTCACTCCTGGTGAAGCACGGTCGAACCGGGTTTCGTTGCCCGAATCGGTGACTGCTTCCAAAACCACACGGCGTATCTCATCTGGCGAGTCCGCCAGGCCGACGGCGTGGCCTTTCCGGCTCTCTGCCAGGCTTTTGCTCATCTTGATCGAAGGGTCGTCGAGGCCCATAATGCGAGCGCCCGTTGAGCGAATCAGCGGTTTGGGTATCACGAAAACCTCTCCAAAGAGCCGATTGAAGCGCCGGGCAAGGTTAACCGCGAGTTCAATGTGCTGTTTCTGGTCTTCGCCAACTGGCACGAAGTCTGTGCGATAGAGGAGAATATCGGCAGCCTGTAGAACCGGATAATCCAGTAGGCCAACACTGGCGCGCTCAGCCCTCGCAGCCTTGGCTTTGTATTGCGTCATCCGCTCAAGCCAGCCCACTGGAGTGAGGCAGTTCAAAATCCAGGCGAGCTCTGCATGAGCGGGGATGTGGGATTGAACGAAAAGGGCTGAGCGGTCAGGATCGAGACCGGCGGCAATCAGGAGAGCCGCAGTTTGTCTGACTTTCTCCGCGACGGACTCGGCCCGATCCGGTTCCAATGCTACAAGCGCATGGAGGTCTGCGACGGAATAGATGCCTTCATACCGATCCTGGGTTTCAACCCATTGGCTCAGTGCCCCAATGTAATTCCCTAAATGAAGCTTCCCTGTTGGTTGTATTGCAGAGAAGACTCGCGGCTTTTTGCTGACTTGTGCTTTCATTGGCTGAAGCATTTGCCTATTCCGCGCGCGGCGAAACGTCAGGGTGACCCAGTGTAGGTTGCTCTGGCTGCGTCGTCGCCGCAAGTTTGGACTCCAGATACTCCTTCAGTGCTACGGCACTGTTGTACTTCGTGTCGTGGGAGTGATAGATCAATTCCACTGTGCTCCTGCGGGCCTCTTCCAACAAGAACTTCCACTCCTCAGGATGCGAATCCAATTCGGCGAAATAACGCCTGCGAAACTCCTGCCATTTGCCGCGGTCGTTAGCAAACCATGCACTCAACTCGCTGCTCGGCGCGACGTCTCGCAGCCAACCTTCAAGATGCAATACGGGCCTGTCAGTACCCGGAGGCCAATTGAACTCGACGAGAAACCGCTTTGCGTAAGGTGTTCCCCAGGGATTGTATATGCTTCTCAGGGTGATCATCGATTCTTGCTCGCTTGCAACACTTGATTACTTGTTGCCATGCTCCAGGTAGTTGACTGCCGCTTTTCAAGAACTTGCGAGGCGGCCGTTCGTTGCACCAACTTTCGCAATCGTGCCTGTTCTCAGTTTTTGCAATGTTGTAGCCAAAGATCTCCGTAGCCAAGTGCAGTATATAAACCACTGATACACAATGAGTAGTAGAAATACTCTGGGCATAAGAACGCGTCGGATCTTCTGTCGGGTTCACACTCGTGGCATTTTTGCCAAAATATTGCCGTTCAGTCCGCTGGCACCCGGAAAGGGCAACTGATAGCCACCTGAAAATTGGTAAACGAAGACAAGACCCGGTGTAGGGACTCCGGCACGAAGGTTTTTCGGCCTGACCGATATCTTGATCAAAGATAAGGAACAGCTCACATTGCCGAATTGCTCGATGCGCGAGGCCCGACCGGAAAGCGTAGTGGCAAGGCGAAATCCCCACCGTCACCTTCAAGGCATGAACAAATGGGAGATTTTGCATATAAGAGGCACAGAGGGGCGGCTAAATGAGGAACTCAATAGCTAACATTAGAACAACTCCTATGGTCAGAGCGACTCCAATGCTCCTGGATGAGGCTTTTCCGCAGGCGTCCGGTAAAACCTCCGCCCCGATCATCCAGATCATTGCGCCCGCTGCCAATCCCAGTCCGAACGGGAGAAATGGTTCAAATGCGCTCACTAAGAGAAAGGCTGGCACGGCCATCAATGGCTGGGGTAGACTGGGAAAAATGCTCCAAAGCCCCGCTTTCCATATTTTCACGCCCTGCGGAACAAGGACCAGCCCGATAGCGAGCCCTTCCGGAATGTTGTGCAGCGCGATCACAAAACTGATCAGAAATCCAAACGACAGTCCTTTTCCGAGCGCAAGGCCGACGGCAATCCCCTCGGGAAAGGAGTGGATTGTCATCACACCCACCATGACGACTGCTTTCAGCACGTCTGCTTTCGCAAGTTCGCCAACGTCAGGAGATGCCCGCCCTTCCAGCCACTTTCGGCTGAGAGTGATTAAAGCCAGTCCCACAATGATTCCAATGAGTGTCGTCGCAGCATTGGCAGCCGTTCCCTTATTGATGAGTTGGAACGTAGCCGCCAGCAACAGCCCGCTGGCAAGTGCACTTGCCAAACTCATCAACCGAGTCGGAATAGCCTTCGCAAAAACCAAGGGAATGACGCCCAGACCTGTGGCAAGCGCCGTCAAAGAAGAGTACAAGAAAACTGTTAGGAGAGTTGCCATAATTGCCCCCAAGGCCTGATCGAGATGTAAGATGGCCTCCAGTCAAAAAAATCGACAAGCTTCGCCCCGATCCATTCAGGCGAATTCGCGAGATGTCCCGGTCTTAACGCCACATAGGAGTCCCTTATGGACATCGAAGCGTGAGGGGCCCACCGTAGACCCCATCCTGCCCAGCCATAAATGCCAGATCGGCGCTCAAAGCCTGCCCTGAACGACCCGAAGTGTTACGTCCAGAGGATGTGCCAAGGCTGCACAGGCGTCAGACTGTCTTCTCCGGCGAGTTGCAAATAGGCTCGAGCAAGCAATCAGCACAACGGGGCTTTCGGGCAAGACAAATTTCCCGCCCAAACAACGTCAGTTGGTAGCTGAACCGGATCCACCGTTTGCGAGGCACGATCTCTAGGAGTGTGTCGGAGATAGATTTCGGCGTCGAATGCAAAAGAGCACAAGATTTTCCGCCGGGGAGGCAGAGATTGTTGTTGACGGGGCAGTAAGGATCAGTAGGATAG